>SAMEA104315437__coassemble_210_pt1 | contig 49355 bp, 38 predicted proteins | sample SAMEA104315437__metabat2_high_PE_043 | metagenome-assembled genome bin SAMEA104315437 (sample SAMEA104315437) | gut metagenome | biome: Monkey gut; feature: monkey-associated habitat; material: faeces | place: China | collected 2013 | reverse complement strand
AACTGGTTGATACTGCAAGAGAAACAGCTCGGCTATGTTAAACTTGGGTTAAATTATCCAATAGAGACTCCAGATGGTACTATGCTCTATCCTGGTTGCACTACAGAGAAACAAGAACATTGGAATTGGCGTTGGTCGAAGCAAAAGGTTGAGTGGGGAATAGAGAATGATTTTATTCTTTTCAGCCAGAAAAATCGTAAATGGGCAATTTATTTCAAGCAGTATCTGAAAGTAGATAATAATGATATTCCAATAGAACGTGCTTTGCCATATCAGAATTTAATATTGGAAGACTCTATGAATGCTGCCCGTGGTACAAGGGAAGTAATGGATATATTTTCTGAGAAAAAATTTGATTATCTTAAGCCTCTGAGTTTGATAAATTATGTCTTGGGTATGATAACAAAGCAAAATTCTACCATCCTCGACTTCTTCGCAGGTTCAGGCACAACCCTCCATGCCACTATGCAACTCAATGCCGAAGATGGCGGTCATCGCCGTTGTATCTTGGCAACAAACAATGAGAATGGAATCTGTGAGAATGTAACTTACGAGCGAAATCGCCGTGTCATCTGAGGCTATACCACTCCAAAGGGTGAGGAAGTTCCTGGCTTAACCCATAACAACCTCCGTTATTACAAGACGAAGTTTGTGCCTCGTGACAAGACCACGAAAAACTTGCGAGACTTGATGACGCTCTCTACGGATATGCTTTGTATTCGCAATGATGTCTATACCGAGAAGCCATTTGCTGGTAAGAACATCAACAAGAATATCGCCCGATATTTCGAGAGTAGTGATGGGCAGAAACGAATGCTCGTCATCTATCGTGAGGAAGCTATCGCAGCTATCGTGCAACTTATCAAGCAAGTCATTGAGCAAGAAAAGAACATTCACACAGAAGGCAATGATGCAAAGAAGAAACTCTTGGTTTATGTCTTCTCCCCAAATGGCTATGCCTATGATGATGAGTTTGAGGATGTAGCAGACCATGTGGAACTTTGTGCTTTGCCAGATGCCTTGCTCAATGCCTATCGCCGAGTTTTGCCCAAACGCAAGCCACAGCTCTTGCCTGATGCAGAGTTGACAGAGACAGAGAATGGTAATGCAGTGGGCATGGGAGCCTTGGAAGGTAGAGAGCAAGACCTCTTCGATTTCAATAACAACCAAGAAATAGGCATGGCAGCAAGTGAAATTCAAAACAAAGAAGGAGACGAAGCATGAAACAGATACAATATCAGCAAAAAGCAGTCAAGGAATTGGTAGATAAGACCATCGACCTCTTGACCTATTCGGGCATGAGACATACCCTCGTGTTCAAGGCTCCTACGGGCGCAGGTAAAACAGTGATTGCGTCAGAGATGTTGCTCCATCTGAACACAGAACTCCGTGAGCGTACTGATGTGCCATCCAAGGAGGTGGCTTATATTTGGATAGCCCCCAACAAGCTCCATGAGCAGAGCTACTTCAAGATGAAGTCGTTCTTCACCGAGGGACAGCAGTTGCATCCTGTTATCTTCGATGATCTCGATCATTCTGCCGATGGCTATATCCATCCGGGAGAGATTCTCTTCGTCAACTGGGAAAGCATCAACAAGGACAATGCCGTCATGATACGTGATACCGAGCAGGGAAGTTCGCTCTACGACCTCACTCGCCGTACACAAGAAGAACAGCAGATTCCTATCATCGTCATCATCGACGAGGAACACATGTTTGCTGGCAAACTCGCCAATAAGAGCGAGAAGGTGTTGAAGACCATCAATCCAAAGGTAGAGATTCGAATCTCTGCCACACCTGTTACCACCCGACAAGATGCCTTGGTATCTGTGCCAAGAGAAAAGGTAATCAATGAGGGGATGATAAAGCAAGGTGTAGTGTTGAATCCAGCCTTGGAGTTTAACGACCCAAATGGTTCGCTCAACCAGCACTTGGTGCATCTTGCCTTGAAGAAACGAGAGGAGTTGGCTGAGGCTTATCGCAAGATAGGTGTGAACATCAACCCACTGCTGCTCATTCAGTTGCCTAATGATAAGGACAAGATGGACAAGGACGATGACAGCATCAAGGAAGAGGTGACGATGTATCTTGATACCATCAAGGGCATCAATACCGCCAATGGCAAGCTCGCCATCTGGCTCAGCAATGAAAAGGAGAACCTCGAAGGCATCGAGAAGCCTGACAATCTCACAGAGGTATTGCTCTTCAAGCAAGCCATCGCCTTGGGATGGGACTGTCCGCGTGCTGCCGTGCTCCTCATCTTCCGAAAGATAGAGAGCTATACGTTTACGGCTCAGACGGTGGGGCGCATCCTTCGTATCCCAGAGCAACATTTCTATGAGGACGACCGATTGAACTGGGGATATGTTTATACCAACCTCAGCAAGGACATCATCCAGATAGTACAAGACGACATGGAGTATATGTCAAATATCCATGCCGTGCGCCGTGAGAATCTATGTCATGTGGTGCTTCGCTCTGAATACTGCGAGCGTCCTGCCATCGTGCGTAACCGATTGGGACCAGACTTCAAAAATGTGCTTGCCAAGGTGTTTGAGGATATTCTCTTGGTGAAGAATCGCCAGTTGTCGCTTTTTACCATCGATGACTTGGAGGGTAACTTTGAGGATAACGATGGCGCATCTGGTGCATCTGGTGCTGGCAATGGAAGTGCAGGTGAAAGCATCTATGCTAAGAACAGAAAGGCGGTGGAAGACAAAATCACCTTCAAGGTGCACAGCATCGGTATCACCTTGGTAGAGGACTTGAGCATTACTGGCGAGGTAGGCGAGGTGCATGTGGAAAAGAAGGCTAAGTATGTACGTACGATGCAGGAGTTGAACAACTCGTTTAATGCCTTCTGTGCCAAGCGAATAGGCTCTAAATTTGAGAAGGTGAGTGTTACCACCTTAGGCTTTGCGCTGAAGGAAGTGATGGAAGAACTCTTCGAACTCTTTGAGACTGATGCAGTGAAGGTGATTCTCTATCATGGCAATCAGGATGTATTCATCGACTTGATAGACCGTGCGCAGAATCGCTATCTGAAGATACTTGCCGAGCGACAGAATCAGCAAAACGAGAAGTACTATAAGCAATACGACTGGGAGGTGCCTGTGGAGCGACTCTATAAAGAGGAGAGCCATCGCATCAAGGATGATGTTCACGACCATGCCCTCATGCCATTCATAGAGCTAAAGAATGCTTCCAAGCCAGAGGAGCACTTCGAGGCTTTCTTGGAGGCAAACAAGCAATACATCGATTGGTGGTATAAGAATGGCGATGCTGGCAGACAGCATTATGCCATCAGTTATGAGAACAAGGCAGGCTTGAAGTCTCTCTTCTATGTCGATTTCGTTATCCGCATGAAGAATGGTCAAATCTTCCTCTTCGATACCAAGAGCGCAGGTAGTGACCCAGATGCGGTGGAGAAGCACAATGCCCTCATCGACTACATGGCGAGCGAGGAAAACAAGGACAAGCATCTGCGTGGCGGCATCATCATCGAGCGAAATAGCAACTGGAAGTATTGTCCGTTGAAGATTGAGAACACCACAGACATCATGGAGTGGGATAGCTTCTACCCAAAAGAATATTAGTATTATGGCAAAAGGACTAGATGGTAAATTCTTGCACTATGGCATCCGAAAGGAAGACCTCGAACTGATTAGGACGCTCTGCGAGAAGCATGAGATAGACTTCGACTGGATGAGCGAGGAGATTCTCCGCAAGTATCATGCTGCCAAGGTGGATAAGATAGAAATGAATGACGAGGACACGGAACGAATCATTGGCGATGCAATCGCCATGATTAAGTGAAAAAGGAAGAACGAAGAGTGAAGAATTCAACGGTTAATAGCCGAAGAATCTAAAGTCTAATTCTTGTAGTGTATTATGGAAATTTCATTTGACAATATACGACAGGCGGAGGGTATGGCTGAGGCTGTGCTGCCACTGAAAGAATTGATAGAGAAAAGAGTGAACCTCTCGCAGCAGGTAGCTGAAGGCGAGAAAAGCAATGTGCTGACTTTGAACAAGGTGATGCGCATTTGCTTGATAGCCAGCTTGAGCTTGGCGGAGAAGAGGATCGTCGATGACTTGGCTGCCATCACGATGTCGAAGTCTGGGCAGCGCATCATGGCGAGTTTCTTTACCAAGGACAACAAGAAGTCTTTGTTCTCGGCTCTGTTGAAGTTGAGATACAAGGATTGTGAGGTAGATTGGACCAATGCCAATATGGTGGGACGCATCGTGGCAAAGGAGATGTATCGGGGCATCGACTACCTGATGGAGGAGAACCTGAATGCCTTCCTCTTTGCCGAGTCCAACCGAAGAAGCGGTGGCGGCTATACCATCCCTGCCTTGGAACTCTTGATAGGGGAGTATGGGGAGGATATGGAGGCAAAACTCAATATCAATGGTCGCTCGGTATCGAATGCGCAGATATTGATAGCGGGAGCCACGGGTTCGGGCAAGACCAATCTCTTGGCGGTGTTGATACAGCAATTCCGTAATCTCTCCACGGAGACGCCTTATCTCGTCAACTTTCTCTTGTTTGATTATAAGGGTGAGTTCTCCGACCCGATGAATGCCCATTGGCTTGCCTATTTTGATGTGGGCAAGAGTTGCTTGCTCGACCCTGTGAAGGCTCCTTTGCCATTCTCACCCTTCCGTGATTTGACTGGTAAGACCATCACGGAAATCAACCTTTATTCCACGGAGATGGTTGAGGCACTATGCGCCATCGAACGAACAAGCATCAGTGCTAATATGAGCAACCGACTGAGTGAGGCTATCGTGGTTGCTTACAAGCAGACGCAAGGCAAGCCCATCACCTTCGAATTGATGCTGAAGAAATATCAGGCGAAGATGCAGAACCCAGAGAAGGATGACAGCGTTACGTCGGTATTGAAGCAGTTGGTGCGCAATCGCCTCTTTGCGGAAGAAGACAAGGTGAATCTGGTGGATGAGTGCTTTATCATCAAGATGAACAGTTTTCCGAAGGATGGTCCGATAGCCAAGGCAATCGTGTATTTCGTCATCTCCAAGCTCAACGACATCTATGAGCAGTTGCCTAAGCAGATGGTGAATGAGGAGTATGTGCAGATACGCCATTTTACCATCATTGATGAGGCTCACTATATGTTGGGCTTCAATAACCGACCGCTTCGCAATCTGATAGCTGTGGGCAGAAACAAGGGCTTGAGCATTATCCTTGCCACGCAGAATATGGAGAGCTTCAAGAGCAAATACTTCGATTATTATGCCAATGCGCAGTATCCGCTCATCATGAAACAGCAAACTATTGCCGATGGGGTGGTGAAAGATCTCTTTGGCGTATCTGGCAAGGAGTTTCAAGACATCAAGTCTGCCATCGCCGATTTGCAAAAGGGTGAGTTGATTATCAAGGATAACACCATGAGTGAATTGGGGCTTGGAGGCAAGAAGTATAAGAAGATGAAGGTGACAAGGCTGATATAAATCTTCAAATATTTCTTCATATTATTTGTTGGTGTAGATATTTTGTTGTAATTTTGCAACTTGTTAGAAGAAAGAAGAATAAGATGAAGAGAATATGTGATTTCATCTCCCGATATATGGGAGTGATTGTCTTGCTGACGGCAGTGGTGGCATTGCTGTTGCCTGATAGTTTTCAGTGGGTGGATACCATTTATATCAATCCTTTGTTGGGAGTCGTGATGTTTGGCATGGGATTGACGCTCAATCCTGCTGATTTCAAGATAGTTTTCAGTCGACCTAAGGATGTCATCATCGGCTGCTTGGCACAGTTTATCGTGATGCCAGTATTGGCATGGTTGTTGGCAAAGGCGTTTCATCTGAGTCCAGAACTTGCCCTGGGCGTGATATTGGTGGGATGTTGTCCTGGCGGAACGGCTTCCAATGTCATCACCTATTTGGCTAAGGGCGACTTGGCTCTCTCAGTTGGCATGACCGCCACTTCTACAGTCTTGGCTCCATTCCTTACGCCACTTATCACGTGGTTGATGGCTGGTACCTTTGTGCATGTGGATGCCCTGAGCATGTTCTTCTCCATCGTTCAGGTGGTGATACTTCCCATCATCATCGGTTTCATCATCCAGCGTTATTGTCCGAAGTTTACCTCTCGTGCCGTAGGGTATCTGCCAGCCTTCTCATCGTTGGCAATCACGTTCATCGTTGGCATCATCGTATCGCATAATGCAGAGAAACTCCTCACCAGTGGATTGCTCATCATCTTGGTGGTGATGCTCCACAATATATGTGGCTTGCTCTTGGGCTTTTCCATCGGCAAGTTGCTCAAGCTGGAATATAAGAAATGTGTTGCCATCTCCATTGAGGTGGGCATGCAGAATTCTGGTCTTGCCAGTTCGCTTGCCACCCTTCATTTCGCTGCCTATCCGCTTGCCACCATCCCTGGCGCTATCTTCAGTGTATGGCATAACATCAGTGGGGCATTGATGGCAAGGGTATATAATACAGATAAATAAGGTTGTTATAATAATATTTAGGTGATATTTAGAAAAGAAAGTGGCGCACTCCAAACAAGGGTGCGCCACTTTTTTGCTATTTAAAATAATTATGAATTCATAGACAAGAGGAATTCCTCATTGTTGCGAGTGCGTTGCATACTGTTGTGGATGGTATTCATCGCCTCAATAGGATTCATGTCAGATATGTACTTACGCAAAATCCACATGCGGTCGAGGGTAGTCTTGTCCTGCAACAAGTCGTCGCGACGAGTAGATGAAGCCACAAGGTTGACTGCAGGGAAGATACGCTTGTTGCTGAGCGAGCGGTCAAGCTGAAGCTCCATGTTACCAGTACCCTTGAATTCCTCGAAGATAACCTCATCCATCTTGCTACCTGTGTCTATCAATGCCGTTGCGATAATAGTAAGTGAACCACCGCCTTCGATGTTACGTGCTGCACCGAAGAAACGCTTTGGCTTCTGCAAAGCATTGGCATCCACACCACCCGTCAAGACCTTTCCTGAAGCAGGAGCTACCGTGTTGTATGCACGAGCGAGACGAGTGATGGAGTCAAGGAAGATAACAACGTCGTGTCCACATTCCACCATGCGCTTCGCTTTTTCCAAAACAATACCTGCAATCTTGACATGGCGCTCTGCTGGCTCGTCAAACGTAGAGGCTATCACCTCGGCATTTACGGTGCGTGCCATGTCGGTAACTTCCTCTGGACGCTCATCAATCAAGAGCATCATCAAGTATGCTTCTGGGTGATTGGCTGCAATGGCATTGGCAATGTCCTTCATGAGGATGGTCTTACCAGTCTTAGGTTGCGCAACGATGAGTGCACGCTGCCCCTTTCCGATAGGAGAGAACAAATCAACGATACGGGTGCTGAGGTTGGTTGTGGCTTTGTCACCACAGAGAGTGAACTTCTCGTCAGGGAAAAGTGGAGTGAGGTGTTCGAATGGTACTCTGTCTCTCACCTCTGCAGGCTCACGACCATTAATCTTGATGATACCTGTCAATGGAAAGTATTTCTCGCCCTCATGTGGTGGACGGACATGGCACTGTACAACATCACCGGTCTTCAAGCCAAACTTCTTGATGAAGTTGACAGATACATAGACATCATCAGGAGACGACAAGTAGTTGTAGTCACTGCTACGGAGAAATCCATACCCATCAGGCATCACTTCCAAAACACCAGTTGAAGTGATGATGTCACTGAAGTCATATTCAGGCACTGCAGGCTTGCTCTCTACAGGCATTGCTTGTGGTGCTGAGGTAGCAGGAGTCATAGGACGATCGAAGATGTCGTAGGTAGGCAAGGCAGCCTGGTCTTCGATAGGAAGGTCTACGACAGGGATGAAGTCTGTGCCATCACCAGGGTCACCAGCCCAAACACCTTCTGGTATAAACGCTTCTTTCTGTTCTGAATTTATTTTTTCATTTTGGGCATTCTCTTCGTTTTGAGCATTCATCTTAGCTTGCAATTGAGCTATCAACTCATTGTTGTCGCCCTTATTGTCATTGCTATTGAATGTGGCCTCTGGGATGAAGCCATCATTGTTTTCAGAAGTGAACGTATCCTCGTTGTTAGTGGTGCTTGAGATTGCTTCCGTATTGGCATTTTCTGCTTCTGTTTGTTCTTGTGTCTCTTGCTGTATGTTATTTTCTGTAGCCATCTTAGCCTCGTGGATTTTTTTCAGTGCTGCAGCTTTGGCAGCTGCGATGGCTTCCAACTCCGCCTTGCTCTTTCTTCCTCTGTGCTTAGGGAAAGCAGCCAATGGGTCAATAACTGGTTCTTCGTTTTTCTCTTCCACGGTAACCTTAGCCTCTTCCACAGGTGATTCGTTGTTTACATTGGCAGAATCTATAGCTGGAGTTTCTTCTTCTGATGCTTTGAAGTCTGAAAAATCTTCCTTGAACAATGGAGCCTCCACTACAGGAGCAGGGCCTGCTGCTTGGTTTTTCATCACATCATAATTTTCACCCTCCTTACCTTTTACGGAATATACCTTATCTTCTTTCTTTGAGATACGAGTGCGCTTTCTCTTGACAGCTGGAACTGGTTGTTCTGCTTGAGTGTCGAGAATCGCGTACACAATAGTCATCTTATTGTCGCCAGATTTTATCTTGGCGCCAATCTGTTTAGCAATGTCCTTTAATTCGGCGACATTTTTTGAAGTTAATTCGTCTATGCTATACATTATATTATATATATTATATTGTATATGTTTCTTGTTGAAATAAAAGGCGTTTCAAGAACAGAAACACCGATTGTATTAAAATTCGAGTGCAAAGATAATTAAAAAATTCGTTTCTGCAAAATTTTTTTGGTATCTTTGCACAAAAAAATGAGAAATGGCTAATCAAACACCATATTTAGATGTACAGAACCTCTCCAAACGCTTTGGTGCACAGGTTCTTTTTGATAAGATTTCCTTCTCGATTGCAGAAGGACAGAAAGTTGGGCTCGTGGCAAGAAATGGTACGGGCAAGTCTACTTTGATGTCGGTGCTCATGGACAAGGAAGGACATGAGAGCGGTGACATCATCTATCGTCGTGACTTGAAAATAGGTTATTTGGAGCAATCTCCTCAGTTTGATTCTGAGGAAACTGTGCTTGATGCTTGTTTCAACCATAAAGGCGATCCTGAGAAAGTACTCAAGGCAAAACAAATCCTTACCCAGTTGCATATCACCAATATGGAGCAGCCTATGGGACAGCTTAGTGGCGGTCAGCAGAAACGTGTGGCTCTTGCTAATGTGCTTATTGACGAACCTGACTTTTTGATGCTCGATGAGCCAACCAACCATCTTGACTTGGAGATGATAGAGTGGCTCGAAGGTTATTTGAATCGTGGTAATAAAACCATCTTCATGGTGACCCACGACCGATTCTTCCTCGATAAAGTTTGCAATGTCATCCTCGAACTGGATGACAAGACTATTTATACCTATCGTGGAAATTATGCTTATTATCTGGAAAAACGTCAGGAACGCATGGATAATCTTCGTGCGGAAATCCAACATTCCAAGAACCTCTATCGAAGGGAGTTAGACTGGATGCGTCGTCAACCTCAGGCTCGTGGACACAAGGCTCATTATCGTGAGGAGGCTTTCTATGAGTTGGAGAAAGTGGCAAAGCAACGTATAGAAGACAGACAAGTGCGCTTGAAGGCTTCTACGGTTTATATCGGCAGTAAGATTTTCGAATGCCAGTATGTGAGCAAGGCTTTTGATGATAGGGGCAAGAAGAAAATCATCCTCGACAATTTCTACTATAACTTCGCCCGATTTGAGAAGATGGGCATTGTGGGTAACAATGGTACAGGTAAATCTACCTTCATCAAGATGCTCTTGGGAGAAGTCGCACCAGATTCGGGAAAGTTTGACATCGGAGAGACTGTTCGCTTCGGCTATTTCTCCCAGGAAGGATTGAAGTTTAGGGAAGACCAGAAGGTGATAGACGTGATTACCGACATTGCAGACTACATAGATTTGGGTGGCGGCAGACGAATGACGGCGTCACAGTTCTTGCAGTTCTTCTTGTTTACTCCAGAAGAACAACATAACTATGTCTATAAACTGAGTGGAGGTGAAAAGCGCAAACTCTACCTCTGTACGGTTTTGATGCGCAATCCGAACTTCTTGGTTTTGGATGAGCCAACCAACGACCTCGATATCCAAACGTTGCAGGTATTGGAAGAATACTTGCAGGATTTCCCTGGTTGCGTCATTGTGGTGAGCCACGACCGTTATTTCATGGATAAAGTGGTAGATCATTTGCTGGTGTTCAAAGGCGAGGGCGAGATTCAGGATTTCCCAGGTAACTATACTCAATATCGTGAGTGGAGCCGATTGCAGGCAAAGAGTGAAGATGATCAGAAGACCAGGCAAGGTGGTGCTTCAACCATAGCTTCTGGCAAGTCGGAAACAACTGTTGTTTCTGGTACAGCAAAGCGTGACGCCAATCATGAGAACAAGCGCAAGATGTCGTTTAAGGAAAAACGTGAGTATGAGCAACTCTCCAAGGAAATAGAGGCTTTGGAAAAAGAGCAGAAACAATTGGAGGAAGAGCTCTGTAGCGGTACTTTAAGTGTCGATGAGCTGACGGAGAAGAGCAAGCGTCTGCCTATCATCAAGGATGAGCTTGACGAGAAGGGTATGAGATGGCTTGAACTTGCGGAGATTGAAGGATAGTCACCTAATGGTGAATACAGAAAAACTTTCAAAGTCGCGAATATTAGAAGAATATGTTTTACAATAAAAATACGAATCATTAATATAATTGAGAAAATGGAAATAAAGAAATCTGAATTTACGATATCTGCTCCACGAGTGAGCATGTGTCCAAAAGATAATAAGCCTGAGTACGCTTTCATAGGACGAAGCAATGTGGGCAAGTCAAGTCTCATCAATATGCTTTGCAACCACAAGGGTTTGGCAAAGACTTCTGCTACACCGGGAAAAACCCTCTTGATAAACCACTTTATCATCAACAACGAGTGGTATTTGGTCGACCTTCCTGGATATGGCTTTGCTAAGCGTTCGAAGACTGTGCAGAAACAGTTGGAGCAGATGATTTCCAGTTACATTCTCCAGCGTCCTCAGTTGGCAAATGTATTTGTTCTCATTGATGTTCGCCATGACCAACAGAAGATAGACCGTGAGTTTGTAGATTGGTTGGGTGAAAGCAGCATACCTTTCTGTATTGTCTTTACCAAGGCAGATAAGTTGGGACCGGTAAAGGCTCGCATGAATGCAGAAAAGTGGATGCATGCCTTGGAGGATCGTTGGGAGGAACTTCCACCTTATTTTATTACAAGCAGTGAGAAGAAGATGGGACGTGACGAAGTACTCGATTATATCGAGGAAATCAACAAGTCTTTGTAGAAAACCGACATTAGTGTAGAATGCGTGTCGATTTTATGATTATCAAGAATGATTTTTAGCTAAAGGAAAATAGGAGCAAGAACCAATGAAAGAAATTAAATGGGGATTTATTGGTTGCGGTGAAGTAACTGAGAAAAAGTCGGGACCAGCTTTCAATGAAGTTGAAGGCTCGCAGGTCGTTGCTGTGATGAGCCGTAGTGAGAACAAGGCTCGTAGTTATGCTGAGCGGCATCATATCCGTAAGTGGTATACTGATGCTCAGGAATTGATAGATGACCCAGACGTCAATGCCGTTTACATTGCTACTCCTCCTTCCTCTCATGCCACATTCGCCATTATGTCGATGAAGGCAGGCAAGCCTGTTTATATAGAGAAGCCATTGGCTGCCAGTTACAATGATTGTATTCGCATTAATCGTGTAAGTGAGCAGACAGGCGTGCCCTGTTTCGTGGCTTACTATCGTCGCTATCTTCCTTATTTCCAGAAAGTGAAGGAGATTATCCGTAATGGTGAGATAGGCGAGGTGGTCAATGTACAGGTGAGATTTTCCGTTCCGCCACGTGATTTGGATTATAATAGTGGAAAGGAGATGCCGTGGCGTTTGCAACCAGATATCTCTGGTGGTGGCTATTTCTACGATTTGGCTCCTCACCAGATTGACCTCTTGCAGGATTTGTTTGGAGTCATCACTCGTGCCCATGGCTATCCTGCCAATCGTGCGCATCTCTATCAGGCTGAAGACACAATCTCTGCTTGTTTCTTCTTCGAGAGTGGCATACCGGGCAGTGGAAGTTGGTGTTTTGTAGGGCATGAGAGTGCCAAGGAAGATTGTATCGAGGTGATAGGTGACAAAGGTTCTCTTTCCTTCTCTGTTTTCAATTATGATCCTATCCGGTTAGTCAATAGCGAGGGTAGTGTCAGCATTGAGGTCGCCAATCCACCATACGTACAATTGCCTATCATCAAGAGTGTGATAGAGGATTTACAGGGCATAGGCACTTGTTCGTGCACAGCCATCTCTGCAACTCCGACCAACTGGGTGCTCGACCGCATTCTTTGGAAAAATTAAAACTCATAAAATAAAGTGGTTGCTATTTTAGCTAATAGGTTAAACTCAAATGATATGAAAAAGTTTCTGTTTTTTATCGCTTTACTTTTCTCCTTCGAAGCTCCGATGGGTGCCTCGGAGGTGGAAGGTGCTGATACGATAACGATAGGAACGCTTTTTAATATGTCAATGTTCAGGCCCAACGCGCAAGATAGCGTGATAAGGGAAAGGCATAAGAAGACGTTTTTCCATCGCGTGGGAAAAGTCTTTAGCCGTTTTTTTTCTGAGTTTGATAGAATCGACACGACTTATATCGAGCCTCAGCATTACAACTATACTGTGATGTTGCAAAATACGAATACCTATGAGGAGTACACCATTTCGAGCAGAGATGGGCAGAGGATATCCTTTGCCCCAGACCCAACGTTCCGCTTGGGACCTTACTTGGGATGGAGATGGGTGTTCTTGGGCTATACTTTCGATTTGAAGCATATTAATGGCAAGTCTAATCACACCAACAAGACGGAGCTTGACCTGAGTATCTATAGCAGTTTGTTGGGCATAGACCTCTTCTGGCGACAGACAGGCAATGACTATCATGTGCAACGTATGTCTTTGGGTGATGCCAATATCGACACTTCACCGATGAAAAAGGTGGCTTTTGATGGATTTAAGTCAAGTATCAAGGGATTCAATCTTTATTACATCTTTAATCACCGAAAGTTCTCTTATCCTGCTGCTTATTCGCAAAGCACGGTGCAGCGTAAAAGTGCTGGCTCTATGCTTTTGGGCATAGGTTATACCCGGCATACCATTGAGGTGGATTGGGATAAACTCGGACTGTTGGTGGATGAAAAGTTGGGAAAAACTGAGGAAGGGGATTCTCGTGTGGATCCAGACTTGGAATTCTCGAAAGTGAAGTACACTGACATATCGGTTTCTTGTGGCTATGCCTATAACTGGGTGTTTGCCAAGAACTGGCTTTTCAATGCTTCTGTCTCAGCAGGACTTGCCTATAACAAGTCGAGTTCCGACACGCAGCATGCGGTGTTTGATTTCCGTGATTTCAGTTTCAGTAATTTCAACTTGGATGGTATCGGTCGATTTGGAGTAGTCTGGAACAATACCAAGTGGTATGCTGGTGCCAGTACTATTATTCATTCCTATAATTATAAAAAGGATAAGTTCTCTACCAATAATTCCTTTGGATCTGTCAATATTTATGTGGGAGTCAACTTCGGAAGAAAGCGCAATCATTGATGATAGAGATGGAATTTCTGATGAAAACTTGGGATTATACATCTTTTAATAAATAAAAAAAGAAGAATATGAAACAAGGAGTATTTAAGTTTGTGTTTGTTTTTTGTCTCTTTTGGGTAACTTCGGTACAATCTCAGGCTCAGACGACTTATCAATGGCATGACAAGTCTAAGATAGAGACTTTGCTCAGTGAGGCATCTCATCTCAAGAACAAGCCATCCTCTTGGATGCTTTGGTTTGGCAAGAAGTTTATTGGTGTGCCTTATGTCGGCGGCACCTTGGATGCTGCCAAGGATGAGAAGTTGGTGGTCTGCACCACAAAGTTGGATTGTACGACATACGTGGAGACGGTCGTTGCTTTGACACGTTGTGCCGAGCGAGGAAAAACTCGTTTTACGGATTTTTGTAATGAGTTGAAACATGTGAGATATATCGGTGGAGACGTCGCCTACGAAAAGCGTCAACATTATTTTACGACTTGGATAGCTGATAATGTCAAGGAAGGTATTGTGGAAGACATCCAGGCGAATCCTCCTTTTACGGCAGTGCAGTATGTGAAGGTAAATTGGATGTCTACTCATCAAGACAGTTATAAGATGTTGAAAGGAAATGCCTCACGCTTGGAGGGTATCAAGAGATTGGAGCAGAGTACGAGTGGCAAGACCTATCGATATATTCCGAAAGGTTCGATAGCCAATAATTCTCTATTCCGCAAGACCATACATGATGGCGACATCATCGCCATCATCACCAACAAGAAAGGTTTGGATACGACTCATATAGGTATAGCCTCTTGGCACAAGGATGGCTTGCATCTGCTCAATGCGAGCAGCATTCATAAGAAGGTGATAGATGAACCAATGACGTTGTATACTTACATGACGAAACATCCAAGCCAGATTGGTATCCGCGTTTGCAGAGTAAAATAAACGATTAATGGCTTTGGACATAAATTGTAAACATTTATAAGCGTTCATAATTATAAAAGAGGTCAAACGCCATCATACGTTTGACCTCTTTTTATGTTTTTTGTCTTTTTTGCTTTGTTCGTTTTGTCTTACTTATTGCATTCCGCCTCCAACATTTCCAACTTGGATTCCTTGTTCTCCTTCCTTGAAGTCGTTGTTGATGTTAGACTTACGCTGCTGGAATTGTTTCTTTGTATTACCAAACTTCCATGTCAAGGTCAGTGAAACCTGGCGCAAAGGCACTTTTACGATAGAACTCTGTACATAGTCGGGACCAGTGGCGCGAGACTTGATATTGAGCTTGTCTGACAAAGGAGTCATGAACATGAGGCTCAAGTCGAGCTTGTCTTTGACGAGTGTCTTCGAAATAGTGGTATAGAAAAATGACATGCCACTCTGGTAACCCTGCAGATTGTAGCTCTTGGTCTGTGCGATGGCACCTATGTTCCATTGCAATTCCCATGGAAGGGTTTGCTGCAAGTTGAGCATGGAGTAGGAGTTCCAACCATTGTTCTTCAACCCCAACTCATCGCTGCGAAGGTCAGTATAGCTAACGCTTTGGTTCAGCATCAAGCGAGTTTTCTTGAACATCAGCCAATTAGCAAAGATGTTGAGACTTGAGTTGCGGTTCTTCACCACGTTGCCATAAGTGTTGTTCAAGAGGTTGTCGGCATCAATGAATGAGTACTGTGCTATCTCGTTGTTGCAGAAACTATAACCAGCTGTCACGCTGAGCATGAACTTCTGGCTGTAACTGTTGAACACCATATTGACATGATGCGACTTTTGTACGTCGAGTTCGGTATTACCATACGTCAGGCTGGTTGGGTTGCTACGGTCTACGTAAGGGTTGAGATAGGAGATGCCAGGGCGCACGATGCGCAAGTTGTAGTTCATGCCGATGTTCATGCCTGGCTTGATGTTGTAGGAGAGGGTGGCGCTTGGAACTAATGTGCCATAGTCCTTGTCAAAGTTGTCTCCTTTTCCTTCCTCAAACTTCACTTTTTCCCAGGTATGCTCATATCTTAAGCCAGCCATGGTTCCCCATTTGCCAAAGGTGCCTTTCCATTCGCCGTAAGCAGCGAGGATGTTTTGGTTATTCTTGTAGTTCACACTGTTGACAGGGTTGAGGGTCTCGCTCTTGTCTTCGGCTACGTCGAAGTATTTGGAATCAGACTTGTTGATGCGTGCGATGTACTTGGCACCGAAGTTCAGGCGTTGGGTGGCACTGAGCAACTCCGTGAAGTCGGCTTGTAATGTATGTTCCGTACCTCTTGTCTTGCTCTTGGATAAGAGGTCGTTGAGGGTAACGCCTGTCACATGGCTCACGTCATCGTAGAACGTATAGTTGTCGGTGTTGGATGGAGAGGTGGTGAAGAGGTAACTCAGAATCATGTAGTTGGAGTGCTCCTTGTTGAAGAATCGTTGGTAATCGATGCTTCCATTGAAGGAATCCCAAGTGGTCTTCTGTCGCATCTCATTGCCGTATTCGAAACCATTGCCGTAGATACCTCCACTCATCTGTGTGGTAGGATGTCCATTGAGCTTTTGGCTGAAAGTTGTGAGTCCGGCTGATGCACTGATGTTGCTCAGGGAGTCTATCTCATAGCTGAGACTGATATTGCCCATGGTGAAGGGCTGCTTCATGTTGGAGCGTTGGGAGTAGTGCATGGTGCTTCCGTCCTTTTGTTCTCGGTCGAAGTCGATGGTGGTGCCATTCATCTTGCTATGGTTGTACATGGCGTTGGCACTATAGGTCAGCTTGCCTTGTTGGCCACTCAGAAAGGCTGATGCTCGTTGGGTGGTGTTACCGCCAGCCAAGCTTACATTTCCGTTATAGCCATTGAGAGCATCTGCGCCAGCGCCACCTCCCATGGCTTGTTTGTTGAGTACGAGATTGAGGATACCTCCTGCACCCTCTGCGTCGTATTTGGCACCAGGGTTGGTGACCACCTCGATGTTCTTGACCATTGTGGCTGGCATCGACTTGAAAATCTGGGATGGGTTGTTGGAGAACATAGGGCTTGGCTTTCCGTCCACGTATACCTTGAAACTTGAGGAGCCATTCACGGTGATGTTGTCTTGTCCGTCCACGTTCACCATTGGCACCTTGCGCAACATATCGAGTATGGTAGAAGCCTTGGCATCGGCATCTTCCTGTACATTGTATACCATCTTGTCGGTTTCCATTTTCACCAAAGGTTTGGAAGCGACGACGGTGACGCTTCCCAATTCCACGTCTTTCCAGATGGAGTCGGCTCTTTCGAGTTCTCTCTTTGTGGCATCGTCATTCTGTGCCGATTTGTTGCCTTGGGTATGGTTGCTCTGAGCAAAAGAGCAGAGCGAACTTGCGAGCATAGTGCTCAGAAGTATCATTGTTTTCTTCTTCATAATCTTGTTGTTTTATTGTTTCTGATGCAAAATTACAGCTTTATTTTCAATGCACAATGTCTTTGAATAGGGTTTAACCCAAGTATAACATATTGTGTCGGTTTGGTAACATTAAGATAACATTTTGATAGTAATAATTAGAAAAGTAAGTAAAAAAAATATAATTTGCATTTTTTTTTCATTCTTCTGTTTTTTTTGTTAAAATAGTGGAGCTTATGTTCGACTTGAATATTTTTTATTTAAATTTGCAAACGAAAAATATGTGTATCTTTATAAGAAGATGCCTTTTTTTGTTAAATTTAAATAATATCATTATGGATAAAATTTCATTATTAAGTTTAGACATGATTCAAAAAGAGGATCTTGTTTCTTATGTTGGTGGTCAATCTGCTGCAAAAGTTTGTGGATGTGTATGTGGGGGAGCAACTAAGCCAGGACAGCCAGATACGGATGATTCGGGTTCATCAGATTCTGACTCAGACTTGGATTCTGATTCAGACTGTGCAGATTGTGGTGCAGCTAATGCTCATAGAGTTCTTAACTAATGTGTAATTTTAATTTTGTTTTTATGAATTTATGTGCTCGGATGTATGTTTTGTTGGTAATGATGGCAACGCCAATTGTTTCTAAAGCTCAAAATGCGTCCGAGAGCATAGATTCTATTGTTAAAACTCTAAATCTTAAAGAAGTTGTTGTAAAAGCGAAGAAAATACGTCAATCTGGTGATACCATTACTTATAATGCATCTTCCTATAGAGATAAACAAGACAAAGTTCTTGAAGATTTGCTTCGAAAAATGCCAGGTATTGAAGTAGCAAGTGACGGACAAATAAAGTTTAATGGTCAATGGGTTAATGAATTATATATAGAAGGCTCAAACCTGCTTGATAATAACTATGGCATTGCTACTAAGAATTTGGATGTGAATGCTGTAGGTTCAGTGCAAGTTATGGAAAATCATCAAGACGTTAAACTGTTGCAGGGTATAAAGAAAGGTGATGCTCCTGCTATTAATATTAGGCTTAAACAGACGGCTAAAGGTGTATGGTCATCCATCTTGTCTTTGGGAGTAGGTAGTCAAAAGCAATTGTCAAGAGATGCAAGTGTTAGTCTTATGAATTTTCGTCAAAAAAGCCAAAATATTATTTTGTACAAGACAAATGATGTGGGTACAGATTTACGTCAGGAAATTAATGCGCCTTCCAGTTTGAATTCATCACTTGGTACAGGTGTAGTTCTTCCAAATAAGCCAACTTTGTCAAATGTATATTCATATAGAAATTCATCTCATCTTGGTTCCATTAATCGACTTTTTAAGTTAAATGAAAATGAAACTTTGACTTGTAATCTGAATTATCTTTATGACAAAGAAAAGCAAGATGCCAACGACGAAACGACTTATCTGAAGTCTGATGGAAATCATCAGTTAATTAATGAATCAAACAGGGCTGTGCTTAGCCAGAATTTTGTGAATGGAAATGTTTTATATAAGTTGAATTCTTCAAAAACTTATTTGAAGAATAAATTAACTGTGAATGTTTCGCTACCTCATAATAATGGAATTGTGAATGATTATATGGCACAGAAGTTAACAGGACATAATGTGTCAATTGAAAATTCCTTGGTGGCAAACCTAAAAAATAAGAGAGAAAGCGTTTCTGATGGGAAACTTAATCTTTTTTTTTATGATAAAAAAGGATTTCTCAGTGTTCCGTTTGTTGCCTTGAACCAAGAGGTTCGACAACAGAAATTTGCTGCTGATGCTACAGCATCCGTGCTGTCTTTGTCTATTCCATATTTTATGTTTAATATAAATGGATGCTTCGATTTTAACTGGCAGAAAATAATTACAAATTTAGGTTCTCAAAGTGAAATCAATTGTAATGACCAAAAAACTATGCAAACAGGGACACGTGTAAATTTTAAATTTTTCATTCATGATGGTCATCGTCTGCAATGGCTTGTTTATGTGCCTGTAGGTGTTAGTTTCTTTAATATGCATTGTGAAGAAAATAGCTACAAAAAGACTTTCTTCTCGCTTAAACCATATTCAAATTTGACCTATAAGGTAACGGACAATTTGGCATTGGACTTTACTGCTATTTGCGAAGAAAGTCTACCAAACGCCCTATCACTATTGGTACAGAAAAGGTATAAAAATTACCGAATGACTCAATCAAATTCTAACATGATAGAGGCGGGGCAAGATCGTTCTTTGAAATTATCAATAGGATCCCGTTATAAAGATGTTGTAAAAATGTTTTTTGGAGGCATAAATCTGTCATATCTATATACTAAGAGCCATAATAGTTTTGGATATGATATTGTTGGTGATATGGTCAATTACGCTTATTGCCCTATGCCAACAACAAGTCGTGTGTGGCAGGTTAGTCAAAATGTATCAAAAGGATTTTTTCGTTGGAATTCAAAACTTAGTGAATCTTTTTCTTATGGAACTTCTAAAAATGAGTATGTTGTTAGTGGGGGTTTACGCAATGGAAGAACCGACTATCTTCAAGCTAACATTTCGTATACAGCCTCTTTTGCCAAGTGGCTATCATTGACGATGGAAAATGATTATTCTCAATCTAAGCCTTATGTTGATGGTAAATCAAGAGGTATCATTTATCGAAATTTTGAGAATACGACTTCTGTCTCATTTTCTCCTATTCGGCAATTGAGAGTAATGCCTTCTGTGCATTTTTTTCACAATAATTATTTTGATGAAGGGCGCAACAACACTTTTCTTAATTGTTTTTTGGAGTATTATATTGGTAGTACCACATTTTCTCTTAAATGTAGTAATCTTTTGGATAGTGATGTTTTTCATAGGGTTACTGATAATGGGGTGACACGCTATGTTAGTGAATATAAGTTAAGAGGAAGAACATTGATGATTGGTGTTAGATTCAAGCTTCTTTAATGTTTAACATTTTATATAGAATCATTATGGAAAAAAGAAAAAGTATTTTATTGGCGTTAAGTTTGCTTTTTGTAGGCTTTCATGCAAAAGCCCAGATTCGTGTAACTTATGCTCTTGATGCACCAACATTTACTTTAGCGCATCAGAGCACGGATAAGTTTCAAACTCTTGATACCACTTATTTGGATATAACATATAGTTTTAAGTATCGCTTAGAGGAAAAAGATGACTCTTTAAAAGGAGAAGATTTGATGGACTTGCAGGCCGGAAGGTATTATAGTGCATTCTTTAGTAGAAATATTCGAGAGTTAGATCGGCAAAACACAGAGTCAGTTAAGGCTACGATGCAATTTACCCCAATACCTTCTGAATACATTGGTTTTGATATCATTTTTAACCACAAAGAAAATGATTTGAAAGTTACCAATCGTATTCCTTATACGAGCCAAGTGATAGAATATGAAGAGCAGAAGCCAGTAATTAGTTGGAAATATCTTAAAAAGGATACAGCAACAGTGATGGGATATTTGTGTCATGCTGCGATATGTTCGTATGGTGGACGAAATTGGAAAGTATATTATGCTTCAGATATTCCATTACCTTATGGCCCATGGATGCTGAATGGTGCTAAGGCTTTGGTTCTTAAGGCAATGGATACAGAGAATAACTTTGTATTTGAGGCGGTTGGTCTTACTCAAAAGCCACAGCCAATAGTGCGCTTTGATTGGAATCGAAAAGCCATGAAGAAAGAAGAATGGAAAAAATATGAAAGAAACATGTACAAGAATGCAGGTTCTTTTGTCAAGAATACTGGAGCTCGTATTATCATTATGGACAATAGTGAAAGGGGGTTTCATCGCTTAAATGAAGATTGGTCGCAATATTATAATCCTTTAGAGAGATAATTAGGGAGATGTTATATAGATTTATAATTTTTGGGTGAATAATTTTATTAAATCCAAATTTCTTTGTATTTTTGGGTTACAGCTACAGTGAGGTGTCGATGGCAAATGAGTATCCATGGACCAACAAGCATCTCTATGTAGACCAGAGTCCGCTCTATAACGCAGACAAGATTCATACCCCATTGCTCTTCTTGCACGGAACAGCCGACAACAATGTGCCGGTAGGAGAGAGCATCCAACTCTACACAGCCCTGAAGTTGTTAGGCCGTCCTACGGCGATGGTACTTGTAGAGGGACAGGACCACCATATCACCGACTATGAGAAGCGCATCAAGTGGCAGAACACCATCTTCGCTTGGTTTGCCAAGTATCTGCAGGATGATGGCTCTTGGTGGAATGAAATGTATGGAGAATTCAAGATGTAGGGAGTGATTATTTAAAAAAAAACGTTTTAAAAAAACTTTACAAAGTCGAAGCTGAAAAGAAAAGTGGGGCAAGATAGTCTATTGACATCCTTACCCCACTTTAAAATTTACCCTTAAGGAAAAATATTTTTAGTGTTAAGGGAAAAAATATTTTTCCTTAAGGGTAATAAAAAAAAGCCTTAACCCCTTTATTTTAGGATTTTGAGAAATAATATTTACACCATCATTGCTTTTTCTTGAAAATCTTGTCGACAACGATAGCGATAGCTCCATCGCCCGTTACGTTGCATGCTGTGCCGAAACTATCCATAGCAATGTAGAGTGCAATCATAAGAGCCTGCATATCTGCATTGAAACCTAAGATGGATGCAAGTGGTCCGAGGGCAGCCATCACTGCGCCTCCTGGTACTCCTGGCGCTGCAACCATACAGATGGAGAGCACGAAGATAAAGTTAAGAAAGAGTGGTAAATCGTGCGGCATACCATTGAGCAGACATATAGTGAGGGCACATGAAGTAATCTTCATCATTGAACCCGAGAGATGGATCGTGGCACATAAAGGGATTGTGAATCCAGCGATGCCATCATTCACTCCATTTCTAAGCGTCTGTTTAAGAGTGACGGGGATTGTTGCTGCAGAGGATGAGGTTCCTAATGCAGTGAAGTATGCTGGCATCATGTTGGTGAGAAGCCGAATGGGATTTTTGTGGGAAACTCCTCCTGCTATCAGGAACTCGTAGAGCAAGATGACAACATGCAGTACAAGAATGACGAGGATGATTTGTGCAAATATTATCAATATGCGGTATGCTTCGCCCGAATAGGTCATGTTGAGGAATATGCCAAAGATATAAAGCGGCAGCAATGGGATAATGACCTTTGCGATGACATCAGAGATGATATCCTTGAATTCCTTGAACACATTATGCATGGTACGACTTGGTTTATAGGCGATTCCTATACCCGCAATGAACGAGAATACCAATGCACTCATCACGTCTATCATAGCAGGTATCTTCAACTCGAAGAATGGTTTTATCTCTTCAGACTTTTCTACTGCAATTTTTCCTGTATTTGTCACCATGTCTGGGAATAGTGCCGAGCCTGTGCCAAATGCTAAGAGACCAGCCAAAATGGTATCGGCAAAAGCTAATCCTACGGTGCATAGGAGAAGTTTACCAGCACCATGTCCAATATCAGCGATTGCTGGCGTGACGAGACCGACGATAATGAGAGGAATCATGAAACCCAAGAACTGGCTGAAGATGCCATTGAAGGTGATGAATATGCGAGTTAATGGTTCGTTGAAGACATTGCCGCAGACAACACCTAAGATAATGGCGATAATGATTCTTCCTAAAAGCGGTATCTTGATTTTTTTCATTTTATAATTGTTCTTTAGTCTTATTTTTTTCTAATCAGTTGTTTGTTTTTACAAGTTGATTCCTAATTTTTTTAAAGTTTCAGACTCTTGATTGTCATAGCTTGAGAAAAGTTGCCACCCTAAGGATGTGCGCTTTTGGTTGTGCATTCTGTGAAGACCTTGGTGATATTCTTGGTCGATGATTTCACAGAAAGAAACTTTACTGAATTCAACATCCGTCAGGGTGCTGCCAGCTGACTGCATTTTGCCGTCTTCCATAGGTGCAATATCATCAAGACGGAGAAATTGCTTCCTATTGTCGTCTTCATATTGCATAAGAATAGCTGCATCTTTTTTGGCAGGTGAGATGAATATTGGCTTCTTGTGTGAATATAACATATACGGCTTCTCTCTTGTCTTGTCTAAGAGCTGCGACATAGGAACCTTGTTTACCTTTCCATCTTCATATACGATGATAAGACTTCCATCTTCTTCGTCGTCATGGATGGCAAGTGTAAGAAGCCCGTCGCTCCATGCGACGTCATCAAGAATGCACCAATGTTGGAAGTCAATAATTCTGAAATAGGCTGTGGTTTCTATACCATATCCTTCAACCCAGTTTTCAGTGATATTGCTTCTTTGTTTGCTTGTTGCTATCAACTCTTCTGGTTTTTGTTCTGCCGACTTGCTTTTTGAATTCTCTTTCTTCTGTTTGGCTGAAGATGTTTCGTCCTTTTCTTCTGGAACCTCAATGCTTTCCAAATCTTTGGCTTCGGTATCATACACAGTAAAGTTTCTGTTGTTCATGATTTCCACAAGCTCTGAATAATTGATGGAGTAAGTGGAAGTACCTTCGCGCAAATAGTATTTGTTGTCGAGCCGCAAGGCGACAGGCAATTTGCTTGGTGTAACCTTTATGGCGTAAACAAAGTGCTTGCCGGCATCAGGGTGTTCTATGATGATTGAGGCGTTCACTTGATCGCCAAGTGCCGTTCTTATGCTACTTCTAACATAAAGGTCGAACTTGTCCTTGCTATCTTCGAAGTATTCTAAGTCATCTTCCAACCCTTTTGCCGTTCCAGTATTGTATACGCCTAAGTACAGTGTTCCGCCATAGGAGTTGACCATTCCGCAGATTACCTTCATGATGTTGAAGGTCTGCTGCTTGATATCTTGGCGCATGTTGTTGCTTGGAGGGTATACGATAGAGGTCTTGAACTCTGTCGTTTGATTCTCCTCACCAAAAGAATAGATGGTAGGGAGTTCGATATTGACATTCAGCAAACTCTTTATCTTGTTGATGATACTCTTTTGTTGTTCTTGTAGCCCAAAACCATCAGCCATATTGTAGCTTAACATCAGTCTGGAAAGCTTAGAAAGAATATGGTCTGAGGTATAGCGCTTATACGTGTTCCATAAGAATTCATTCTTTTTAGGTTGTCCAAAGCAGTTGACAATTTTCATTTCAGTGAGGCGCTGTTGCAACAGAGGATACTTTTCGAGAATGTCACTGTTCTCTTTGCCGAGTTTTTCTAATTCTTCATCATTGACTCTGCTATTCTTGCCATAGTCCTCAAGTATGCACATGAAGTTTTGCCTGTGGTCGATGTAGTCTAAGAGTACATCGTCATCAAGCATTTTTGCCAGGATATGTGCGATGGATAAGTATGCGTATGCCTTGATATGGTCGGCTTCGAGCACTGCCTTGTGGTCGATGATATTGATGATTTCTTTCATATAGCTTGGCTCAAACAAGTCTTCTGCTACAGACATGGCTTCTTCTTCCAACTCTTCTTCTGTTTCTTCATAGAGTGCGCAAGCGTAGTCTCTAAGGATGCTGGTGGCTGCTTCCTTTATGTCTATTTCGTTCCCCGCTTCTCCTATGAATTCGCCTTGTATGCTATTAGGGCGTGTAGAGTCTGTGATTTTTACTTTTACAGTGTCGCCAACATTGTACTGGCAGTTTTCTTCCGTGATAGGAACAAACATACCATATCCATATGAGGAAATGCAGCAAAAGACATTATTTCTTTCATCTATGTAGAAAATCTGGCAATCAGATTCATCTCCGTAACTTGTCCATTCTCTTATTTTCTCATCGATGAATGACATGCAGTCAAAAGTATAGGTTCTGACTTCTTCGTTTGGACTACCTAAAGAGTTGACGCGTGCTTTGAAAATCAGCGGTTTTCCATCTTCGAAGAAAGAGTCGATGTCGAGCTGTGGGTCGTAGTGGAACATACCGATGGAGCCTCCTCTCTGATATGTGTCAATCCAGCCTTCTCCCTCATAGAGCGTGTCTTCTATCTTGCAGTAATATCTGTAAGGATGGTTCTCGTCTTTCCATAAGATTCTGATGTAGGTTTCTGTTCCTACCTCTGGTGCAATTTTGTGAGGTCTATTCTTGATGATGTTGCTCTTTTTTTCAAAGAGACCTTGCTCTACATTGTGCCAATAGCTTTTCCAAGTTCGTATGTTCTTGTTAAGCCTACTGATGTTGTATTTGCTTGGGGAGTCCAAATATATCTGCAAGTTATGCCATTTGAGAAAATCTTCCGGTAAGATGTTCTTCTCCTTGTTATTGGATGTGGAACGCGAGAAAGTGATGCCATCTGTACTGACAGAAAAACGGACGTTGTGAGCCTCAAAGGAGCGGGTGAGGAACGTGTTGCTCTCGATTTTGATGTTCGCCATTTGATAGGCGAAAATGTCAATGTTGCCGAAATCCTTGCCCCATTTCAAGTCAAGATAGTTCTCGTCGGAGAGTAAAAGGCTGATGAATGCTTGCTCTACCAGTCTGTTTCCTGTATTTTTGGCAGCTTCGCGTGAGCCAAGTATATTGGTTGCTTTTCCGTATGAGAGGAATTGCAATAGAATGGATCGATAGAGCTGATGGTCGATGTCAGCTCCCTTTGCCATGAGAAGATAATAACAGATGGAACGTATCATGCGTCTTAATATCAAACTGCTTTCTTCATCGTTGGCAATGGCGATTCGATTGGCTTTCTCTCGATTTGATGTGATGTAAAAGTGTAAGAAACTTGAGAATGCGTTGTTGAAAGATATCTGTTTCCAATCTTTGGCGCATTCTGCAATAATATCTAAAATTTGGTCGATTTTTTCTTCTAATAGGCTTGGTTGCAGAGAAAACAAAGCTATCAGTACTCTCATTCTGCGGTGTGGATGGAAAATATAGCCAGAATTCTTGATTTTGCTTAAAATACTGTCAATTTCTTCACTGCATCTATTCTCTTTCATCAATAAGAGACATTGCTGGTAGGTTTCGGTCATGGATACTTTTCCTGCTATCCATTCTTGGTAGTTTTCCCTTTCGGAATCACTGAACTGTAGAAGATAATTGGAGTCTTCAAGCAGGTAGAGGCATATTTGATGGTAGCAGTTTAATAACTTATGAATGCTTTTGTATTTCAGATGAGGCCATTTCTCGACACCGCCTATTACGGTTATGGCTTTGATAACCCAGTTGGAACTGCCTTGTTCATAATATTTTTTTGCGTCTTGAAATCTCTTGTTTGTGAATAACGCGTGCTGTATATATCGCTTGATAGCTTCGTCGGCATTGGTATTGTCTAATATTTCTTTTGGGCTGATGCAATAAACCCTTGCACTTCTTTTTTCTTTATCCAATGTCAAAAACATTCTGTTTAACGTTGGTCTGGATACAATACATTTTATTTTTTGGTTGTGTACAAGGTATGTGCTTTTGGAACATTTGATTCTGAAAGGTACACCATTGAAGTCTCTGATATCGTAATACCTATAGTCTGAGGCAGGGACGTACGCTTCCTTGCTCACGATAAATGGATACTTGTTTCCTGCGATGTACCTTTCACTAAACATTTGTGCGAAATTTTGCACGAAGATGATATTGTCTCCATGTATGTCTTTCACCATACATGGCAATTCTTTCAGGGCAAGCACGGATGGCTCTGTCTTTTGAAAATCGAACATCCTGATAGCATATTCTTTATCATTTGCATTGACAATAAAAAATGAATTGCTTCCTTCATTTCTTATTTCTTTAATTGGGAGGGTATAGAATTTACCTTTTTGAAATAAATTTGTTGTCATAATGTGATTTTTTTGTTTATCGTATGCAAAATTAATGAAATATCTGATAAATCAAAAAATATTATGTGTATTTTTCGTTAATTTGTTATTTTTTTGACCAATATTTCCGAAAGTAACGAGTTTTTCTATATAAAAATGAGGAGATGCCATATATGTAATGGTATCTCCTCTTACTTGTTAAAATTATCAGGTAAGGTTAGTGCCTAATAACTTTAGCGATAACCTCCGCTATGTCACCCTCGAAAACTTTCATCTCTGTGACAGGAGCATAGGTCAAATCTACGAAGTGAAGCAACTGTACTGCAACAAACTGGTTGTCCTCTGAGATGCAAGCATCCAATCTCACATTTCCAATACTGGCCTTTGTGATGTTGCTTTTTGTGACGATGTCTTTGATATGCTCAGAATCTGCAAGGATGATCTCTTGTAAGGCTTTACCGTTGTTGGTGTCGTACTCTTCTTGTATGATGTGAATCTTACTATGTGTTGGAGTGTAGATGATGTTAGTCTTAAAACCAAGCAAAGACTTCTTGATTTCTATTTGTGGAAGTGCAGCGAATGCTGCTGCCATTTCCAAATGATTTATGTTAGCCATATTATGTTATGTTAATTTATTTTTTTGAATCTTGTTGCATTATGCGTATATGCACATGCCATTTCATCTTGTCTGTAGGCAAGATGTAATGAGTTTAAGAAGAGAAAAGAAAAAATAGCTAACATAATAGATGCCTCAGGCAAATGATGTAATATTTGCATGCGACATCAAAATGGAAAGGTGCTGTTTCCATGCGTTGCCTTCCATGAAAGTGGTTTAAATGTGAATGATGGAAAATAAAAGAATTAAAAACTCTGCTATTATATTTGCAGAGGGGAAAATTGCTATTGGAAACTAAACGCTGTGGGCGTGCATTGCAAACTCTGTACAGAACCGAAATATCGCTAAGTATAGCTTCATGGCTATCATTCTTTTGCTCAATTTTATGAAGCGTGTCTTCGTGTCGTTGAGCAGCAGAAATTTCACCATGACCACATGTGATCATGGTGATAATCAGTGTTATTATGAAGATTAGACGTCTCACTTCTTAATGTTGAGTTTGATAATTAAAATAATGATCAATTTTCGGATAATGTTATTTCTCCAGCTAAGGATTGACTCAGCTTCTCTCTGACAATCTTGTTGTCTTCATATCTCCCTTGAAGATACATTAACTTGGTAACAGCTGCCTCTACGGTGCTGTCATGTCCGCTGATGACATGTGCCAACTTCAGTTGAAATCCAGCTCCATATCTTTCCATCTCCACATGTCCAGTAAGGCATTGGCTGATGTTGATGATGTTGACACCTCGGTGGGCGGCCTGGTCAAGAAGGCGCATGATCCATGGTGCCTTTGGAGCATTTCCAGAACCATACGTGCGCATGACGATACCTCTAAGTGAAGGTGATTCCAATACGTGTCTGACAATATTGTCCTGAATGCCTGGAAAAAGGCTGAAGACAATGACGTTAGGATCCATCTTCAGATGTGGTATCATAGGCTTGTCGTAATTCGGATTCAGTATGTGGTGGGTATGAAACTGGAAGTTGATGCCCACGTCGCATAAGTGTGGATGATTAAACGAGTCGAAGGCATGAAATCCTTCTGCGTTAATCTTCGTGGCACGATTGCCTCTCAGTAATTTTCCATTGAAGAAGATGCAGACCTCTGGAACGAGCGGGCGCCCATTGTCGTCTTTCATCGATGCAATTTCGATGGCGGTCATCATGTTCTCTTTGCCGTCTGTGCGCAATTCTCCGATGGGAAGTTGGCTTCCCGTAAGGATGACAGGCTTGGTCAAGTTTTCTAACATGAAGGAGAGGGCTGAGGCAGTGTATGCCATCGTGTCGGTTCCGTGCAAGATGACAAAACCATCGTAGTCATTGTAGTTGTTGGAGATGATTCCCACCAATTCCGCCCATCTCATAGGGTCTATGTCGCTTGAGTCGATGGGTGGGTCGAATTTTCTCACGTCAATATCAGCTTGGATTAACTGAAATTCAGGCATGGATGATACCAAATGGTTGAAATCCAAAGGCTCTAATGTGCCCGTTATGGCATCTTTTCCCATGCCAATAGTACCTCCTGTGTATATGATGAGAATCTTTGGTGTTGTCATCTTGCTTGTTTGATTTTTATGATTTTTCTTTATTCTGCTGCAAAATTACGAAAAAGTTTCCTTATGACAAAAATTATCAGCGAAAATGTTGGGAAACAAAGGTAGGTTGTACGTTATCATGTCTGAAAGTGTCTATTGTAAAGGTGCTGTGTCTATATATATAATAAGGTATAGGTAAAGAAATGAAAAATAAATGCATTTTTTTTCGCTATTTACAAAAAGAAATATTACTTTTGCAACCGATTTAATAAAAATACTAAGTTGTTATGGTAAAAATCACATTCCCAGACGGATCTGTTCGTGAGTATGAGCAGGGCGTTACTGGCTTGCAAATCGCCGAGAGCATCTCACCGGCTCTCGCTCGCAACGTTGTATCTTGCGGTGTCAATGGTGAGACTGTAGAGTTGAATCGTCCAATCAACGAGGATGCCAGTGTTGAACTTTACAAGTTTGAGGATGAGCAGGGTAAGCATACCTTCTGGCATACATCTGCCCACTTGCTCGCCGAGGCTCTCCAGGAGCTTTATCCTGGTATTCAGTTCGGCTTCGGCCCAGCTGTAGAGAGTGGTTTCTTCTATGATGTAATGCCAGCTCCTGGTCAGGTCATCTCGGAGAACGACTTTGCCAAGATTGAGGCTAAGATGATGGAACTTGCCAAGAAAAATGAGCCTGTGGTTCGCAAGGAGGTAGCTAAGGCTGATGCGCTCGCTGAGTTCAAGGCTGATGGCCAGACCTATAAGTGCGAGCATATCGAGCAAGATTTGGAGGATGGTACCATCACTACATATACCCAAGGTAACTTCACCGATCTCTGCCGTGGTCCTCACTTGTTGAACACGGGTCTTATCAAGGCCGTGAAGATTACAAGTGTTGCCGGTGCTTTCTGGCGTGGTGATGCCAAGCGCGAGCAGATGACTCGTATATATGGTATCAGCTTCCCTAAGAAGAAGATGCTCGATGAGTACTTGGTAGTATTGGAGGAGGCTAAGAAGCGTGACCACCGTAAGATCGGTAAGGAGATGGAACTCTTCATGTTCTCAGAGCGTGTGGGTAAGGGTCTTCCTATCTGGTTGCCAAAGGGCACACAGTTGCGTCTTCGCCTTCAGGAGTTGCTCCGCAGTCTCTTGAAGCCTTATAACTATCAGGAGGTTATCACTCCTGGTATCGGTGGTAAGAGCCTTTATGTTACTTCTGGTCACTATGCTCACTATGGCAAGGATGCATTCCAGCCAATCCATACCCCAGAGGAGGATGAGGAGTATATGTTGAAGCCAATGAACTGCCCTCACCACTGTGAGGTGTACGCTCGCAAGCCTCGTTCATACAAAGATCTTCCTTTGCGTATCGCAGAGTTTGGTACTGTGTTCCGCTATGAGAAGAGTGGTGAGCTCCATGGATTGACCCGTGTTCGTACATTTACTCAAGATGATGCTCACATTTTCGTTCGCCAAGACCAGGTGAAGGCTGAGTTCGAGAATGTTATCGACGTGATTTTGAAGGTGTTCAAGATTTTCGGTTTCGAGAATTACGAGGCACAGATTTCTCTCCACGATCCTAAAGATACAGAGAAGTATATCGGTTCTGAGGAGATTTGGGCTGAGAGTGAGAACGCTATCCGTGAGGCTTGTAAGGAGAAGGGACTTGATACTCGTGAGGAAGTAGGCGAGGCTGCCTTCTATGGCCCTAAGCTCGACTTCATGGTAAAGGACGCAATCGGTCGTCGTTGGCAGTTGGGTACCATCCAGGTGGATTACAACTTGCCAGAGCGTTTCAAGTTGGAATATACGGCAGAGGACAACTCTAAGCGTACTCCAGTGATGATTCACCGTGCACCATTCGGTTCTTTGGAGCGTTTCACTGCTGTGTTGATTGAGCATACAGCTGGTCACTTCCCATTGTGGTTGACTCCTGACCAGGTGGCTATCTTGCCTATCTCGGAGAAGTTCAACGACTATGCTCAGAAGGTACGTCAGTATCTTGACAAGCATGGCGTTCGTGCCCTCGTGGATGATAGAAATGAGAAGATTGGCCGCAAGATTCGTGACAACGAGTTGAAACGTGTGCCTTATATGGTCATCGTTGGTGAGAAGGAAAGTGCAGAAGGACTTGTCTCTATGCGTAAGCAAGGTGGTGGCGAGCAGGCTACCATGAGCATGGAAGAGTTTGCGAAGCGCATCAATGATGAGGTGGCAGATCAGTTGAAAGCAGCAGAGGAGTAATACCTCTTTTATATTATAAATTCCATAGATGTCGTGATTAGGCTCATGATATCTGTGGAATTTTCTTGTAGTTGTGCGGCTCAAACCTTTTCCAAGTGTTTCATAGACTGCTTTCCAAAATAAAAATGAGAGAAAAACGAAAAATAACTCTCTGAAAATTTGGTGGTTTCACGGAAAAGTCGTAACTTTGCAGCCGTTTAATCAAAATAGACACAAAAAGACAACATCGAATAGTTAATGAAAAATGACAAAATGAAAAATCAGTACCGTGTTAATGAACAAATACGTGTACGTGAAGTGAGAGTAGTAAGTGAAGGCGGATCAGAAGTGATGCCTACACGTAAAGCTTTAGACTTGGCTCGCCAGCAAGGAGTTGACCTCGTGGAAATATCTCCTAATGCTCAACCACCTGTATGCCGTATCGTTGACTATTCAAAATTCCTTTATCAACAGAAAAAGCATGCTAAGGAAATGAAGCAGAAGCAAGTGAAAGTTGAGACAAAGGAAATCCGTTTCGGACCTCAGACAGATGAGCATGACTATCAATTCAAGTTGAAGCATGCTGTGGAGTTCTTGAGTGAAGGAAATAAAGTTCGCGCTTACGTGTTCTTCCGTGGTCGTAGCATCTTGTTTAAGGAACAAGGAGAGGTGCTTCTTCTCCGTTTTGCCAATGATTTGGAGGAGTATGGTAAGGTAGAACAAATGCCAAAGCTTGAGGGCAAGAAAATGTTCCTCTACATGAGTCCTAAGAAGGCTGGTGTCGCTAAGAAGAGCCAGCAGAAGATGGATCGTGAAAAGCGTGAGGCTGAGGCGAAGGCTGCAGCTCAGGCAGAGAAAGATGCAAATGCTGAAAAGAATGGCTTGCTCGCCAATGCAAAGGGTGGAGAAGCTTTGAAGAAGCTTGCTGAAAACTCTGAGGATTAATTGTGGGCAATCGCTCTTATTGAAAAGGAAAGAAAGAGATGCGTAACGCCGTGGTATATGCGTTGCCATCCGTTAAATAAATAACAATTTAAATTAAAAGTAAAAATGCCAAAAGTAAAGACTAATTCCGGCGCAAAGAAGAGATTCCGTTTCACCGGTACAGGTAAGATTAAGCGTCATCACGCTTATCACAGTCACATCTTGACTAAGAAGACAAAGAAGCAGAAGAGAAATCTCCTCGGTGAGACTCTCGTAGACCGTTCAAACTTGAAGCAGGTTCGCGACTTGCTCTGCCTCCGTTAATTATTAACTTTTTAGTCGAACTTTTAAAGAAAGAAAATTATGCCAAGATCAGTAAATCACGTTGCATCAAAAGCAAAAAGAACAAAAATCTTGAAGCTCACTAAGGGTTACTATGGAGCTCGCAAGAATGTATGGACAGTAGCTAAGAACACTTGGGAGAAGGGTCTTACCTACGCTTATCGTGATCGTCGTAACAAGAAGCGCACATTCCGCGCATTGTGGATCCAGCGTATCAACGCTGCTGCTCGCTTCGATGGTATGAGCTACAGCCAGTTGATGGGTGCTCTTCACAAGGCAGGTATCGAGATCAACCGTAAGGTTCTCGCTGACCTCGCTGTTAACAACCCAGAGGCTTTCAAGGCTATTGTTGACAAGGTTAAGTAAATCTTTCCGGCTTATGCCGAGTGATTTCAAGAATAAGATTGCATTTCTCTATGGGGAATGCAATCTTTTTTTTATTTCTTTTGCTTGCGGTTAGTCTCTTTTTCTTTTCTCTCTTTCTTTCGCTTTTAGACCTTTTTTCTTTAAGTTTAGTCTCTTATAAGTTCTTTCTTCTGTTGTATAACCTTAAATTTACTTAATCTATTTTGTAGTTTGGCAGATTTTGTATAATTTTGGGGGTTGAACAATAGAAATGTATATGAACTACAAGATAAAACTGATATCAATCATTCTCATGTTAGCTCCAATGGAAACTTTCGCACAGAAGATTTACTTGGGGTCATGTACTACTCGTGATGGCGGGCAGTACAAGGGAGAAATGGTTGGTGGAAAACCAAACGGGAAAGGTACTACTGTCTTCAAAAACGGTAATACTTATGAAGGTAGTTACTTGAAAGGCAAACGTGAAGGCTATGGCGTCTATACTTTTGCCGATGGTGAAAAGTACGAGGGACAGTGGACGCAGGACCAGCAAAATGGCCGTGGTACCTATTACTTCCAAAACAATAATAAATATGTCGGGCTTTGGTTTAGAGATTATCAGCATGGTCATGGCGTGATGTACTATTACAATCACGACAAGTATGATGGTGACTGGTATATGGATAAGCGCCAAGGTCGTGGTACCTATACTTATTCCAATGGAGCCTATTACAAGGGGCAATGGATGAACGACATGAAAAATGGCAATGGCTTTTTCGATTGGGGGGATGGTACTACTTATGATGGACATTGGGTTGACAACCAGCGCTCGGGAAAGGGTACGAACCGTTATGCTGATGGCGATGTCTACATTGGTGATTGGAAAGATGACATCCAAGATGGGAAAGGCATTTACAAGTTTAGAAATGGCGATGTCTACGAAGGTGACTATGTACAAGGAGAACGTACTGGCGAAGGTATCTTCCGTGCTTCAAATGGAGATAAATATACAGGTCAGTTTAAGGATGGCATGCGCAATGGGCAAGGTACATTTGCCTGGAAAAACGGTGACATCTATACGGGTTCTTGGAAAGACGACCTGCAAAATGGAAGAGGTAAGTTGACCAAGAAGACTGGTGACATCTTCGAGGGCGAATTCCGAAATGGTCAAGTCAATGGCGAGGTGATTATACATTACGCCAATGGCAATCGTTTCAAGGGCATCTTCAAAAACGGAAAGCGTGAAGGCGCTTGCATTGAAGAGACCAAGGAGGGTAAGAGATTCGAAGGCAACTATCGTAATGACCAGCGAGATGGAAAGTTCGTCGAGAAAGACAGAAACGGACAGATTACCGCTCGTGGAGTCTATGAGAATGGAAAAAGATTTGAGGATTAATTAAAATAATTAAAGATATGATTGTAGATACTTTGGAAAATTTGGAGAAATATGTTTCTCTGAATCCTCTTTTTGAAGAGGTGGTAAAGTTCCTGAAAGAGAACGATTTGAATGAGTTGGAAGATGGTAAGCATATCATCAAGGGTAACGACTTGTTTGTTAATATAACTACTGCACATGGAAAGACTGTAGACGAGGCTGTCTTCGAGACGCATAAGAATATGCTCGACATCCAGATTCCTTTGGATAATGAGGAGACTTATGGCTATCTTCCTTTGGAACATCTTCCTGAGGCTGAGTATAATGAGGCTAAAGATGTAACTAAGTATCCTGGTGCGGTGGCTTCTACGTATGTCACTTGCCAGCCAGGTGAGTTTGCTATTTTTGCTCCACAGGATGGTCATCAGCCTTGCATTGGAACGGGTGACATCCATAAGGCAATCTTCAAAATCAAGGCATAGACCTGACAAGAGAATTAGACAAGACTTATTATCGAACCTATCTAAAATCATGAGCATATATGGCAACGAAGAAAACAACGAAAGCCAAGGCTTCTGTTAAGAAAGCCGCAGCACCGAAACATATAGGATTAGTGAAGAATGACCCATACTTGCAGCCTTATGAGGACGCAATACGTGGTCGTCATGAACATGCTTTGTGGAAGATAAGCCAACTCACCCGAAATGGCAAGCAAACCTTGAGCGACTTCGCCAATGGATATGAGTATTTCGGTCTTCACAAGACAGCTCGTGGATGGGTGTTCCGTGAGTGGGCACCTAATGCAACCGAGATTTATCTCATTGGAGATTTCAACGATTGGAAAGAGACAGCCAAGTATCGAGCTAAGCGCATACAGGGAACAGGAAACTGGGAACTGAAATTGCCAGAGAAAGCTTTGAAACATGGTGAACTTTTCAAGATGAAAGTTCATTGGGAAGGTGGAGAAGGTGAGCGCATTCCTGCATGGGCAAGACGTGTCGTACAGGACGAAAAGACGAAAATCTTCTCAGCTCAAGTGTGGAATCCTGAGCCATACGTTTGGAAAAAGAAGAGCTTTAAGCCAAAAACTACTCCTTTGCTGATATACGAATGCCATATAGGTATGGGACAAGATGCAGAGAAGGTAGGTACATATACCGAGTTCAAGGAGAATGTCTTGCCTCGTATCATCAAGGATGGTTATAATTGTATTCAGATTATGGCTATCCAAGAGCATCCGTATTATGGCTCTTTCGGCTATCATGTAAGTAGCTTCTTCGCTGCCAGCAGTAGATTTGGCACTCCTGAGGAGTTGAAGGACTTGATAGATACAGCTCATCAAAAAGGTATAGCTGTCATCATGGATATCGTTCATTCTCATGCAGTTAAGAATGAGGTGGAAGGTCTTGGCAACTTGGCTGGAGATCCTAACCAATACTTCTATCCTGGTGATAGGCATGAACATCCAGCATGGGATAGTTTGTGCTTCGACTATGGTAAGGATGAGGTGATGCATTTCTTGTTGAGTAACTGCAAGTATTGGCTTAATGAATTCCATTTTGATGGATTCCGCTTCGACGGCGTGACCTCAATGCTGTATTATAGCCACGGCTTGGGTGAGGCATTTACCAACTATGGTGATTATTTCAATGGTCATGAGGATGACAATGCTATCTGTTATCTTACATTGGCTAACTGTTTGATCCACGAGGTCAACAAGAATGCCATCACTATCGCCGAAGAGGTGAGTGGTATGCCAGGTTTGGCTGCCAAGTTCGAGGACGGAGGTTATGGCTTCGATTATCGTATGGCCATGAATATCCCTGACTTCTGGATTAAGACTATCAAGGAGTTGCCTGATGAGGCATGGAAGCCAAGCAGTATCTTCTGGGAGGTAAAGAATAGGCGCAAGGATGAGAAGACCATCTCTTACTGCGAGAGTCATGACCAGGCTTTGGTGGGTGACAAGACCATTATCTTTAGATTGATAGATGCGGATATGTATTGGCACTTCAAGAAAGGTGACGAGAACGACAAGGCTCACAGGGGCATCGCACTTCATAAGATGATACGTTTGGTGACAGCTTCCACTATCAATGGTGGGTATCTAAACTTCATGGGAAATGAGTTTGGACATCCAGAATGGATAGACTTCCCTCGTGAGGGAAATGGATGGAGCTACAAGTATGCTCGTCGCCAGTGGAACTTGGTTGATAATAAGGAACTTTGTTATCATTATCTTGGCGACTTTGACCGTGATATGCTCAAGGTCATCAAGAGTGAGAAAAACTTTAATAAAACGGCAGTACAAGAGATATGGCACAATGATGGTGACCAAGTATTGGCATTCATGCGAGGTGACTTGCTGTTTGTCTTCAACTTCTCGCCAACCCAGTCATTTACCGATTATGGCTTCTTGGTGCCAACGGGATCTTATAGCATCTTGTTGGACACAGACAATGTAGCCTATGGCGGCAATGGACTGAACGATGATACGATGACCCACTTGACCAATTATGATCCTTTGTACTTAGAGGATCATAAGGAGTGGCTAAAGTTATATCTTCCAGCTCGTTCCGCACTTGTGCTGAAGAAAAATTGAGGGGTAAATTATGGAAAGACAAAGAAATAGCACAACGAAGATGCGTCTGATGTGTGCTATCATCTTTATAGGATTTACTTATTTATACTTGAGTTGCTACCAAGATAATGTCTTGGCAGTGGCTCAACATAAATTGTCGGATGGGTTGACAACCTACAATTATGTGTTGTCACCCATCTTGACCACGCTGGCTCTGTTTTTGTTGCAGCTTGGTGTGTATGCGGTGACGCGTGTGAAAAAGATGTTTCATGCGCTCACCTACTTTCCATCCATGCTTATTCTGGCTATGATAACAGATGTGCCATGCGATTTGGATTCTTTGGCTTTGGGAGCATGGGCTTGGCTCTTGCCATTGATGCTCGTAGTTTTTGCCGCCTGCATGTGGATCATCTTTCAGCTTGAACCTTATGAGCCTGATAGTAATTTCAGTCTTTGGCGCTCACGTGTAACCTGGCAAAATCTCTTCCAGTTGGTTGTGATGATGCTGTTAGTGGTCTTGGTCTCTAATGGAAATCAGGTGTTTCATGATAGGGTGAAGATGGAGAGCTTGATGATAGAAGGAAGGTATGCTGAAGCCTTGGAGGTTGGAAAGGATAATCCTGAGGCAGACTCGTCTTTGACGATGTTGCGTGTCGCATGTCTGCATCGCACTCGTCAGATGGGTGATAAATTGTTTACTTATCCTTTGGTGGGCGGCAGCAAGGCGATGATTCCTGATAGCTTGACCACCAAATCATTGATGTGGCAGACTCCCAAGTGGATGCATCCTATGAAGAATGGCAAACTGAGATATGTGAAGCCTGTGGATTATCAGCTTTGCGGTTACTTGATGGACAAAGATTTGGATAAGTTTGTGGAGGCAATTCAGAAAAGTTATAAAGTTGATAGTGCCTCTTTGCCAAAGCATTATCAAGAGGCGTTGATGCTATACACTCATCGTAGGCTGCATCCGAAAGTGATATACAAGAATGCGGTCATGGAAGCCGATTTCCAGGATTATCAGACTTTGGAGAGGAAATATTCCAATGAGATGGAAAAAAATGCTGCGCTCCGTGACATGTATGGGAATACCTATTGGTATTATTATCAATATGCAAAAAAATAGTTGATTAAGATGAAAAGATTGAGGATTCTGATGTTGATTTCGATTTCTTTCTTTTGTGTGGCAATGGCTGTCGCACAAAAGAAAGAAATCTCAGTTGCTAAAGATCAGGTGAAGGCTGGAAGTAATCTTGCCCAAGCCCAGGCAAGTATGGAGAAACTTCTAAAAGATTCTGTCAACCATCGAAACAAGAGAATTTGGAATCTTCTTTATGAGTCTGTCAGAAAGCAATATGAACAAGGTAACGAGAAGCTTTATCTGAAACAGTCTTATGATACAGCTACTTTGTTTAATCTGACCAAAAAGCTCTTTGTGGTAGCCCAGAGAATGGATTCGATAGAGGTGCTTCTTGATTTCAAGGGACATGTCAAGATTGAGTTTCGAAAGTCACATTCTGAGTATTTGAGCCAGATTCGTCCTAATCTTTATAGTGGTGGACTTTGGTTTATCAGAAAGCAAAAATATAAGGATGCTTATCAAATGTTGGACCAGTATTTACATTGTGCAAGCATTCCTTTGTTCGCATCTAATGCTTATCGTCAAAACGACCCCAAAATGCCAGTTGCTGCTTATTGGGCAGTCTTCTGTGGATACAAGATGAAAGATGCCAAGGCCACGCTTCACCATTCTTATGAGGCTTTGAAGGATACTGCTCATTATGACTATATGTTGCAGTATTTGGCAGAGACCTATAAGCTTGAGAAAGATACGGTGAGATATTTGAATAGCTTGAAAGAGGGATTTGAGCATTCTCCTAAGTTTCCTTTTTTCTTCCCACGTTTGGTGGAGTTCTATGCAAGTCAGAGCCAATTGGATTCTGCTATGAACGTGATAGACAAGGCGCTTGCGATGGATGCAGATAATAAGACTTATTTGTTTGCCAAGAGTACCATCTTGCTAAATCAAGGCAAGAACAAGGAATGCATTGATGTTTGTGACAAACTGTTGGCCATGAAAGACTCTCTTCCTGATATTTATTATAATGCGGGCTTGGCATACTTCAACATGGCTGTCACGTTGGATAAGAACACTCAGGTCTCTCGAAAAAAGCATGATGAAATCAACGATTATTATAAAAAGGCAATGCCATATCTCGAACAGTATAGAAAGATGCAACCTGATGAGGTGGCAAAATGGTCTTTGCCGTTGTATACGGTTTATCTCAATTTGAACAAAGGAAAAGAGTTTGACGAGATAGACCAAATCATTAGAAAACAAAATCATAAAAAATAAAATGTGATGGTAGCGAATACAGATAAGATATTAGATAAATTAGGTATAGAACTCAATGCTATGCAAGATGCTGCCATGCATGCCATCTTGCACGGCAATAAGGATGTGGTCGTGCTTTCTCCTACAGGAAGTGGAAAGACACTTGCTTATCTCTTGCCTATGGTGCAATTGGTAGATGCAAGTGTGGATGAACCACAGGTCTTGGTGGTCACTCCAGGTAGAGAGCTGGCATTGCAGTCAGCAGAGGTGTTAAAGGGCATGGGCTCTGGATTGCGTACCATGGCTTGTTATGGTGGGCGTGCCACAATGGATGAGCATCGTACGCTCAACAAGGTCATGCCTCAAGTTATCTTTGGTACGCCTGGTCGATTGAACGACCATCTTGACAAGGGTAATTTCTCTTCTGACCATATCAAGTACTTGGTGATAGATGAATTCGACAAGTGTCTTGAGATGGGCTTCCAGGATGAGATGGCGCGCTTGATTGATTCCTTGCCTCAGTTACAACGCCATATTTTGTTGTCTGCTACCGAGGCAGAGGAAATACCTCGTTTCGTACACATGGGAAGAGTGGAGATGGTAGATTTCCGTGTTGATGATGAGCAAGTTCCTGAGCGGGTACATATATATAAGGTGGGAAGTCCACAGAAAGATAAGTTGGAAACCTTGGCGCAGTTGCTGCTGAGCTTGGGTGATGAGAGCAGTATCGTGTTCTTGAACTACCGAGACAGTGTGGTGCGCACCAATGAGTTCTTGCGCAGCAGAGGCTTTGCCACTTCAGCCTTTCATGGTGGATTAGAACAGCATGAGCGTGAAGATGCGCTGTATAAGTTCAGTAATGGTAGTGCCAACATCTTTGTAAGCACTGATTTGGGTGCCCGTGGCTTGGATATTCCTGACATCGACAATATCATTCATTATCACTTGCCAGAAAGCGAAGATAGTTATATCCATCGTGTCGGAAGAACAGCTCGATGGGAAGCACAGGGTAGAGCCTTCTTCCTATTGGGGCCTACAGAAGATATTCCTGACTACGTGGATGCAGAAATTGAGAACTATCAGATTCCAGAAGAATTGCCTGCGCCAGCAAAACCACGAATGGCTACTATATATATAGGTAAGGGAAAGAAAGACAAGATTAGCAAGGGAGACATCGTGGGCTATTTGTGTAAGATCGGACAATTGCAGTCTTCTGAAATCGGAAAGATAGACGTAAAAGACCGGTATGCCTACGTTGCTGTTTCCAGAACAAAGGTGAAACAAGTCTTGAAGTTGACGCAAGGCCAAAAAATCAAGGGCGTAAAGACCATCGTTGAGGAGGTGAGGTAGAATGCAGAAAAGTGCATAAAAATTCATCTAATCAACAGAAATGATTGACAAATCGTAAGATTTTTGCCCATTTTGCTAAAAATGTGCAGAAAAATTTGGTGGTTTCAAATAAATATTGTAATTTCGCCGACGTAACACAATCTAATCGGTTACGCAATCTTCTCTTTTGGGATGATTGTGTCTTATTCTTCTGTTAGCAGGAGCATAATACCGTTAAAAACTTAAATAATTATAGAAAGATGAAGAAGTACAATTTTAACGCAGGTCCATCAATGCTTCCACGCGAAGTAATTGAAAACACAGCTAAGCAGATTTTGGATTTCAATGGTTCAGGTCTCTCATTGATGGAAATCAGCCATCGTGCTAAGGATTTCCAGCCAGTAGTAGATGAGGCGGTCTCCCTTTTCAAGGAGTTGCTTGACATTCCTGAGGGTTATTCCGTTATCTTCCTTGGTGGCGGTGCATCCTTGCAGTTCATGCAGATTCCTGCCAACTTCCTCATCAAGAAGGCAGCCTATGTCAATTCTGGTACTTGGGCCAAGAAGGCAATGAAAGAGGCTAAGCATTTTGGTGAGGTCGTGGAGATCGCATCATCGTCCGAAGCCAACTACACTTATTATCCTCAGTTCCAGGACAAGGTACCAGCCGATGTAGACTACTTGCATTTGACAAGCAACAATACTATATATGGTACAGAACTCCGTGTCGATCCAGACGTGAAGGTTCCATTGATTTCAGATATGAGTTCTGATATCATGAGCCGTCCTGTTGATGTCTCAAAGTATACGGCTATCTATGCTGGTGCTCAGAAGAACCTCTCTATGGCAGGTGTCACCGTTATCATCGTGAAAGACGATATGCTTGGCAAGGCTCCTCGTGAGATTCCTACGATGCTTGACTATCGTACTCATGTGGAGAAGGGTAGTATGTTTAATACTCCTCCTGTAGTTCCTATCTATACTTTGATGGAGAACCTTCGTTGGTTGAAAGCTAATGGTGGTGTTGAAGCTGCTGACAAGCGTGCCCATGAGCGTGCCGAGGTGCTTTATGCCGAAATCGACCGCAACAAGCTCTTCAAGGGTACGGTAGAGGAGGCTTCTCGTTCTTTGATGAACATCTGCTTCGTGATGAACGATGAGTATGCGGAACTTGAGAAACCTTTCTTGGAGTTCGCTACAGAGCGTGGCATGGTTGGCATCAAGGGTCACCGTTCTGTTGGTGGTTTCCGTGCAAGTTGCTACAATGCACAGACGATGGAGGGCGTGAATGCTCTTGTGAAGGCTATGCAAGATTTCGAGGCACAGCATTAATCAATTCATAATTTAAGGTTTTTGCACATGAAAGTATTAGTTGCTACAGAGAAGCCTTTTGCAGCTGCGGCTGTGGAAGGCATTAAGAAAGAAATAGAAGGTGCAGGCAATGAACTTGTCTTGCTGGAGAAATATACAGAGAAGGCGCAGCTCCTTGATGCTGTCAAGGATGTTGATGCCATGATTATCCGTTCTGATAAGGTGACTGCCGAGGTTCTCGATGCAGCGAAGAACTTGAAGATCGTTGTTCGTGCGGGTGCAGGATATGACAATATCGACCTCGCTGCTGCTACTGCTCATCAGGTTGTTGCCGAGAATACACCTGGTCAGAATTCCAACGCTGTTGCAGAGTTGGTGTTCGGCCTCTTGGTATTTGCCGTTCGTAATTTCTATAACGGCAAGGCTGGTTCAGAGTTGAAGGGTAAGAAGCTTGGCATCTTGGCATTCGGTAATGTAGGTCGAAATGTGGCTCGCATCGCCAAGGGTTTTGGTATGGAGGTATCTGCTTATGATGCTTTCTGTCCTGCTGATGTCATCGAGGCTGCGGGCGTTCATGCTTGTAAGTCCCAAGATGAGCTCTTCCAGACCAATGATATCGTTTCTCTTCATATCCCTGCTACTCCAGAGACCATCAAGAGCATCGATTATCGTACCGTTAACCAGTTGCCTAAAGGCGGTATCTTGATTAATACTGCCCGCAAGGAGGTTATCAATGAGGAAGAGTTGCTCAAGTTGTTGGCTGAGCGTGAGGACTTGAAGTTTATCACTGATATTAAGCCTGATGCAGACGCAGACTTCGCCAAGTTTGAGGGACGTTATTTCTCAACTCCTAAGAAGATGGGCGCCCAGACAGCCGAGGCTAATATCAATGCAGGTATTGCAGCTGCTAAGCAAATCAACGCATTCTTCAAGGATGGTTGCACAAAATTCCAGGTAAACAAATAATTGATTTTAAATATGAAGCTCATAGAGGGTGCATACTTCTGCATCCTTTATGGGCTTTTTTGTTTTTATAAAACTGAAACATTATGGCAATAGTAAAACCTTTTAAAGGCATTCGCCCACCAAAGGACTTGGTGGAACAAGTAGAGTCTCGTCCTTACGATGTGCTGGATTCTGAGGAAGCACGTTCAGAGGCGGGTGACAATGAGAAGAGCCTTTATCATATCATCAAACCAGAGATTAATTTTGAGCCAGGAACTTCTGAGTACGACCCACGTGTATACGAAAGTGCTGCTGAGAATTTCCAAAAATTCCAAGATAAAGGATGGCTGATTCAAGATGACAAGGAGCAATATTACATCTATGCACAAACGATGAATGGCAATACGCAGTATGGTCTTGTAGTTGGGGCTTACGTCAATGACTACATGACAGGTGTCATCAAGAAGCATGAGCTGACCCGTCGTGACAAGGAAGAGGATAGAATGAAGCATGTTCGAGTTTGCAATGCGAACATCGAACCTGTATTCTTCGCATATCCAGACAATGCGGTACTCAATGAACTTTTGATGCGCTATGCGGCAACAACTCCTGAGTATGATTTCATAGCACCTATCGATGGCTTTCGCCATCAGTTCTGGGTTGTCAGCGACGATAAGGACATAGCTACCATCACGGCAGAGTTTGCCAAGATGCCAAGTCTTTATATCGCAGATGGACATCATCGTTCTGCAGCTGCTGCCTTGGTGGGTGCGGAGAAAGCGAAACAGAATCCAAACCATACAGGCAAGGAAGAATATAACTATTTCATGGCAGTCTGTTTCCAGGCAAGTCAGTTGACTATCCTTGATTATAATCGTGTAGTGAAGGATTTGAACGGCTTGACCTCTGATGAATTCCTAAAAGCTTTGGAAAAGAACTTTGAGGTTATCTTGATAGATAGAGTCAATGTGAGAACAGATTCCGGAGAGGAAGAAGGGATAGCATACTTTGACCAAATGAAGATTGATGATGCCATCAAGAAATTCGGCTTGGATGTATTGAAGCCAGCTGAGTTGCATTCTTTCTTGCTCTATTTGGATGGCAAGTGGTATGGTCTCTATGCAAAGCCAGGCACTTATAATGATGCCGATCCGATTGGTGTGCTTGATGTAGACATCTCTTCTCGATTGATTCTTGATGACATCTTGGGTATCAAGGACTTGCGCTCCGACAAACGCATTGATTTCGTTGGAGGCTTGAGAGGCTTGGGCGAGCTGAAACGTCGTGTGGATAGTGGAGAGATGCGTATGGCATTGGCTTTACATCCAGTGAGCATGCAGCAGATAATGGATATCGCTGACAGTGGCAAAATCATGCCTCCTAAGGCAACTTGGTTTGAGCCAAAGTTGCGCAGTGGATTGATTATTCACAAGTTGGATTAAAGACAATTGAATGACAGACGAGTTTAAAACGATAAAAGATCAAGTGGGCGAGGGATATTATACCGAGAAGCGGAGTAAGTTCCTCGCTTTCGCTCATCACGTAACCTCGGTTGACGAAGTGAAGGAGATAGTGGCAGGCTATCGCAAGAAGTATTATGATGCGCGCCATTGCTGTTATGCTTATATGTTGGGGCCAGAGCGCTTGGAGTTTCGTGCCAACGACGATGGAGAACCTTCTTCAACGGCAGGCAAACCTATCTTGGGACAAATCAACAAGGCGGAGCTGACCGATATACTCATCGTGGTGATTCGTTATTTTGGTGGCGTGAAGTTGGGAACGAGTGGCTTGATAGTCGCTTATCGCGAAGCAGCCATTGATGCTTTGGCGCATTGTGAGGAAGTGACGCAGCAAGTGGAAGAAATCGTAACCTATGATTTCACCTATCCGATGATGAACGATGTCATGCGAATAGTCAAGGAAATGAACCCTCGCATTGTTGACCAGCAGTTTGATAACACTTGTACCATCAAACTATCGATTCGCAAGAGCGAGGCGGAACAATTAAGAACCCGTTTGAAGAAACTCTCTTTTGAGTAACGTTTCTTCAAACGGGCTTTTTCGTATGTTTTGACCTTTTTTAGAAGTCGTATCCCACTTCTTCGAGAAACAAGGCGTTTCCTGGCATGCTTTCCCCGGCATCGCTTCTTGTACCATTGTGAAGGATGTCTGAAAAATGCTCCATGGTCATTCTGCCTCTTCCAACTTCTATCAAGGTGCCGACTACGGCCCTCACCATGTTGCGGAGAAAGCGGTTAGCGGTTATCTCGAAATACCATGTGGTAGGGGAGGTCTGTATCCATTTGGCTTGGCTTACGTGGCAGATGGTCGTCTTGTTGTCGCCTCCAGCTTTGCAGAATGCCGCATAGTCGTCATGCTGCAAGAACAGCTTTGCTGCCTCGTTCATTTTATCGAAGTCAAGCGGATAGTTCATCTGTAAGGAGTAGTGCCTCTCGAAAGGGTCCTTCCTCGTATGTATATAATAATGGTAGGTACGATAGGTGGCAGAGAAGCGAGCGTGCATGTCGTTGCTCACGGGCTTCACCTCGTAGACGACGATGTCGCGGGGCACAATTCTGTTCATGCGGTACACTAATTGGTCACAAGCCATAGGCAATTGAGGTTCGTCCCAGTCGAAATGTGCAGCCATGTGTCGTGCATGCACACCAGTGTCGGTTCTTCCGGCTCCCACCACTTCAATGTCTTTTCTCATGAGTATGGAGAGGGCTCGTTGCAACTCTTGTTGCACCGTATTGGCATTGGGTTGAATTTGCCAACCATGATAGTTTGTGCCATCATAACCGAAGGTAATAAAGTATCTGCTCATAGCTGCAAAATTACTAAAAAAATGTGATATATGCGATAATAATACTAAATATTTTCGTTTTTGATACAATTTTGAAAGAAAAGTGCCTTTTTATTTTGCAATGTGGCAATAAATTTGTAATTTTGCGAATGATTTTGTATAATTGAATTTATGGCACAGAATATTTTTAGAGGCTTAGGTATAGCCCTTATAACCCCTTTCAAGGCCGATGGCTCTGTAGATTATCAATCACTGAAGCGATTGGTAGAGTTCCAAATAGACAATGGTGCAGATTTCCTTTGCATCCTTGCCACAACTGGTGAGGCTCCATGTCTGACCAAGGAGGAGAAAGATAAAATCACAGAACTTGTCAAGGACGTGAATCACGGCCGTGTCAAGATTCTTAAGTATTGTGGTGGCAACAATACCGCTGCTGTCGTTGATGAGATTAAGAACTCCGATTGGAGTGGCATCGATGGCATCTTGAGTATTTGTCCTTACTACAACAAGCCTTCTCAGGAGGGGCTTTATCAGCATTTCAAGGCTATCGCTGAGGTAAGTCCTCTTCCTATCGTATTATATAATGTACCAGGAAGAACTGGTGTCAACATGAAGCCAGAGACTACTTGCCGCATCGCTCGTGATTTCCCTAACATCGTGGCTATCAAGGAGGCAAGCGGAAGCTTGGAGCAGGTGGATGAGATCATCAAGAACAAACCTGATAACTTCGAGGTTATCAGCGGTGATGATGCGTTGACATTCTCAATGGTGGCAAGTGGTGCTGCTGGTGTCATCTCTGTTATAGGCAATGCGCTTCCTAAGGCTTTCAGTCGTATGATTCGCTTGGAGTTCCGTGGTGAATATGAGCCAGCTCGAAAGATTCACCATGCTTTCACTGAATTGTACAGCTTGTTGTTCGTTGATGGCAACCCTGCAGGTGTGAAGGCTTTGCTCAATGACATGGGCTTTATCGAGAACGAACTTCGCTTGCCACTCGTACCTACTCGTATCGCTACGAAGCAGAAGATGAGTGACATCTTGAGAGACTTGCGCATCTAAGCAAGTCTCTAAGCCTAATAGATGTAGAACCCTGTAATCGTCTGAACATGCCTGAAGAAAGAAGAATCATACATGAAATTACTCCGCTGATGGGAAAGGATGTGCTTTATATAGCAGACCGCCACAAGAAGGAGTTTACTTACCCTATTCATAATCACTCGGTTTTCGAACTCAACTTTGTGGAAAACGCAAAGGGAGTTCGGCGTATCGTGGGTGATTCGCAAGAAGTGATAGGGGATTATGACCTCTGCTTGATTACTTCTCCGGATTTGGAGCATGTATGGGAACAGAATGAGTGCCGAAGCGAGGATATTCGTGAGATTACCATCCAGTTCGACTTCAGCTTGGGCAATGAGACGCTTTTCGGCAGAAATCCTTACGCCAGTATTACCCGCATGATGCAGGAGGCTCGCAAGGGATTGGTCTTCCCATTGAAAGCCATTATGAAAGTGTACGGTATGCTCGATACCTTGAGTACTATCAAGGATGGGTTCTATGCCGTGCAGCAGTTCCTTACCATCCTTTATGAGTTGTCTCGATGCGAAGATGCCCGCACCCTCGCATCCAGCAGCTATGCCAAGGTGGCGGTGGAGGATGATAGCCGACGCATCTTGAAGGTGAAAAACTACATCTCCAAGAATTATATGGATGACTTGCGCCTTCCTCAGTTGGCTTCGATGGCTGGTATGAGTGCCAGTGCCTTCAGCCGATTCTTCAAGTTGCATACGGGACGCAACATCAGTGAGTATATCATCGATTTGCGATTGGGATATGCCGCACGAATGTTAGTGGACACGGCAAAGAGCATCAGTGAGATAGGGTTTGATTGCGGATTCAACAACTTGAGCAATTTCAACCGAATTTTCAAGAAGAAGAAAGGATGCTCGCCAAGTGAGTTTAGGGAGAACTACCACAAGACGAGAATCATCGTATAGCTGATTGTTAAGAAGCATTATTTTATTAATCATAGAGAATTATTGTTTACTCATCATAGGAAATCATCGCGTTGTTAGATGCGGTGATTTCTTTGTTTAGATGGAGCGCAAAACTTTCCTGATTGTGCCGTTATCACCTTAAACGTAATCGTTTGAGTGGATTTTCTTTCGATTTTTCCTTCTATTTTTGGGAGTTCCAAAAAAAACTGCTAATTTTGCAATGATAAGAGGAATGAAAGTTCCTTCATAGCAAAACATTTAAAAACTACTATACAATTATGAAGCAATTTATGGATGAAAACTTCCTGCTTGAAACACAGACAGCGCAGGAGCTTTTCCACAATCATGCGGCTAAGATGCCTATCATTGATTATCACTGTCACCTCATCCCTGAGATGGTAGCTAACGATCACAAGTTTAAGAGCATTACAGAGCTTTGGCTCGGCGGTGACCACTACAAGTGGCGTGCTATGCGTACCAATGGTGTAGATGAGCGTTTCTGCACAGGTACCGACACTACCGACTGGGAGAAGTTTGAGAAATGGGCAGAGACCGTGCCTTATACATTCCGTAACCCTCTCTATCACTGGACTCACTTGGAGCTCAAGACAGCCTTCGGTATCGAGAAGCAACTAAGCCCTAAGACTGCACGTGAGATCTTCGACGAGTGTAACGAGAAGTTGCAGTTGCCAGAGTATAGCGCTCGTGGCTTGATGCGCCGCTACCATGTGGAGTGCGTTTGCACTACAGACGACCCTATCGATGACCTCCGTTACCACAAGCAGACACGTGAGAGCGGTTTCGAAATCAAGATGATCCCTGCTTGGCGTCCTGACAAGGCTATGAATATCGAGAAGCCAGAGTTCGCTGACTACATGAACAAGCTCGGTGAGGTTGCAGGTGTTAATCTTGCCACTTTCAAGGATATGGTCGATGCTCTCCAGAAGCGTCACGACTTCTTTGCTGAGAACGGCTGTAAGTTGAGCGACCACGGTATCGAGGAGTTCTATGACGATCCTTACACAGATTCTCAGATTGAGACTATCTTCGCTAAGGCTATGCGTGGACAGCAGCTTTCTACTCTTGAGATTCGTCAGTACAAGCACGCATTCTTGAAGGTTTGCGCCGAGATGGATCACGCAGCAGACTGGACACAGCAGTATCACTATGGTGCTATCCGTGATAACAACACATTGATGTACAATAAGCTTGGTGCTGATACAGGTTTCGACTCTATCGGTGAGTTCACCACAGCCAAGGCTATGAGCAGCTTCTTGAATGAGTTGAATATGGAAGGCAAGTTGACTCGTACTATCTTGTATTGTTTGAACCCATGTGCCAACGAGGTTATCGCCACTATGCTTGGTAACTTCCAGGATGGCTCTTGCCCTGGTAAGATTCAGTTTGGTTCAGGTTGGTGGTTCAACGATCAGCTCGATGGTATGACCAAGCAGATGAACGCCCTCTCAGTATTGGGCTTGTTGAGCCGTTTCGTAGGTATGCTGACCGATTCACGTTCATTCCTCAGCTACCCACGTCATGAGTACTTCCGTCGTTTGCTCTGCAACCTCCTCGGCAATGATGTAGAGAAGGGTTTGCTTCCTAACGACATGGAGAGTCTCTCTCGCATGGTAGAGGACATCTCTTACAACAATGCTCGCAACTACTTCAAGTTCTATTAATATTCACATTCAATAGATATATAAAATAGAATTTAATTTTCAAAGTCCCTTCACTTTTGAGTTTACTGGTATGAGTATCAGTGGCTTACAGTGAAGGGACTTTTTTTCTTACATTCAATCGGATGAGTCAAGATGGCTTCACTAAGGTTTATCCATTTTTTAACGACATCAATTGGTAAAGGAAGCCAACACTTGAAAACAAGTCAGTTACGTATGCTAAACAAGTCATTTACGTGTGTTAAACAAGTCATTTACGTGTGTTAAACAAGTCATTTACGTGTGTTAAACAAGTCA
>SAMEA104315437__coassemble_209_pt1 | contig 49501 bp, 49 predicted proteins | sample SAMEA104315437__metabat2_high_PE_043 | metagenome-assembled genome bin SAMEA104315437 (sample SAMEA104315437) | gut metagenome | biome: Monkey gut; feature: monkey-associated habitat; material: faeces | place: China | collected 2013 | reverse complement strand
AGCAACTTATAGAGCAAAAATCATGACTGGTCGTTTTTATCGGACAGCAATAGTTGGAATCACGAAAAAATAGTACCTTTGCACCATCTATCATACATTATTATATAATATAAAGAAAAATGAAGAATAGAATCATCATCACCCTACTTGCCACTTTCATCCTTGCAAGTTGTGGATATAAAAGACAACCATCCTCTCTTTCCTCCGACCAAGAAGGAAAGACCTCCCTCCCTGCCCAGGTCAAGCTGATAAGCACCACTCCCATCAAAGACCAAGGCAAAAGCGAGCTCTGCTGGATGTATGGCATGCTTGCCACCATCGAGAGCGAGCACATCATGAAGGGCGATTCCATACACCTCTCCATAACCTATGTCGTAAGAAAGATGCTGCAAGAGAAAGCCTTGGAATTTTATTTTTCCAAAGGCAAGAGGCACATCAGCATGAGGGGTATGAGTTGCATGCTGATACATTATCTAAATAGATATGGTGCCGAACCATACGACAGCTATGAAGATCCCAAGAATGTCAACTACAAGGTGCTATGCAAGAAAGTGGAACAAATTTGCAAAGGAGCAATCGCCAAAGGAGCTGGCATCAAAAAACTACAAGAAGAACTTGACGGCTTATTTGACTCCGAGTTAGGATATATGCCTGCCAAGGAAATCCACATGCTCGGCGCAGAGTATACCCCATTGGAATTTGCCCACAGCGTATGCTATCCCGAGGAATACGTATCACTCACCAGTTTCACACATCATCCTTTCCGAGAGTACTTCGCCCTTGAGACACCCGACAACTTGATGCACGATGAGTTCCTCAACCTTCCCATCGACGAGCTGATGCTCCATATCCAGGAAGCCATAGAGCACGGACATCCAGTCTGCTGGGAAGGTGACATCAGCGAACCAGGTTTCCAACAAACCAAGACCAACTTCGTGGATGTCCTTCCTAAAGAACGTCCTGTCACCCAAGCCTCCCGCCAAAAAGAATACGAGCAGCTCCATACCACCGACGACCACGTAATGGAAATCATAGGCATGTTCCATAAGGGCAAGCAACGCTACTATGTATGCCGCAACTCATGGGGAAAACAATGGGGAGACAATGGTCTTGTCTACTTGTCGGAAGACTATATCAAACTCAAAACCATCGCCGTTTTCATGAGTGAAGACGCCTATATTTACGACCAGCCACACCGATAAGAGCCAAATGCTTGACCTATGTCAAATATGAGCTAAATTACTGATGTGTGCGCACACACATACTTGATATACATCAAAAAAGAGGGCTTTTTTTCGTTTTTTCCTTCATAAGATTTGGAGGATAGCCGAAATCATCGTACCTTTGCATCGTCAATAAGACAAAAGGTTATTAGGTTTTTAGGTTAAGATTGTTAGTTGTTTAGGTTTAGTTTTAGGTTTTTAGATTGTTAGTTTAGGTAACAGGTATTAGATTTGAAGAAGGTAAATTAAAAAGATTGTTTATTCAGAGATTAACAAAAGGTATTAGAAAAGGTAAGAAAAAAGATTGTTTATTCAGAGATTAACAGGGTAACTTCAATAGGAGATTAGAAAAGGTAAAAAAGATTAGATTATGGGAATAACAATGATGATTGCCTGGGCAGCAGTATTCACTGCTTCGGGCTACGTGATGGAGAAGAACTTGCAAAAGTAAAACTCCAAGATTTATGAGAAATTTGGGAATATAAAATTAAAGAGCGCATCATTTCGCAAGAAGTGATGCGCTTTTCTGTTTCACACCGCATCACCACAAAACGGCATATCGCCGTTTTTTACTCTTCTTCTTCACTACATTTATAAAATAATCGCCTTTTTATTTTGTGTTACCAATGAAAAATCGTATTTTTGCAGAAAATATCAAGAATAAGAAGTATGGCAAAACATCCGCTTTGGAAAGAAGAATACTGGCTCTTGCTATTGCAACTGTACCAGAAGAAGCCGATGGGCGTGAAACCTCTCTATTCGAAAGGAATGATTGACTTGAGTCTGCAACTCCATATACAGCCAGAATTCCTACACGAACAGATGTTCAAGTTGAGATTGGTCACACCGCACATCAAGAGGCTATGGGACAAATATGCCAATAATCCTCACCGACTATCCCACGACATCGAACTCTTCAAGAAGATGGATGGATATGGCAATGCCGAGCGCTTCTATGAGGGCGTGGAAGTAAAGGAGTCCTTCGAGCACGACTGGGAACCAATTCCTGCGGAACCTTCCCTCACCCCTGTCAAGCTCATCATCATTCTCGACTTGTACTTCCAACTCACCCCTATCACGATGGTTGCCGAGACACCGGAAATCATCGACCTCGCCAAACTCATCAAGACTACGCCACAAGTTATCGTCGAGGTGATGAGTGTGTTCCAGTTCTGCGACCCATACCTGAACCGAGAAGACATGATTATCAGTCGGTTGCTCGATGCATGCAACGACATTTGGCAAAGATATGGCAACGGAAACCCAGACAAGCTCTACAAGCTTGCCACAGAACTGAAAGAATACTTTAAATAAGAAAGAACTTCTAATAAACACAAAAGATATTTCACATAAAAATAGGAAAAATGGCTCAAAAACTCATTCAGACACAGGCACAAAAGCTACAACAGCTTCAACGACTCTCCGCCCAGCAGATGTTGCAGGTGAAGTTGTTGGAGATGCCTCTCACGGAATTAGAGGATAACATCAATGCCGAACTGGACGACAACCCAGCCTTGGAGAGCGAGAACCCAGACGATGCTCTCATGGGAGAAGACAACGAGGATCGCTCTGCCTTGGATGACGAAGGAAGAGACGACAATGAGGATAGTGAAGAGGCTTATGAGGCGCAAACAGAAAAGGAAGAAAGAGAAGACGCACTTGACTCTGCACTCGAAGGCATCGGACAGGATGACCAGATGCCAGACTACAATACAGAACGCTACAACACCCAGAACGCCGACTATGAGGAGATGGTGTATGGCGATACAACTTCCTTCTACGATAAGTTGAAGGAACAGATGGACTTGCAGGTACTCTCCGACAAAGAAAAGGAAATCATGGAATACCTCATCGGCTCACTTGACGATGATGGCTTGCTGCGCAAGGACCTCGACAGCATCTGCGATGAACTTGCCATCTATCATAACATCGATGTCGATGAAAAGGAAATAGAGCATGTACTTCATATTCTTCAAACCTTCGACCCTGCAGGCGTAGGGGCCAGAAGTTTGCAAGAATGCTTGCTTCTACAGGCAAAACGATTGCCACGAGGTGTGCTCCGCAAAACCATGGAGGAAGTCTTTGCTGATTATTTCGAGGACTTCACCAAGAAGCACTGGGACAAGATACAAACGGAGTTGGAGCTCAACGACACACAGCTCGAAACACTCAAGGAAGAGATTCGCAAATTAAACCCCAAGCCAGGAGCTTCTCTTGGCGAGACCATCGGGCGCAACCTGCAACAAATCACTCCCGACTTCATCATCGACACGGCAGATGACGGCACCATCACCTTCACCCTCAACCGAGGCAACATCCCAGAGTTGACGGTATCGCCATCCTTTACCGAATTGATAGAAACCTATAAGAAGCACCGTGACAAGATGAGCCGACAAGACAAGGAGGCTTTGCTCTATGCCAAGGAGAAGGTAGACAAGGCGCAAGGATTCATCAACGCCGTCAAACAGCGCCAACATACCCTCATCATCACGATGAAAGCCATCATCGATGTACAGAAACGTTTCTTCCAAGATGGTGACGAGGCGGACCTCAAGCCGATGATACTCAAGGACATCGCTGACAAGACAGGACTTGACATCAGTACCATTTCCCGTGTGAGCAATGTGAAGTATGCACAGACAAAATGGGGAACCTTTCCACTCAAGTTCTTCTTCACAGATGGCTACACCACCGAGGACGGCGAAGAGATGTCCACACGAAAAATCAAGCTTGCCTTGCAAGAATTGGTAGAACACGAAGACAAGAAAAAGCCTCTCAGCGACGATGCCATTGCCAAGGTGATGAAGGAGAAGGGCTTCCCTATAGCACGACGCACCGTGGCAAAGTACCGAGAGCAGTTGGGCATCCCTGTGGCACGACTTCGCAAGTGAGGACTATAAGCACGATAAAAGAACACGATAAGAAGAGAAATTGAGAGAATCATATATGAAAGAGAAAAATATCATTTTGGCAGCTCGCATCATGAGCATGATCTTTACCCCCTTCTACCTTCCATTGGTAGGACTGGTGGCATTGTTCTTGTTCAGCTACATGTCGCTATTGCCGATGGCGTACAAGTTGCCGATGCTGCTCACCGTCTACATCTTCACCATTCTCATGCCCTCATTGCTGATACACTTATATCGGAAGTTTCAGGGATGGACATCCAAGGAATTGGGTAGGAAGGAGCGACGCATCGTGCCCTACATTATCTCCATCCTATGCTATTTCGGTTGCTTCTTCTTGATGGAGTACCGCAATACGCCGAGAGTCATCAGCATCATCTTGGTAGCGGCATTGGTCATCCAGATGATATGCGCACTCATCAACGTGTGGTGGAAGATTTCTACCCATACCGCAGCCATCGGAGGTGTGGCTGGAGGATTGGTCATCTATTCGATAGCCTTTTCCTTCAACCCGATATGGTGGTTGTCCTTTGTCATCATCCTTGCCGGAATGGTAGGAACCGCCCGCATGATTTTGCGACAGCACACCCTCGCACAGGTCGTGGCGGGATTCTTCGTGGGCATGATATGCGCCTTCTTCGTCATCTAAGAGATATTTCTCCATGCACGACTATCTATATTCAGACATTGAACATCAAAATATAAGATTAAAATGAAACCATTAGTAAGCATTATCATGGGCAGTACCAGTGACCTGCCTGTTATGGAAAAAGCATGTAAGTGGTTGAACGACAACCAGATTCTTTTTGAGGTAAATGCGCTCTCTGCTCATCGTACCCCTGATGCCGTAGAGGCTTTTGCCAAAGGAGCCAAAGAGCGTGGCGTGAAAGTGATCATCGCCGCAGCCGGTATGGCAGCCGCTCTCCCGGGTGTTATCGCTGCATCTACCCCATTGCCTGTCATCGGTGTACCTATCAAGGGCATGCTCGATGGTCTTGATGCCATGCTCAGCATCATCCAGATGCCTCCTGGCATTCCTGTGGCTACTGTGGGGGTCAACGCTGCACAGAACGCTGCCATCCTGGCTGCCGAGATGATAGCCTTGGGTGATGAGGAGGTGGCTAAGAAGGTGGATGCCTGGAAAGCTGGTCTCGGTGCCAAGATAGAGAAAGCCAACAAGGACTTGGCTGAAATCAAGTATGACTTCAAGTGCAATTAAGCCACCAGTATCTCTATACATTTAGATTATTCACACATCATTAGAAAGCTATCTTAACAAGATTATCATAGCTTTCTAATGATTTCATATTTATTATATGGTAGATTTATTCAATTATACCCGACGTGCCTCTTCGGTTGCCCATGTGGGTGCCATCGATATTGGTGGCGACAACCCTATCCGCATCCAGTCGATGACCACCACCAATACCAATGACACAGAGGCATGCGTGAAGCAGGCTGAGGAAATCATCAAGGCTGGTGGCGAGTTGGTTCGTTTCACCACACAGGGTTCTCGCGAGGCTGAGAACATGAAGAACATCAATGCGGGTATCCGTGCCGATGGCTATCAGACTCCGCTCGTAGCCGATGTTCACTTCAACCCTAACGTGGCTGATGTGGCTGCCCTCTACTGTGAGAAGGTGCGCATCAACCCAGGCAACTACGTCGACCCTGCCCGCAAGTTTATCAAGCAGGAATATACCGATGAGGAGTATGCCCATGAACTCCAAAAGATAGAGGATCGCTTCGTGCCATTCCTCAACATCTGCAAGGAGAACCATACAGCCATCCGCATCGGCGTGAACCATGGTTCGCTCTCCGACCGCATCCGCAATCGCTATGGCGATACGCCAGAGGGCATCGTGGAGAGCTGCTTGGAGTTCCTCCGCATCTGCAAGAAGGAGAACTTCCAGGATGTAGTGATCAGCATCAAGTCATCCAACACCGTGGTGATGGTTCGCTCCATGCGCCTCTTGGTGAGCGAAATGGAGAAGGAAGGCATGAACTATCCTCTCCACTTGGGCGTTACCGAGGCTGGCGAAGGCGAAGACGGCAGAATCAAGAGTGCCGTGGGCATCGGAGCCTTATTGGCTGATGGCATCGGCGATACCGTACGTGTCAGCTTGAGCGAGGAGCCTGCTGCCGAGATACCAGTGGCTCGCCACTTGGTAGATTATATCGGCAAGAAACAAGGACAGTTGATGATTCCTGGCGAGGCCTGCCCATCCTTCGATTGGCTGCGCCCTACACGCAGAGGAACTGTAGCTGTGGGCAATATCGGTGGCAGCAACGTGCCAGTGGTAGTAAGCAATCGCATCAATGGCGAGAGCACCCTCTGCGACAACGAGGATGCCAAGCCAGACTATATATATATAGGTGGCAAGAAGCCAAAGCAGTTTGTGCCAGGACAGAGCTACATCGTAGATTACAACATCTACGAGGACTTGAAGCAGAAGCCAGAGACCACAGGTGCCAAGCTCTACCCGATCTTCCCAGCCATGGCGATGCCGCTCATTGCCAGCATCAAGGCAGACATCAAGTTCCTCACCTTGCAGTTTGGCACACCAGCCGAGGAGTATCTCGCTTGCCTCAAGAGTCATCCAGAGGTAGTGGTGGTATGCGTAAGCAATCACCAGAACCGCTTGGGCGACCAGCGTGCCTTGGTACACGAGATGATGAACGCTGGCGTGAAGAACCCAGTTATCTTCGCCCAGATGTATCAGCACAAGGCAGATGAGAAGAGCGACTTCCAGTTAGAGGCTGCCGCAGACATGGGAGCCTTGATGATAGATGGCTTGACTGATGGTATCTGGCTGATGAACAATGGCGACATTCCTGCCCAAACCATCGATGAGACTGCCTTCGGAATCCTTCAGGCAGCCCGTCTGCGCACCTCCAAGACCGAGTATATCAGTTGTCCTGGTTGTGGCAGAACCCTCTATGATTTGCGTGAGACCATCGCCAAAATCAAGGAAGCCACCAAGGGCATGAAGGGCTTGAAGATAGGCATCATGGGCTGCATCGTAAACGGTCCTGGCGAAATGGCAGATGCCGATTATGGCTATGTTGGTGCCGGTCCTAACAAGGTAAGTCTCTATCGCAAGCAAGTTTGTGTAGAGAAGAACATTCCTCAGGAGGTAGCCGTAGAGCACCTGCTCGCCCTCATCAACTCAGACAAGGAAGGATAAGGAATCGAAAAACACTTATCCCTTTCAGATATTTTTGAAAACGCAACTGCGTTTTTGCCTTCACCCTTCACCTCTTCTCATAGAATGCCGATAAACACAGGTATTCCGAGAGGTGAAGGGCTTTTTCATGGCTTCACCTTGCTTCTTTTTCTTCTACGTTTTCTCCCAAAACACCTCTCAAAATCTCGAAAAAAACGATTTAACCTAACGATAACCATTCGATAACATATTGTGTGGAAAACTCGCCGTATCTTTGCACCAGAATTAAGAAACATAGTAAAAACAATTTTAAAAAGATACGAATATGACAACTTCATTTATCATCACAGCAGCAACAGTGTTCTCTACATTATCTAATGTTTCAGGGAACCAATCCAATAGTCAGTACTATTACAATGCTGACATCCAGAACGGCAAGGTAAGCCAAATCTACGTGCTCAACAACAATGGCAAGTACTTGAGTAATAAGATGAGTTATCGCTATCATTACGATGCCCAAGACCGAGTAGTGGAGAAGCAGACTCTCTTGTGGGACAACACCAAGCATGAGTGGCGTGAGTATCAGTTACAGCGTTACGACTATGCCGACAACCAGATGGTGATGACTCTCTCCCGTTGGAACAAGGACACAAAGAGTTATGAGCTCTCAGAGCGATATGAGTACAAGTTCATGATGGATAATGTCGTGTCTCTCACCAAAGAAAAGTGGGACAATGACAGCAAGGACATGGCAAGCACAGAGCATTCCCTTCTCCTCAATCCATCCAACGACTTGGCACAAGCTGCCCAAATCTTCGAATAAGATAGGTCAATTTAAACGTCAAAACACATTTGCTTTTTTAAATTATTAGGTTCATACTTTAGTCAATATAGACAAATAATCTCTCTCAAAACAAATGGTCAAGCTCGAACTGTGAAGTTCCAAGCTTGACCTTTTTCATAATTATTTTACCACAATTTTACTAAAGACATGAAAAAGCATCCTATAGCATGAGCAATTTGACGAGATAGAATAAGACGGATTCAGTTGCAAAGATACAAAATGTTAGTTAGAAATTACAACTTCTCCAATATATTTGAAAACTACCAAAAATAGATTGCTTAAAATTCTAACATAAATCTAACAATTAGCTAACATTCTATGAGCAAAAAACAGATTATCTTTGCACCAAACAAAAACATAATATAAATTATTCAGAAAAATGAAAGATAAAAGCATTATAATTAATTATTTGGCAAATGTTGCATTTTTACTCTATGCAATATGCCCTATATGTGAGTCAAAGGAATGGCTATGGTATACAGTCCAAATCAGTTCAGCCCTAATGCTGCTCTTATATTTCATTTATATGGTACATGAAAGCAAACAAAGCAAAAAAGGCATGTTAGATTTCTTGTTTGGAACACGATTTTCGAATTTGTCCTATGCTATTAGTGGTCTCATAGGAATTATTGTTGCTATTGCCTTAGACTTACAAACAAACATTATTTTTTGGAGTGTTGTAACTTGTACTGGAGCAATAGAATTCTTTTGGCCAACTAAGATTAAAGATAAGCAAAAATGACACTTTTTTGGTGTCCAAAATGAACTTTTAACATAATTGATGATTGTATTTCCGAAAAAACACGTAATTTTGGACGGATAATCTAAATCACAATTATGTCTGAAAATTTAAAATTACTCTTAGTAGAAGATGATGAAGCTCTTGCATTCATGGAAAAGAGCACGTTAGAGGATTTGATTGGTGGTTACGAAATCATGACTGCCTACAATGGGAAAGATGGTATAAAGGTCTGGGAAAGTTTTAAACCAGATGTTATCATCTCCGACATTGACATGCCTATTATGAACGGTATAGATATGGTAAAAAGAATAAGAGAACTGGATACAGATACGATTATTCTTTTTACCACTAACCTAACTTCACCTACCAAGTTGCAAGAAGGTTATGATGCTGGAGCTAACAATTACATCAAGAAACCCTTTGTTCCTACAGAATTAGATGCACACATCAAAAGTCTCATACGCCTGAAAAATGGTGGCAAAAGCAAGAATGTAGCCAATTGCATCAAAATTGGCAAACACGTTTTAGACCCTGAGCATGCTTGCATCAAGGATGAAGACGGCAAGATTTGCTGCACCTTGTCTGCCAGGGATGCCAAGATACTTGCGGTACTTGCCAAGAACAAGAACGAGATAGTAAGGCGTGAAGCTTTACAAGCTCGTTTTTGGAATACAGAAGATAAGGATTTCTACGTATCCCGCTGTTTAGACGGAGTCGTCACAAACTTCAGGAAGATTTTGAAATTAGATCCTTTTGTTTGTATAAAGACCATCCGAGGCATTGGCTTTTCACTACAAGATAGTCTCTAATTCATCGCCCCCCCAGAATTCTCATCTTGGTCTGGCAAGAAGATGGAGAACTCCGAATATTCTTTCAGTTTACTATCAACTGCAACTGTGCCATGATGGGCATCAATCACAAGGAATACGAATGTAAGGCCCAATCCAAAACCAGGCGCACCATTTTTTTTAAAGGTGCGCTTGGAAGCAGATGCCCGCTCATATTTATCAAAAATCACCTTTTGGTTAGCCTTGCTGATTCCGATTCCATTATCTCTCACACGAATGAGCACTCCCTTGTCTACTTTTTGCGAAGAAATGCGAATAGTGACATCACCATCAGAATACTTCATGGAATTATCTATCAAGTTATAAAATACTTCTTTTAGATATTCCTCATCTGCATAAACAAAAGGGCACTTGATGTCATTTTCAAAGAATATATTCTTACGGCGATTCACCTTAAAATTTTTCTCTATATCATGAAGTTGGTTTACAAGATTTACCTGTTCCTTTTTAAGTTCCAACTTTCTTGATTCCATTTTATTTATTGTTAGTATCTTGTTTATCAAACTATATGCATGCTGGTTTTCTCCGCTAATCATTTGTAGATAGATTGACCTTTTAGCTGGATTATTGGCTATCTTCTCGTCATTCAATACAATGATTCCCATGCGCATAGTAGAAAGAGGAGTTTTTATATCATGAATCATAGAGTAAGTAAAATCCTGCTTTATTTTAGCTGTTTCTTGCTGAATGCGAATAATATCAAACTGTTTTAAAATTCCCCAAAATCCTAATAAAGAAAGTACAAGACTTATAAAAACAAGAATACCTAACTCTTGAAAGAACAACAAAAACGGATTAGCAAACTCAATTTGAATTCCAATTGCATGATTTTTCCTTGTTGGAATAACTTCTGATTTGACTGTGCCTAATTTCCAACTAATATTTTCTTGAGTTTTATAAACAACTTTTTTTTGAGTATTTTTTACTTTGTAAATAGTAAATATTGTTGGTAAATTACTCTGTCTAATATGACTATGGATAATTTTGCCCAACGATTTTACATTTACATCTTTATGGATAATTCTATATATTCCATCATTTATATATTCATAATTGTCATATTTTGGATTAGGATCACTTGAACCTTCTATGTATTGTCCTTGAGGAAGATAGGTAATTCGCCCATCTGTTTCCTCAAAAAGGCATTTAAGAAAGAAAGCATTAACTCTATCTGTCATTTTATCAACAGCAATAGAAAATGAGTTGCACAACCATATTATTTGCAATAAAAATACTGCAAAAATAGCAACAATTGTAACAGTTTTATATTTTTTCATATCCATAGTTACAAAATTACAAATAAATTCTAACAAAATTATAACAATTAGTTAACATTTAATATTTTTAAATACTTGTAACTTTGCAAACACAAACAAACAACCTATAAAACATTAATAAATATGGATAAAAAAGTAAAAGATTTAACAATGGATGAGTGTATAAACTCATTTGGTGGCAAGAGAAAAGTATACTATGTTTATATCGATGGAAAATTAATTCCACGTTATTACAATGTTTGATTATAAAATCTAACATAAATCTAACAATTTCCTAACAATAAAATAGACAAAAACACTCTATCTTTGCACCAGAATTAACAAACAACTTTAAAAGTATGAACAAGTTATCAACCAACGACTACAAGCTGTTAGAAGTAAATGGCAAAGAATATGTTTTCTTGACTGGCAGTCAGGAAGTCATGGAGATTACCAATCCATTATTAGCCGAATACTTCAAAACAACTAATGAGTCACCAACAGAAAGCACAAACGAAGAAATGTTCAACGAACTATCTTCTGCTCTCATTAGCAAGAGAGACGCTGTGCATATTAGAGAAGACCCTTAAGTTGCTAACAAGCAAATATGGTTGACTCAGAATGCAAGTAAATCCTTTTTAGAGTCAAATCTATAAATAGTAATTTAGTATTTAACTATGGTCTACAGCTATGTAGGACTTTAAAAATCAATGATATACAATGAAACAAATTAAAAGAATATTTATACTCTTTGTTTTTGGTACGTTTATGAGCTTAGGTGCCATTATTGTGGATTCGTGCCAAAGTGATGACGCTAACACAGCAAGTTTATCAAATAATCTCATTGGTAAAATGGGAATTGAATCTAAAAAAGCAATGGCAGAAGAATTAGTTGTACGACCTGCAAATAATTCTATGCATCGAGCAGTAAATAAAAATAATGCGTTATTGATGCAAAAAGTGTATGTTGATTTTCCAGAAGGCACCCCTTCCTCCGACATAGAAAAGGTCTCAAAATTAGAATCACTTGATGATATGATGTTGTTGTCACACCAAACTGCAGCTGAATTTCATTTTGAAAAGAGTGATTTGACAAAAGACTCTATTGTCATCTCAGAAGACAAGGCTAAAAAAGCAATTACACCAATGGTTGCAGAAAGTAGAGAATATCTTTATGCTAAAGGATTTACCAAAAAAGATATTGACGATATGTTGAAAGAAAATAATGCTGATGAAACCGTCTTAGTTTCTTTTGTATTAACTCTTATAGAAAGAGAACAATTGGAAAATAAACTGGCTATATCTAAAAGTTATTCCTCTTTCTTTGCAATACCTGCAAGAGCTGAAGTAGACTGGGGTAAAGCCGGTAATTGCGCATTGCACGCATTGGGTTTTGATATATTCGGTGGTTTGAGCCAATCCACTTTAAAAACCTGGGGTGTTACTGCGATGAAGAGAGCCTTTGCTACTGTTGCAAAAAAGATAGTTGGTCCTATTGGTGTTGCTTTCTTTGTTGGTGATTTTGCCTGGTGTTATTTTAATTAATGGTACTATGTTATATAACTTTAAACCTTATATTTTAGCTTGCTGTCTTATAGTACTTGCCATAGGATTACTGAGCATAATAGTAAATACCATAAAAAGTATTAAAGATGCTTTCGACATAAAAGATTGGCGAGTTGTCATTTGGAATATAACAATATCAATTATTAGTCTTGTAGGCTCTATTTTTTGTATATTCTATGCAATTCCTGATTAAAATTAAATGATACTCCTACCTCCAGAGTGGATAGAGAATAGTATAGAAAACTATATCTATCATCAGACCACCAAATCGCAAATCGTTTATTGGATCGTCTTAGCATCCATTGCCTTGACGATAGTACTGCTACCATTTATTTATGTAGATGTATCAGTTCAAAGCCTTGGCATGGTAAGGCCTGTCACTGAAATAACAGAAATAAATGCCACGGTTTCAGAGATCATAAGCGAAGTGCATGTTCATGAAGGGCAGAATGTGAAGAAGGGAGAACTTCTTCTTCGCTTTCGCTCATCCTCACCCCATGAGAAAATTCAATCTCAAGAGAAATTGTTGAGTAATCTCTATGCACATATATCAGACTTGCAAGTTCTTGTCACTGGCAAAATGCCAGACATTTTCAAGTCACCAACTCGACTGCAAGAATACCACTTGTTTTCAAACAAGAAAAAAGAACTTCAAGTAGGTATTGATCAAGCGAAAAGAGAGTTGGAGCGAGAAAAAATTCTCTATGACAAGAATCTTGTATCAAGAGAAGAGTATGAGCAATACCTATATACTTATCAGAGTAAAGTCGAAGAACAATCCTCGCTTATCAAGAGTCAATTAAGTACATGGCAAACAGATCTCAACAACTATCAAAACCAACAGAATGAGGTGCAAGCAGAGTTGAAAAAAGAAACATGGGAAATGAAAGACCTTAATGAAGTGCATAGTCCCATCAATGGAACAATAGAACAATTTTCTGGCATTTATGTTGGAAATAGTGTCCAAACAGGACAAACTATCGCAACTATTAGTCCAGACTCAACCATCAATATTGAGGCTTATGTATCTCCTAACTACATTAGATATATCACTGTCGGTATGCCAATAAAGGTGCAAATCACCTCATTCAATTATAATGAATGGGGAATGTTGAATGGTAATGTTGTATATGTGTCTTCTGATTACATAACCGATGAAAAAGGGAAGACCCATTTCAAAGTAAAATGTCAATTAGAACAAAACTATCTTGTCATGAAGAGAACAGGAGCTAAAGGTTATATCAAGAAAGGTATGTCTGCACAAGTTCGATTCATGATAACACGCCGTTCTCTCTTCGACATTCTTTACCAAAATATTGACGAGTGGATTAATCCTACACAACTAAAATGGCAGCAATAAAAATACCATATTTTTAAACCTAAATAAATATGAATCAAATAAAAGAGAAATCAATAACCATAGGCAAAAAAGAAGGGTTATATGAGTTTCTATTTCAAGCAAAATGCCCTAATTGCGGCAAGCATTTGCCTTATAGTATTATTAGGAAATACTTTTGGCATAATGTACTCTATTATTCTAATTGTAACCATTGCGGTCAACCAATTCATCCAATAAAAGAACCCATAAGCGTGTTTAAATGCGTTTGTTTTGGAGGTATGTCTACGATGATTCCAATGTACACATATTGGTATTGTATTGCATGGGATTTTATTCCTGCTTTACTTTGTGCACTCCCTTTCGTTATTATTACACTTATCGTTATCGGCATAATAACTATGCATAATATTAAATTTACAATTTAAAAACATGAAAAAGTATTCAAAAAAAGCAACGGCATTAGCATTAGTATCAATGCTATCCTTCTCTGCTGCATTTCTTTCAAAAGAAAAGCAAGACTTCGAATCTAAAGCAATCGCTGGTATAGGCTATATTGCTGCTAAAAATGGAGCTTCTGCTGAGGCTGGGTTGGGAATTTCCTTAATTGGAGTTTACGAAGGTACAGTTCAAGGACTATGCTGGGGAGCAGCTTTTGGCAACATTGCAGGAGCTGTTGCTGGTGCAACAGTTGGACTATAGAAATTGTGTTATCTCATTCAGGCTAACCTGAATGAGATACTTTAAAAGAAATCACATGAACTTATATACTAAATATTATCTTTACATAATTGGATGTTGCTATATTTTGGGATGTATTATTAGTCTTATCATGAATATAGATTTTTTTTTAATTAATGAAAGCAATAGTTGTTTAACGCCATTATATGGTTTAAACCAATTCAATAGATTCAAAATGATAGTTTCGAATAATAGCATTGTAGCACTCAGATATATGTTATTTGGCCTATTATCCTATGGCATATTATCATCTTTGTATTCCTTTTACAATGGGTATGTTTTAGGCACTGTAATAATAAGAGGATCTTATTGCCTATCCTTGGCCGACATTGTATCTTGCACACTACCACATATCATTTTTGAGGAAATTGCTTTATGCTTAGCTGGATATATAGGTTTTATGCTTTCTCATCAAATATTTCTATTAGAAAGATCTATTCCATACAAAAAAATAATAGCCTTATGTATTACTTCTATTTTACTAATTTTTTTATCTGCATTTATTGAAAGTTATGTATCAATGTCATAAAAGTGAAGAAAAAAGTGTGTTTATAATAGCTATTATTATAGTTATATTATGCTCCTTATCTGCATATTTTATTTCAGATTTTGCAAGCAAAACACAATTTAAATTATTAGCAGAAAATCAAAATATTAATACATATAATATTTTATTTAAAGTTAATAATATAACGTCTTTATTTGTTCCAATTATCATTTGCTCTTATATCAGTATGACCACACATATATTACTAACAGATTTCTTTGACATAAGAATTAAGATGAGTGATACATTTTGTGTTGTTGGGATAGCAATGATACCAATTCTCTTAGACGATTACTTTCTATGGTTCAATTTAATAACTTACACTTCAAACATCAACATTTCTTCTTATAAAGAATTCATTAACATAGAATATTTTGCTGGATTAAAGATGCAAGATTTTCAAGCAATCAATACATATTGCTGGATTGGAGTTTATCTAATAATTTTTACAAGTTTAGTACTTCACAAAATCTCATTTTTCAAGGCTATTATTTCTACAATTTTACCAAGCGGAGTGCTGCTTTTATCTTATAAATGCATCTCATATTTGGTAGGATAAACTATCACATAATATTTGATTAATTAGAAACACTTCTATGAAACATAGCATTCTTATAAAGCAACATGACATTACAGACTGTGGCGCAGCTTGCCTCGCCTCAGTCTGCGCACACTATGGTTTGAAAGTGTCAGTGGCAAGAATCCGTCAATATGCCTATACCGACCAAAAAGGAACTAACATCCTTGGAATGACGGAAGCCGCCCAACAATTAGGACTGAATGCCAAAGGCGTAAAAGGTCCTTATGATGCGCTACCATCGATCCCGATTCCTGCCATAGCCCTTGTCACCGTCAAGGAAAACCTTCAGCACTACATCGTCATCTATAAGGTTAACGAGAAAAAAGTCACCTATATGGACCCTGCTGATGGCAAGATGCATAAGATAAAAAGGGCTGAATTCGAAAAGATGTGGACTAATATTCTCATTATTCTGCAACCCAGTATGTTTTTTGAGCCTGGCGATGAGACTATAAGTCTCACATCAAAGTTCTTGCAACTATTAGAGCCTCATAAGAGCATGATGTTCCAAGCCTTGTTTGGAGCACTGGTATACAGTATCTTGGGATTGGCAATGTCTATTTATATAGGCAAGATAACAGACTACGTGTTAGTAGACGAGAATGCAAATCTACTCAACTTGATGAGCATTATCATGATTGCCATATTAGTGCTCCGCACCTTCATTGGAGCCATGAAGAGTATTCTTGCGCTAAAAACAGGTCAACGCATTGATGCTGCTCTCATCTTGGGGTATTATAGGCATTTGCTTTATATGCCACAGCAATTCTTCGACACGATGCGAGTCGGCGAAATCATTTCTCGTGTCAACGATGCAGTAAAGATAAGAAACTTCATCAATAACGTTTCGCTTGACTTGATGGTAAACATGATGATCTTAGGATTCACTATCATCTTCATGTTCACATACTCCTGGCAATTAGCATTGGTTACATTATCCTCAGCTCCTTTGTTTTACATCATCTTCTGGGGATTCAACAGGCTCAATAAAAAATACCAACGCCGTATCATGGAGAGTAGTGCTGACCTGGAAGCGCAACTGGTAGAATCTCTCAATTCTATTTCTACCATCAAGCAATTTGGCATTGAGGAATACGCCTCCATCAAAACATTTCTACAGGCGTCACTATTGCCGTATTGTGGATAGGTAGCACTTTGGTTGTCGACAAGAGCATCACCCCTGGCACTCTCATGCTCTTCTATTCTTTGGTAGGGTATGTCATTTCACCTATCAGTTCTCTCATATCAGCCAATCCTACTATTCAGGATGCCCTGATTGCCGCCGACCGCCTTTTTCAAATTATGGACTTGAATATGGGTGATGAGCAATTATGCACGTACGCCGTGGAACCTTGGATGATAGAAGGAGGCATCACTTTCGACAATGTAACTTTTTGGTACGGTTCGCGTAAACAAGTTTTCAACAAACTAAGCCTGAAAATAGAAGCAGGAAAAACAACAGCCATCGTTGGAGAGAGCGGTTCTGGCAAAACAACTCTTGTCTCGCTCATACAACATCTTTATCCTCTTCAGGATGGAGAAATAGACATTGGCAGCCATGACATAGTACATATCAATATGACAAGTCTGCGCTTGGCCATAGCCTCTGTACCTCAACATATAGAGCTGTTTGCAGGTACTGTCGTAGAGAATATTGCCTTAGGATATTTTCATCCCGACATGAAGAAGGTAGATGCCATAGTTGAGCAATTGGGACTGAAGGAATTCATAGAGCGATTACCAGATGGATACCAAACGATTATCGGCGAACATGGTGCAAGTCTCTCCGGAGGTGAACGTCAGCGCATTGCCATAGCAAGGGCCTTGTACAAGAACCCGTCAATACTCATCCTTGATGAAGCAACCTCTTCACTCGACTCCATATCAGAGCAATATGTAAAAAAGACATTAGATATGCTTGCCAAACAAGGCAAGACCATCATCATTATAGCGCATCGTCTCAGCACGATAAAAAATGCTGACCATATCATCGTCTTAGACAAAGGAAAAGTTGCAGAATCTGGCACTCATAAGTCTCTCCTCTCCCAAGGAGGTATTTATAGCCGCTTATGGCATGAGCAATTTGACGAGATAGAATAGCTCATAGAATTTTACCGAGCATATTCGACAAAAACACGCCATTTTTATCGAATATGCTCGATTATCTACAATTTTCATTCCACATCATCCCATCAACCATTTTAAGGCATTGATTCTCTTGATACCATTGTAGTCGGCATCAGGGTCATCATCGAGAGTCAAGATATATTTGGGATACGAATAATCCACCTAAATATGTTATCTTTAAGTTAATCTCTCCCTTGAAGTATTGCCATCTCAATGAAAAGATGTATCTTTGCAAGCAATAGAGCTTTTTAGACGACATTCAACAAACAAAAATACAAAAGATTATGGCTGATATAAAGTTACTCTTGGTGGAAGATGACGAGAACCTCGCCTACATGGAGAAAAGTAGTCTGGAGGACATCATCGGTGGATATGAGATTAAAACCGCCATCAACGGAAAAGACGGACTGGAAATATGGAAAAACTTCCAGCCAGACGTCATCGTCTCTGACATTGACATGCCTATCATGGACGGTATCGAGATGGTGAAGAACATCCGTGAGGTAGACGGCGACACCATCATCCTCTTTACTACAGGACTTACCTCGCCCAAGGACCTGAAGGCAGGATATGCAGCTGGTGCCAACAACTACATCAAGAAAACTTTCGTGCCAGAGGAATTGGATGCACATATCCAAAGCCTCATGCGACTCAAGGAAGGCAAGAGAAGCCAAGACAACAGCCATCTCATCAAACTCGGCAAGTACATCCTCCACGCCGACCACGGTACCCTCAAGAACGAAGAGGACGACACGGAAAAAATGCTCACCGCACGTGAGGCTAAAATTCTGGAACTCTTGGCAGTCAACAAGAACGAGGTGGTACGACGAGAGGCCGTGTTGAGCCGATTCTGGGGAGTGGAAGACAAGGACTACTTCGCCTCCCGAAGCCTTGATGTCTTCATCAAGAAAATTCGCACTGCCATCGAGGACGAGCCAAGCGTGCAACTGAAGACCATCCGAGGCATCGGCTTCAAGCTTATTGTGGAATAACCATAAGAACAACGAATATACAAACAACATTATAGAACGAGAAATTACGGATTATATATAAAAACTCAAGCTTATGCTGAAAGCAATATTATATTACATCCTGCTGATTGCGGAATTCATCATCACCATTTTTGGTTGTGGTATTGCCATAGGTATCTATATCGCATTATGCATGGATAAACAGGACTTCACCAACAAGGAAGAGATTGTCAACAAGCTATCGCCTATGATGATAGTCATCGTCATGATAAGCATGCTCATCATCTGGCTGACATTCCATAAAGCCAAGTTCTCCAAGTTTACGCTTGGAAAGGTCATCCCTTCCCAGAAATGGAAAGCGATGATCTTTACCAGTCTTCCTATAATGGGAGTCACATTGTTGTACTACACGCTCATGAATCTCCTCCAGATTCAATTCGTTCCCAAGGAGATGAAAGAAATCGGCTATATCAACTTCATCCCTTTCGCATTATTCGGCTCTTTCATCACGTCATACGTTTTTTATGGTGCCATTCTGGAAGAACTCATCAAATGTGGCAAGAATATATGGGTGCAGATTCTCACGCTCTGCATCATGATACTGCCATTCAGCACCTTCTCCGTATCAAGAGAGAGCCACATCAGTTGGGAATACTTGGCTATCCTGGCAATGTTTTGCATTTTCTATAGCGTTTGGATCTATGGCAAGACACGAAGTACCACCATACTCTTCGTACTATACCTCGCTTCCAACCTGATACCTTTCTTTACGGGGAAATTAGCATTGCCTATGTTCCTTTTGCTTCTTGCCATCGGCTTGGTGCTAACCATCTACGGCATCATCGGCTTGCGCAAATATTTACCTGAAATGATAGAAAAAGATGAAGACTAACCGCACCAAGATACTCAGCACCGTGGCATTGATAGCACTGCTCTTCATCCAAATCTTCTGGATGTGGAGCACTTACAACATCAATGCCAAGCAATTGGGGAAAGACTGTGATGAAATATTGGAGCAAGCTCTCGACAAAGAGGTAGACTCCCGCTTTGAAAAATACTATAACGAGGGAGATACCATCACAGCAGAAGACAGCTATCATCCAGAGCTATCCTTCTACGACCACATCTATAAGAAGACCCACAAAGATGCCAACATCGACTCCCTCACCGCCATCGCAGACTCCATCGTGAAGGCAAAGGAACTTCCTTTTCATATTGCCATCAACAAAATAGACATGCGAACAGGGAAAATTCTCAATGGCTACAAAAAACAAAACAACCTATTTCCTTTCCTTGAGGAAGCCAAGACCAATATCATCCCTGTAAGATTGGACAAGAGCGTGGGTTTCCAGATGACCATCAAGGACGGAGACGTATACATCATCAGCAAGAACTGGATTCTTCTCCTCACCTCCCTTCTCACAACCATCATCATCGTGCTCAGTCTCATCGATCAAATCAACTATATTGATGAGCAAGAGCGCATCAAGCTCTTGCGCGAGGACTTCTCTTATGCCATGGTTCACGACATGAAATCGCCACTTACATCCATCATCATGGGAACCCGTTACCTACATAGTGGTGTATTGGAGAAGAAGCCCGATGTCAAGGAAAAATACTTCACAATCGTGGAAGACGAGGCGCAGCACCTGCTCTCCCTCATCAATCGCCTGCTCACCATCTCGAAGTTGGAGCATGGCAAGTTGAACATCCACAAGACTGAGATAGACTTGGAACCTATGATTGATGATGTGGTAGACAAATTCGAAGCAAAATCAACGAAGCCAATCTCCATCAAGGTCGACATCGCCTGTCCTACAGCCTTAGCCGATGAGCAATACCTGAAGGAGGCCATCAGCAACATCGTAGACAATGCCACCAAATACTCGAAGAAGCAAATCTACATCAAGATTTCCACCTTCGAAAACGAGAAGAATGTTTTCATCAAGGTATATGACGAGGGTATCGGCATCGCCAAGAGCGAGTTGAAAACCATTTTCAACCGTTATGAGCGTGCTGCCGAACTTGAGAAGAATCCGAAGAAAACCCGTGGTGGGTTCGGCATCGGTCTCAACTACGTGCTCCAGGTCATCAATGCTCACGGAGGCAAGATAACCGTGAAGAGCGAGAAGGACAAATATTCAGAGTTTACGATTGCATTACCAAAGAAATAAATAATATGGATAACAATTATGTACTTTCAATTACGGGTAGCGACAACACTTGCACCGGAGGAATACAAGCTGACGCTATGACTATTGCAGCAATGGGAGGAAAATGTCTCACTGCTATTACTGCCATAGTTATACAAAATGAAGAAGACATTATCGACATACAACCACTTTCCAATGAAATTATAATGGGACAAGTTAGGACTGGATTAGAAACTTTTCATCCTCACGTTGCAAAAGTTGGCTTAATCTGCAGTGAAAAAACAATATATGAATTGAGTCGAGAATTGATAAAATGTCGCCAAGTAATTGTTTCTCCTGGATTTATATCTTCAAACAATTATAATCTAATAGATAAATCTGTACAGAATGCCATTATGCAAAATCTACTCCCAATATCAACCCTCTTAATGTTAAGATGCAACGAAGCCGAAGTTTTGCTTCAGCGAAAAATTAGAACAGACGATGATATGTTACAAGCCGCAAAAATCTTTGTTGACAATGGAGCGGAATGGGTACTACTTCGAGATTGCTTACATTCAGAAGGTGCCTTTACTACTTTACTTTATAATCAAAACTATCAGAATTTTTTCACCTTCTACAACATAGAGGGCTGGTTACGTCATGGTATAGGAAATTCACTCTCAACTGCAATTGCCACAAGACTTGCACAAAATGACGATATGAGAACAGCCGTTAAAATAGCACACAACTTTGTCAATAACCAGATACTGTATAAAGTCGGAAACAACACTGAATATCACCATCGTCCAACAGAACTATATAATCATTTTTTATCACTGATAGCAAGCCATTATACAGAAGCTCATAATGTTGCATTTTATTCTGATAAAATGGCCATAACAACACGCTATTTATTTCAAATTACACAAAAGTGTATTGGCAAATCTCCAAAAGAGATTATTATAGAATATATTGTCGATGAGGCTAAAAAATTAATAAAAAACACCTCACTAACAATGCAAGAAATATCTATAAAACTCGGATTTCCATCTCAGAATGCATTTTCTAAATTCTTCAAAGATAACACACATTTTACTCCGATACAATACAAAAATTTATAATTTTCGGAACATCTTTACACGGAACAAGAACAAACATTTCTATATTTCAGATAATATATATACTTTTGCAACGCAATTGCTTAATGACGTCAAGGCAATGCACTGACCAAACAGTTTCACAACTATGATTAAAGGAGCGGAAGTCGAAAAGCTAAGTGAGTAGGCATTACATAAATAGTTTTATTATGAAACAAAAACTTGTAATTTTATTAAGTATAATCTTCACTATCATTTTTGCCACACAATTCAAAATCTGAAGAAATATTACAAAAATATGCAAGATTTCACAACTCAGGCTTGGACTACATCAAATATGAAGCAAAGAAAACAAAAACTTTCTAAAGCTGAATATATAACTGTCGTTGCCGCAGCAGACACTGCTGGTTCATTTTTAGGAGCTGCTGTCGCATCTGGTCCTGCAGCCGTTGCTGCTTCTGCCGCAGCCGCGTTGTATTTTGATGTAGAATGATAGAACTATTTTAGATATGCATTAAATACTGAGTCCCTCTTTAAAAAGGACTCAGTAATTATAATATAGATTCATATGAAAATTATAGTAAATAGAGGATTTGATAAAGTAACTACAAGTATCATTATATTTAAGAATTCACAAAAAATAGTTACTTGCCTTATGGAACAAGATTTTTGTGAATTTGATGCTAAAGAAGGAGATCAAATTGTCATAAAATTGGGATTTTCTAATTTTTACAAATTGACAATTGCAACCTTTACGTATAGTGAAGTTAATAATATTTTTTACATACATCCTATGACATTTTTCAAAAGATGGATACTTGCAAATTATATGATGTTTCCTGGACTCTTCTTGTTATTTTACGTAATACAAAAAATGATCGAGTCTGATTTATATAATTACGCTTATGCTGGATTTACCGTTTTGTGGGCATTCTCTATAATGAGCATGGGATTTTTCCAGTACTATCCATGTACACGTAAAAGAATATTTAAGGTCGAGAAATTCTAAACAGCTTAAAAGTAATACTTCAGCCCCCACAATAAAGTCGAGAAAACTGAAGACCTCAGAAAAAAAACTTTGATTTTTTTGTCAACATTGCAATTTTTCCCCATCTAAATATTTATTGTGTCTTTCATTAGAAAATCTTAACCATTTATTTTTGCCCTAAAAAAAAGTTTATCGTATATTTGCAATATTATTAATAATATTTATATGGACTTAAAAGGAATCTATACTGCCGATGCCAATCGCTATGGCGATGCAGAGGCTCTCTACAGAAGATGCGGCAAGAGCGGTGTGCTCTTGCCTAAGATAAGTTTGGGATTCTGGCACAACTTCGGGGGCGTTGACCCATACGAGCGAAGCCGTGCCATCACCCATTATGCCTTCGACCATGGCATCACCCACTTCGACCTTGCCAACAACTACGGCCCTCCTTACGGCAGTGCCGAGGAGACCATGGGAAGACTCATGGCAGATGACTTCCGACCTTATCGCGACGAACTCTTCGTCGCCACCAAGGCTGGTTACGATATGTGGGAAGGTCCTTACGGCAACTGGGGTTCCCGCAAGTATCTCATGGCGAGTCTCGACCAAAGTCTCAAGCGAATGAACCTCGACTATGTAGACCTATTCTATAGTCATCGCTATGACCCTAACACACCGCTCGAAGAGACGCTTCAGGCGATGGTGGACATCGTGAAACAAGGCAAGGCTCTTTACTTAGGCATCAGCCGTTGGCCATTGGAGGCATTGAAGTTTGCCGACAAGTACCTGAAGGAGCGTGACGTGCCATTGCTGATTTACCAAGGTCGCCTCAACATGCTCGACCGCGCTCCACAGGAGGAAGGCATTCTCGACTATTGCTCAGAGAACGGCATCGGTTTCATCTCCTTCTCACCTTTGGCGCAAGGTCTTCTCACCGACCGCTATCTCAATGGCATCCCTGCCGACAGCCGTATGGCGAAGGAGCACTTCCTCAAGCACAGTTCACTGACTCCCGAGCTTCTGCAACAGCTCTTGGAATGGAACCAGCAAGCAGGAGAACGTGGCGAGACGCTTGCCGAAATGGCATTGGCTTGGATTCTGCACCAGAAGGGCGTGACGAGCGTATTGGTGGGAGCCAGCTCTACGGCACAGCTCGAAAAGAACATGAAGTGTGTGCATGCCAAGGCATTTTAAGAATGGGGAGTCTCCTTCATAAACAAAACCATCTATCGTATTCGCTCTTTCTATCTATCAATTGCTTAAACTCCATAAAATAAAATTTTAAATTATAGTTCACAAAGATAATCTTTGTGAACTATAATTACAAACATTTGATATACAATCAATTATATTTTATTATTGTTTAACAGTATGTTAACAAAATCATAAGGTCCGAATTCAACAAGCAATCGCTTCTGCATCTCTGACTCAATGAGTTTCTCACCATTCTTCGCTTTCTGATACTCTACATAACGAGCACAAATGTTACTGCGTGTACATGATGCCTTTGGACTAAAATCGTTAAACCACATAGTTCACGCAATTACCAGACTATGTTTGCCAGGTTTCCAGACTATGTTCTTTCAAGTCTCTGTTTATATTCTTTCAAGTCTCTGTTTATGTTCTTCCAAGTCTCTGTTTATGTTCTTCCAAGTCTCTGTTTATGTTCTTCCAAGTCTCTGACTATGTTCTGTAATGCCCCTTTCATAGGGCACAGATGCCCCTCAGTGTGGGCAATCAATGCCCAGAGTAAGGGAACTCAATGCCCAGAGTGAGGGCACTCATTTAACTCTGTGGTTTTGACATTTCCTGTTTTGACTATACACTTTTTAATTTTATAAACTATATTAGTAGACACCCCATTTAGAGTGGAACTGGTTTACTATACAGATTTCCTATAATGACACTATATTTATAGACATCAAAATGGAGGTCATGCTAAACGTCCTTGCCACCAGCGACACCGCATATTACGGTGCCATCCCATTGAAAAACTGACTGCATATTTGCCTTGGCATACGTTATTTTGTGATACTTCAACAGAAATTGTGAGTCTTTTGATGATACTTTTAGGCGAAAAGCGGCAAAAGTATCACCCATCGTTTCTTGTTAACACACAGTTGGTTACGGTATATCATGTCTGCAAATCGTGATACTTTGCTACTTTTTTTTTTAAAAATATTTATACGTGCGTTAACGTCACCCCTCTACAATGAAGTGTTCGTGAAAGTCGTCAATGGTCGCCCTGTCAATATGGAGGACCTGAGGAATGCCATCGGCAATATGGTACAATTGGTTAGCAGGAAGAACCAATGGTTTTGTATCTGGAGTGTATTGAAGCACCATAACCTCCTATGCAATTTTTCGCATGAGGCATTTGCCCGACAGATGATGAGTGACGACTGGTTTGGCAGTACCAGCGACTATCAGCACTTCTCAGGCGATACCTTGCGTGACTACAAGCGTTATTTCTCCGACTATGACTATACGCAATGGGACAACGACATGTTCTTAGAGCAGAAGCAGCTCTTCGGCATGACAAAATGGTCAAATTCCCTCTGTGTGAAATTCCAAAAACAATGCCAAGAGATGGAGAAAGCCTTCATCGGCTTGCACTACTTGTAACTATCTCAGTCATACTGTGAGGGTGCTGAATAGTTAATTTCACTCACAAAAAACATTAAAAACATTAATTTTATTTAATAAAAATAACAATATTTCATTTAAGTATATAACTTAGCAAAAAATAACAATAAAAACAACAAATTATGAATCTAAAAACAATCTTTTGTCTATTTATTTGCATTTTACTTGCATCCTGCTCAGATGATCAATTAGAAATTGTCAATCTAAGTAAAAGTAATTCTAAAGTTACAGAAGCAGACATGGGGTCACAAGATTATGCTAATTTACTTAATGAAGCTATTTTAGAAGATATACAACAACAAACAAGAGGCATTTCTACAAAGAAATTTCCCTCCTTTTTTGGTGGATCGTATATTACTGATAAAGGAGAATTAGTTCTGTTGATAAAAGGGAACATAAATCGTGCAAAAGAGCAACTTCATGCATATTTACAAAACTCTAATATAAAATTCAAATCTTGTAAATATTCTTACAATGAATTAGATACAGTCATGAATTGCATTTATGAATTTATGACTGGTAAGCAAATGCTCCTAAAAGAACATAACGTCTTAGGTGCAGCTATCATTGATGACAAAAATATCATTGAAGTTTATCTAAAAAATACAGAACCTAAAGACATTGAAGAATTTAAAAAAGAAGTCAGTGACAATCCATCTATCATTTTTAAAACTTCATATAATGCAATTAATCAAGCAGGAGAAATAGATCTTTCGCCTGGTGGAATAATTCCATTAACAATGACAGGAATTCCTTATGGCTCTATTGGCTTTAGAGCTATGAACAAGAGCAACACTACTCAAAAGGGCATTGTAACAGCAGGACATGTTGCTAATGCAGGACAATCTATAGTTATATCGAATAAAATAGTTGGCATTTGTTCTCAATCATGCCAAGGCCCCTATGTTGATGCAGCTTTTATACCTGTCGAAAATTCAAATTTTAATTTATCGAATTATTTTGTAGGAGATTTATCCTCGGAACTATCTACCCAAACTTCCTCACCAGGAGTCGGCACTACAATAAATATGAGGGGAGCTACTACAGGGCATTCATCGGGAAAAATCATAAGTACTAATGCTATACAAGATTTTAAAGGGATTGTATACAACAACTTATCCAAAGCAACATATAAATGTGATTCTGGTGATAGTGGTGGTATCGTTTATTCTTATGTAAGCAGTAAAAACCTAAGATATACCATAGGAATCCATAAAGGAGCCGTTATAACAAATGGAACGACCTATGCTTTTTATTCCAAAGCTGATTTAGTATTAAATACATTAAATCTTACAAGATACTAAATTCAATGAGATATAAATTATATATATATATGGCGATTTTTACCTTTTGGGGGTGTTCAAACAGCAAGCCGAAAGTTCTTGCAAAGAAGCACTCCCAAAAGGTAGAAATAACCTGTCAAGATACTTTCCAAGTTGATACACTAAACAACATAGAAATTACCATTACAAACCATTCACATTCCTTGGTATTTTTAGGTGAAGACTATGAAATAGAAAGGCGCAATAAAAATTCTTGGGTAAATTTGCCATTAACCATTGCATACAACAGCATTGGTTATAAAATAGAAAATGGAATGAGTGTAAAAATGAAAATTCCATTATTGAAAGAACAATACAAATATAAAAGTGACTTGTATAGAATTTCTAAAAAAATTAGATATATTGATGGACATAGCGACACCATTTATACCAGTTTTTATCTATTAACATCACCCTAACACTATGCAAAGATACAATGAAAGAAAGCCCTTTTCCAACTTTTCCCCGCAACTTGATGTCATTTTAGGGAAGAACGGGAATAAAGAAAAGGCAATGGAGAAAAATGCGAGGAAAAAATCAAAAAATAATAATTTAAAAGTTTGATAATTAGAAATAAAAATATTATCTTTGCAGCATTATCAAATCTACGTTACGTAAAATTCATAATAAAACAATCAACTATGGTACTATCGAATCCATTTCTTATCGAAGGTTACTTGTCGCCAGAATTTTTCTGCGACAGAGTGGAAGAAACAGCATTGCTCACCCGACATCTTACCAACAGATGCAATGTTGCACTGATAGCACCACGCCGCTTAGGAAAGTCAGGACTCATACACAATTGTTTCCAGCAAAAAGAAATTTGCGAGCAATATTATTGTATCTACATAGATATTTACGATAGCAAAAATCTCAATGAATTTGTCTACACATTAGGCAAAGGGATACTCAACACATTAAAAACCAAAGGCAGAAAAAACTGGGAATACTTTTTAAATGTACTTCAGTCGCTCAAATCTACAATTTCCTTCGACATCAACGGAAATCCGGAATGGAGCGTAGGCATCGGTGATATCCAAACACCTGACATTACTTTAGATGAGATATTTAAATATCTTGACCATGCCGACAAACCATGTCTTATTGCTATTGACGAATTTCAAACAATAGCAAACTATCCTGAAAAAACGGTAGAAGCTACTTTGCGCAAACGAATACAGAACTGCCACAATGCAAACTTTGTATTCTCTGGCTCCAAACGTCACATGATGGCAATGATGTTTACTTCGCAAGCACACCCTTTCTACCATAGTTCGAGTATCATGGGATTGGAAGCCATCAACAAACAAACTTATCTTGCTTTTGCCAATCATCATTTAGCTAAAATTGGCAAAGAGATTTCAGACGAAGCTTTCTCATACTTGTACCAAAAGTATGATGGAATCACTTGGTATATCCAATATGTGCTTAATATGCTCTATACTGCGATTTCCAACCAAAAATTGATTGAAATTGAAGATGTAACAACCGTTATCAACTCAATTCTCTCTCAACAACGATTTGCTTACCAAGCACTCGTATATCAACTCACCTCTAAACAAAAGCAAGTTCTTTTTGCCATAGCCAAAGAAGGAAAGCCATCATCGGTAATGTCGCAAGCTTTCTTGCAGAAATATCGTTTAGGAGCCAGTACAGTACAAGGAGCCATCAAAGTTTTGCTCGACAAGGATTTCATTACGCAAGATGACGGCTTCTTTACGCTATGTGATAAGTTTTTAGAGCAAAGTTTAAATGACATAAATCTGAATTGATAAGAATGATATGATTGATGGAAGAGAGTTTAAATGAGGTAAACACCTATGTACAAATCGTTGAAGACGCCTGTTTCTAACAATTCAAGACAGCTGATTACAAGCGTTATTTCTCCAACTACGACTATACACAATGGGACAAGGATTCGTTCTTAGATTAAAAGCAGCTCTTCGGCATGACCAAATGGTCAAATTCCCTCTGCGTAAAATTTCAAAAACAATGCCAGGAGATGGAGAAAGCCTTCATCGGCTTGCACTACTTGTAACTATCTCACTTATGTTGTGAGGGTGCTGAGTAGTTATATTTAGGTTAAAAATACATTAATTTAACATAAATATAGTTTGTTTATTTTGTTTTGTATTAATTTCTTTCTATTTTTGTCTTGTCAAAAATATAGGTTATTTGTTTTTCAACAAGTCACTTAGATAAGTAACCTTTATTACTTGACAATAAATAGTTCTATATATAACAGTAGATCATTTATTTCTTAATTCTTTTAAAAAAAGTGACATAAAATTGATTTGCTAATGATTAAAGAGAGTCGTTTACTAGCTATTTTATTAGCTTTTGTATTTTTTGGAAGTTGCTCTTCGCCAGTGGAATCTTCTGATTGTGGATCAGGTGTAACTACATCTAACTTTTCTAACCCATATGCGTTTATAGGAAGTATCCACAACGAAGCTATGGATTCAGTAATTGCACAAAGAATAAGCCTTAGTAGCCTGAAAAGTTTTAATAGAGATTTCACAACAAAAAAATTAAGCAAGATTAAAGGCTTTGATGGCGATAAAATATCAACAGAAGCACTTGATGCAGGGTATGATATTGGTCTAAAAATGAAGCAGGTTAAAACAAGGGCTGCTTTAGACAATTTGACTGATAGTTTGATTTGCTGTGTTCCAGAAGAAGGAAGACCTTATGTATCTAAAATGTTTCAAATTTGTGACAAACAAATGACAGATACAATTAATATTAACAAGATTTTTAATGACATTGATAATAAAATATACTATGATGTTAATTTAAATGATACTTTAAGAGGTGCTTTACTTGCAATAAGTTCAATCGCAAGAGCGACTAACATCTATAACTCTATCCCCCTATCAACAAGAGGGGCAACTTGGGGGTCAACCGCACATGCGGATTTAGGCGGTGCTATTGCAGGTTTAGGATGGAGAGCATTATTTAAGGCTTCTTATAGAGGTCTTATGTTTGGACCTGGTGGAATAGTTGTAGGTTTTGCTAAAGACTGTGTAGTAGGGGCTATAAGTTCTAGCGCATTGCATGTAATTTCGAGAGGCTATTTTTAAGATATAATATATATGCATAGTTATATCATTATAATTTGCATTATTTTATTTAGCATTTTATATGGCGTTTTATACTTCTCAAAATTTAAATGGAAGAGATACATTGGAATTTTAAATAGTGTTTTAATTTATTCTTTGCTTAATAAATTCCTTCATGAAGAATTTTATTTAGAATTTGGGAATGCGCTCTTAATCTTTGTCCTATACATATCACTGATAGGAATTATAATAAAAGCGATTGAAAAATTGTGCAAACACATAATTTAATAATCATATTTGGTTAAACTCAACATTCAATTTCAGGTCAAAGGTGGCTTGGAATTGAATGTTATTTTTGTGCAATTTTACAGTAGTTACCCCAGTTCGGGATAGTGCAAACAACTATTTTAGAGCAAAGTTTAAATGACATAAATCTGAATTGATATGCCACGTTTTCATCATATCATATAAAAAGGCACGACCATCATGACAGATAATCGTGCCTTTTTATATGACGTATGAATTACTTTACTATTGAACTTACAGAATTTCTGACTCCCTTCATGCCAATGAGGAATGCCTTGGCGCTACCAAACTTGAGGAACATATCCAAGCGTACTGGCACATGGTTCTCATCGTCAGTAACATAGAAATCCACGATTTTCTTGTACTTGCCCTTGTCAAGCTCTTGATAAGCCAAGCGCAAGCAACGATATTTCACGCCATTGTCGGCCTTGATGGTTTCCTTGCCACCAAACTTAATCTGTGCAGGAGTACGGCTCTTGCCATCTACGATAGGGAAATTGACCACATAACCCTTTTTCCAGTTGGCAGGGTCGAAGCTGCGGGCACGAAGGAATATGCTCAACATATCATAGACACAATCCTCATAGCTTGCATTCTTCCAAGAATGAGTGCCATCATTATGCTGGCGGTGCATCTTGACATGGCACTTGCCACCCGAATAGCTGTAGAAATCCTCGTCCACCGTATATCGCTTTCCCTCTCGTGCTCCCTTGCGGAAGTACATCGGAGCCATATCAGTGCCTACATAGCAAAGCAAGGTATCACGAAGCACGAAGAAATCATCCACTTTCTTGTTGCCTCGTGTAACCAACGAGGTGCGATAGGCAGGTTTGCCATTCTTAGTGCTCTGTACGATAGACATGCTGGCAGTACCAGCCTTTACCCAAACAAACTTCCAGTTATAATACAAGTTGTAAGTCAAGAACTCGCCTGACTTAAAGGCTGTATTACGGAAAGTACACTGAGCCGACACCGTAGTGCTGACCATGAGCAGTAATGCTGCTATCCACAATGACTTGATTGTTCTCATATTCTACATCAATTTAGGAATGTATTGTATGCCAAGTTTCTTGGCACGCTCTGCATTCTGGTTCTTAATTTTCTTCTCCTTGTCTGGCTTCTGCTTGGTAATGGCTCCCGGCTTTTGTCGAGAGAGCAACATTGCCGTAGGATCCCACGACTCGGTGATGTCCCACTTCGCCTTGCACTCGATGAAGTCTGGGTAATAATAGACTTCCTCGGCTTGCTGGTCCTTGTCATAGTCACCTGTATCCCATTTGCCATTGTTGTTGCTATCCACAATCAGACGCATGTAATACTTCTCTGGTTTCAGATAGTAGAATTCAGCTACTCCATTGACAGCCTTAACTTCCTTGATGACCTGGTCCTGGGCATTGAGCAGTTGCACAAGCAATGGCTTATCTTCCATATTAGTAATGTTAACCAACAACGTGCCATACTCATCCAAAGAGGTCACCTTGAATCCTTGCTTGATAGGCTTTGATGCCGTTCCGTAGATATCCACGAACGCAGCTGAGTCAACCTCAAGACTATACTCGATGTCTGGACGCCACTCACCTCGGAGCACATATTCCAAACTCTTGTTCTTGACAGGCTCAAACTCCAATGGTGCCCGATACCACAACGTATCGTGCTTGGCATAGAGATGAACTCCTGCCGTATCCGCTTTCGCCAAAGGCGTAGGGAACGTAAAGAGAATATTCTTGTCGGGGTCAAGCTGTGAAGATACACCCACCTGCACCTGAAGAGGCTCCACAGGCATGATGGAATCATAAGGCTCACCTTTTTTCTTCAATTTCTCCTGTTTCTTAGTCCAATCATTCAGTTTTTTCTCCTCTGCCTTCAATCGCTTGGCGTATGGTTCCTTCGAGAGAATCTCAAGCATGGAGTCGGTCTTGTTGACCAAGACACCCGTACTATCTGTCATACGATAAGTAAGATTCATGCGAAGGGTATCTTGATTGACCAAGGTGGTATCCTTCAGCCAATAGGTGATGGTATCCTTCTTCTCATTCGCATCAATGATGAAAGCATTCTCGGCATTGAAGTTGACTCCCTCTATCTTTGGCAAGATGGAGTCGCCATAGCTGAAAAAGAGCGAGAAATAATTAGCCTTTGTACGTTCTGCCTTCAAGAAGAATCGGTCGGTAAGAGGTACGGTAAATGCCCTCAGCACGATGTCATCCGGCAAGAAATGCGTATATTTCACCTGGTCTATCGACTTGATGTGGAGTGAGTCTATCCAAGTGGTGTCCTGTCTGACATCAGGCTTGGAAGAAGGCACGATAATGTCGTGGGTGAAAGCCAATTTCTCACTTTTCTGACTATACATATAGTTGCCATCCATATCTTGCAAGGCATAGATGCGATAGGAACCTGGCGCAATGCCCTTGATGACAAAACGTCCACGGCTGTCGGTACGGCTCACACGAAGCATCGGCTTGGTCTTGAAGGCTGAATCGGCTTGGTCGGCATAAAGTCCCACCAAGATGCCCTTGATAGGCTCTAAGTTCTCCGACTCAAGCACATAACCAGAGACCTCCATCGTATCGATGACCTCACCCGTAGAAAAACTATAGGTAAAGTTACCCATCGGATTGCCCTCATTGTTGTCGCTGATAGCATCAGAGAAGTCGATGGTATAAGTAGTGTTTGGTTTCAGTGAGTCGACCAAAGACACGACAATGCCTTTGCCTGCTGTCTTGATTTCAGGCACTTCCATCTGAGGCGGCGACACCACGACCTTCTCTGAGGGGTTGTCGAGCTTGATATACTCGTCAAAATAGATGTTCACCTTCTTGGCTTTCACATTGACAGCACCATCCGCTGGGTTGGCACCTATCACCTTAGGAGGTGTCTCGTCGTACCAACCGCCGTCCGGCTGTCCCATCTTGGCACAAGAAGCCAAAACGAGGAAAGCTATGAGATAAAGAGGGAAAAACATAGAGTTTTCCTTCTTTAACCTATCTTGAGCGAACCATTTAAATATATTCTTCATTGATTTCAATCCTTATTGATTATTCATCTGCAGCATCTCGTCGATGTTCTTACGACTATTGCTCAAACGTGGAATCTTATGTTGTCCACCCAACTTGCCCTTGCTCTTCAGCCAGTCGTTGAAGAGGTTAGGACGAGCCTTGACGATTTCCAAGTGCTGGAGGGTTACGTCGTGGAATCGCTTTGCCTCATAATCGCTGTTGATTTCCTGCAAATGCTTGTCGAGCAAAGTGGCAAACTCATCGAGGTTTTCTGGTTCCTTGGAGAACTCTATCAACCACTGGTGGCGGCACTTGGCATTGCTGTCCATAAACACCGGTGCTGCGGTGTATTCTGCCACTTGTGCTCCCGTCTTCTCACAAGCATACTTCAATCCCTTCTCGGCGTTATCCATGATAAGTTCCTCACCAAAGGCATTGATGAAGTACTTGGTACGGCCCGTGATGATAAACTTATACGGATTTTTGCTCGTAAACATGACGGTATCGCCAATGAGATAACGCCAAAGTCCACAAGAGGTAGTGATGACCATCGCATAGTTCTTGCCCACCTCTACGCCTTGCAAAGGCACCACAGTAGGATTGTCGGTACCAAACTCATCCATCGGGATAAACTCATAGAAGACATCATAGTCGATCATGAGCGACATGGAAGGGTCGTTAGGGTCGTCCTGAAGTCCGAAGAATCCCTCGCTGGCATTATAGGTCTCCATGTAATGCATGTTAGGAGAGGTGATGAACTGCTCATACTGCTTGCGATAAGGAGTAAAGGCGATGCCTCCATGGAAGAACACCTCCAAGTTAGGCCATACTTCCTCCAAATGCTTTTTGCCAGAGAGCTCCATGACGCGCACCAATACACTGAGCATCCAACTTGGCACACCAGAGATATTGGTCACATTCTTGTTCATGGTCTCACGGGCTATACGGTCGCGCTTTACCTCGAAGTCGCTCAAGAGAGCCGTTTGCTTCTTAGGCACACGCACCATATTGGCGAGCGGATTGATGTTCTCGATGAGAATGGCACTCAAGTCACCCACCAAACTGCCAGAGACATTATAGTTGGGAGAATGGCTACCACCAAGAATCAAACTCTTACCATCGAAAATCTTACTCTTAGGATTGTTGCGCAGATAATAAGCCACGGCATCAAATCCACCCTTGTAGTGGATGCGATGCAAACCATCCTGAGACACAGGAATAAACTTACTCTTGTCATTGGTGGTACCCGATGACTTGGCGTACCATTTCACGGTGCCAGGCCAAAGAACATCTTGCTCACCATGGCGCATGCGGTCGATGTCACCTTTCAACTCCTCGTAAGAATTAACAGGCACATTCTTGGCAAATTTCTCGTAACTATCCGTTGTATTTAGTAGATGCTTAACGCCATATTCTGTATTTTTACCTTTGTTCAGAAGACGCATCAATACGTCATGCTGCAGTTGCTCTGCATCATTCACATATTTCTCCAATTCCTTCTGGCGAGGTTTGAAGACGTTGCTAACTATAGTTGTTAAACTCATATTAATATTAATATCTTTTGACTTGCAAAATTAACCTAAACTTTTAATATAGAGAAAGTTTTTACTATTTTTAATATTAAAAGAAAGCAGTAACTACCTTTTCTACGAATAATCTCATTGAAAAGTACTTGTTTTTGAGCAAAAAACAAGTGAAAAGGGCATTTATGGGGGAATAGTTTTTCTGAAGAAAAGATAGCTAATGTCGAGTTTACATACAATTTTTCGATAATCGTAGAGTTTTTTATAATCAAAGAATCCTAAAAAAGAGAATTTCTAAGTGACGTTCTCTTTTTTAGGATTCTTCTAATTATTCCTCGGCAAAAGCAGCAGCCTCTGCCGCAGCGATGATATCCTCACGGCTCTGTTGCTTAGGCTGTGCGGAAATATCGCTTAAATCAAATTCATCTTCCTCTGCCTGTACTTCTTCTTGCTGTGATTTTTCCACAACTACCGCCTTGTCCTCGAAGACCTCTTCCTTGAAGACATTCTCATGCTTCTCTGGCTCTTTCTTCTCGGCATTCTGAGAGATGATGAAATCATCCTTCACCTCAGTGTCAGGCACATTCTCTACAGGCTCTTCCTCCATCTTGGTTCTGTTTGCCTTGGCAGTAAACACAGCATCGATATACTGTGGTTTCTTGCGCAATTGCTCAAGGGTAAGCTTAGAGGCAATCTGCTGGCTCTCCTTCTTGGAATAGCCCTTGCCGGTCTGACCTTCCACACCCTCTATCACGACTTGGTAGGTAAAGACAGGACTTCCATTCTTGTCTTTCTGCTGATCCAACATGACAAACTCCAACTTCACGCGGTTTTTCTGGCTCCATTCGATGAGTTTGCTCTTGAAGTTAACCTCCTTGTAAGCCACCTTATCGATGTTTATCATTTGTGCCAAAATACGTTTCTGCATAAACCTCATACACGTATTGTAACCACGATCCAGATAGACAGCACCAACCAAGGCTTCGAAAGCATTTCCTCCCATATAACTGTTATGAGAAGAACTGTGTCCGTTGGATAGAATGAGCTGGTTGATTCCCATCTCCTGGGCTAACTTATTGAGCGTGTCACGCTGCACCAACTTGCTTCGTGTATTGGTGAGGAATCCCTCTCGCTTACCTGGAAAATGCTGGTAAACGATGTCTCCCACGACCGCATCAAGCACAGCATCGCCCAAGAACTCCAATCGCTCATTGTTGACAGGCTTGCCCTTAGCATTACGATGCATGATACTCTTATGCAAGAGTGCCATCTTGTAATAACTGATGTCGTGAGGATAAAAACCAAGAATCTTGTACAAAGAAAAATAAAGCTCTTTATCCTTACGGAAAGAGAGCTTTATTCTATCTATAAAATTATTCAGCATACTTCTTGAATACTACACAGCAGTTGTGACCACCGAATCCGAAAGTATTGCTCAATGCAGCACGAACCTCACGCTTCTGAGCTTTGTTGAAGGTAAAGTTCAAGTTGTAATCGAGCTCTGGATCCTCGTCACCCTCTTCGTGGTTGATAGTAGGAGGAACGATGTCGTTCTTCACACTAAGAACACAAGCCATAGCCTCTACTGCACCAGCAGCACCGAGGAGGTGACCAGTCATTGACTTGGTAGAACTGATGTTGAGTTTATAAGCAGCGTCACCGAAGACAGCCTTGATAGCCTTAGCCTCAGAGATATCACCTACGTGGGTAGATGTACCATGAACATTGATGTAGTCGATGTCCTCTGGCTTGAGGTTAGCATCCTGAAGAGCGCGCTCCATAACGAGCTTAGCGCCAAGACCTTCTGGATGAGAAGCTGTGATATGATAAGCGTCAGCACTCTCGCCCTCACCTACCATCTCTGCATAAATCTTCGCACCACGAGCCTTAGCGTGCTCAAGCTCCTCAAGAATCAAGCAGCCAGCACCCTCGCCCATGATAAATCCATCACGGCTTGCGCTGAATGGACGTGAAGCATGCTCAGGGTCGTCATTACGAGTTGACAATGCGTGCATAGCGTTGAAACCGCCTACACCACAAGCGCAGATAGCAGCCTCTGCACCACCGCTGACGATGATGTTAGCCTTGCCCAAACGAATCAAGTTGAAGGCATCAGCCAAAGCGTTGCTTGAAGAAGCGCATGCAGATGTAGTAGTGTAGTTTGGTCCGTGGAATCCGAAGTGGATTGAAATCTGACCAGAAGCGATATCAGCGATCATCTTAGGGATGAAGAAAGGATTGAACTTAGGACCGTTCTCCTCGTGAGTAGCGAAGTACTTCACCTCATCCTCGAATGTCTTGATACCACCGATACCTACACCGAATACAACACCGACATTGTTCAAGTCTTCATTTTCAAGATCGATGTTCGCATCCTTCACACCCTGCATGGCAGCAATCATGGCCAACTGGGTGTAACGGTCGAGCTTACGAGCCTCCTTGCGGTCAATCCACTCATTGATGTTGAGATCCTTAACCTCGCAAGCAAACTTGGTCTTGAAATTGGTTGTATCGAAATGAGTAATAGGAGCAGCACCGCTCTTTCCAGCGAGAAGGTTATTCCAAGTTTCCTCAGGATTGTTTCCCACTGGAGTCACAGCGCCGAGACCTGTTACTACAACTCTCTTTAATTCCATTTATTATAGATTAGTTGCTAAAATTACTTAGCGTTCTCCTCGATGTAAGCGATAGCGTCACCTACAGTAGCAATCTTCTCAGCCTTATCGTCTGGGATAGAGATAGAGAACTCCTTCTCGAACTCCATGATCAACTCTACAGTGTCCAAAGAATCTGCACCGAGATCGTTTGTGAAGCTTGCCTCTGGCTTAACCTCTGCCTCATCAACACCCAACTTATCAACGATAATTGCCTTTACTTTGCTTTCAATTTCTGACATAATTGTAACTTTTAAAATGTTTATAAATTAATTTCTAATTAAAAATTCGAGTGCAAAGGAACACTTTTTTTTTCATATAAGCAAACTTTTTAGGGAAAAAAGTGCATTTTAGTGCACAAATACCCCCTAATTGTGCACTAAAATTACCTTTTTTCGTCTTTTTCGTTGGTAATTTGCAATAAATTAGTTACTTTTGTAGCATAGTTAAACTAATAATTAAAACGATATGACATTTACAGAAAAAGCAAATAAGATTTTCAATCAAGCCATCAATGACTATCACGTCAAAGACAACATAGATACTCCTATCCAAAATCCATTTGAGGAAGGAACCATTGAGAATCGTCTTTACTTGAAATGCTGGATTGACACCGTACAGTGGCACTTCGAAGATATCATCCGCGACCCTCAGATTGACCCTAAGGAAGCATTGGTATTGAAACGCCGCATCGACAAGAGCAACCAAGACCGCACAGACCTCGTGGAGCAAATCGACTCTTATTTCCGCGAGACCTACAAAGACGTGAAGGTTTTGCCTGATGCACGCATCAACACCGAGAGTCCGGCATGGGCTGTTGACCGCCTGAGCATCCTCGCCCTCAAGATTTATCACATGAAGGAACAGGTAGAACGTCCTGAGGCTTCAGAGGAGCACAAGACAAAATGCAAGGCAAAGCTCAATGTGCTGCTCGAACAGCAAGTTGACCTCAGCACTGCCATCGACCAACTCTTGGAAGACATCGAGGCTGGAAGAAAATACATGAAGGTCTATCGACAGATGAAAATGTACAATGACCCTTCTACCAACCCTGTACTTTATAATCAAAAGTAAAATCATACTAACCACCCTTCATAGAGGAAAGTTTGCCACAAATCTTTCCTCTACACCTTATTATATATATAGAAGATGAAAACTGAGCATATTCTCGTGATAAGATTCTCTGCCATGGGCGATGTCGCCATGACAGTACCGGTCATATATTCATTGGCCCAACAATACCCGACTGTCAGAATTACCATGCTCAGTCGTCCGTTCGCTCGTCCATTCTTTGAGAATCTTGCACCGAATGTAGGCTTTATGGAAGCCGACATCAAGGGTGAGTACAAAGGTGTGAAAGGCTTGAACGCTCTGTATCGCCGACTTGTAGCCAAACAATTCACGGCTATAGCTGATCTGCACAGTGTGTTGCGCTCAGACTACCTGCGCATGAGATTCAATCTCGACAGATACAAGGTAGCCCACATAGAAAAGCATCGCAAAGGAAAACGGAAACTCATTGCTGCCAAGAATAAGCAAATGGTACAGCAACCTACTTCGTTTCAAAACTACGCAGATGTATTCTCACGCTTGGGGTATCCTATCAACTTGGACTTCACATCCATCTTCTCAGAACAAGGTGGCAATCTCACAGAGTTACCCACAGAGATATTCCAAGATAAAGACCAAGTTATCCACAAGGAAGGAAATAATGACACACCTTGGATAGGCATCGCTCCTTTCGCAGCCCACAAAGGAAAAATCTACCCTGTAGAGCAAATGGAAAAAGTTATCCAGCAACTTATCCATAGTTATCCACAAGCTTGTTTATATCTCTTTGGAGGTGGTGAAAAAGAAAAGGAAGTGATGGACAAATGGTCGGAGACGTATCCACAGGTCGTAAATGCCTCTGCCCTCCTACATGGACTCTCACAGGAATTAATCCTCATGAGTCATCTACAAGTGATGATTAGCATGGACAGCGGAAACATGCACTTGGCATCATTGGTAAACACGCCAGTGGTCAGCGTTTGGGGAGCTACCCACCCTTATGCAGGATTCATGGGCTGGAACCAAGATGTCGTAAACGCAGTACAAGTAGAGTTACCTTGCCGCCCTTGCAGCATCTATGGCAACAAACCTTGCATGAGAGGCGACTATGCTTGTCTATGCAATATCACTCCAAAACAAATCGTAGAAAAAGTAAAGAATATCTTAAAGCAGAAATCTCTTTGATTTCTGCTTTTTTTGTTTTCCACAATTTCGTGGAAAAGTGTATGGAAAACCCTTATCATAACTCAAACATAACTTTATAGAAATCCACAACACCACATTTTTAAATATAGAAATGAGGATATCCACAAGGTTATTATTCAGTTTTAAGGAAGATTTTCACGATTTTTGACCGAAAAAAGATATAAACTTATTAACTTTGCACCGAATTGGGGAAAAGTTGAAAAATCAATTAAAACATTATGAACCAATAAGAAAGATTTAGAACGATTTCTTAATAACGTGGTTTAAGACTTGGATAACGAAAAATCCAAGAAAAAAGAGTTTTTTTTATCCACTTATCCACGGCATATCATAATCCCTATATTCTTTTTAAGAATTAAAAAATAAAGAAATATAATATTAATGTTATGGTGAAAAAAGAATGGATAGAGAAAGGTTACGTTGATGAACCCGTAGACGAAACCTTAGACTTGAAAGCAGAAATCAGAAAGCTCTGCAAGGAAAAGGATGCGATTATCCTTGCCCACTACTACACTGTTGGCGATATTCAGGATATAGCCGACTTCGTTGGTGACTCCTTGGCTTTGGCTCGTAAGGCTGCTGAGACTGATGCCAAGGTGATGGTAATGTGTGGTGTACACTTCATGGCTGAGACTTGCAAACTCCTGAGTCCTGACAAGACGGTTTTGTGTCCTGATCTGAATGCGGGTTGTTCACTTGCTGACAGCTGCAAGGCTGAGGATTTGAAAAAGTATAAGGACGAGCATCCTGGTTACAAGGTTGTGAGCTATGTGAACACGACTGCGGCTGTCAAGGCTTTGACTGATTGTGTGGTGACCAGTGGCAATGCCAAGAAGGTTATTGACAGTTTCCCACAGGATGAGAAGATTATCTTTGGTCCTGATTACAACCTCGGTAATTATATCAACAGTGTGACAGGTAGAAATATGCTCTTGTGGAATGGTGGTTGCCATGTGCATGAGAAATTCTCCGTGGAGGAGATTGTAAAGCTCAAGAAGGAGCATCCAGAGGCTGTCGTGATGGCTCACTTGGAGTGCAAGGCTCCTGTATTGGCCGTGGCTGATGTCAAGGGCTCTACTGCCACTATGTTGCATTATGCCCAGGAGCATCCAGAAATCAAGGAATATATTATCGCCACTGAGGCAGGTATTCTTCATGAGTTGGAGCGTAATTGTCCTAATGTTGTCTTCTATCCTGTTCCACCAGAGGTGAGCGAAGGTGGCGTGGGTTGCAGCTGCAATGAGTGTGAATATATGAAGATGAATACGCTTCAGAAAATTTATAATGCCCTCAGATATGGTTGGCCAACCGTAGAAGTGGATGAAGAAGTTGCAAAAAAGGCAGTAAAACCTATTGAAAAAATGCTGTCACTCTCTTAAATAGGGGTAATTTTTGTAGAAAAAGGTGGTGTGAAACGTTCGAAATAGTAGTAAAATCAGTTTTTACACCCGAAAAATTGATATTTACAACTATCTGCTTTGAAAAAGGCTGTATCTTTGCACCAGTTAAATCAAACAGACGTTGTGAAACGTTTTACATCATCTTTTACTTATACAATATATATTAGGAAAATTAAAAAAATCGAGTTCTCATAGAGTTGAGAATTCGATTTTTTGCTTTATGTTATTTGCTAATCTTATTTTTCTTTCCTTATCATTTGTAAGATTCGATAATTTGTCGTATCTTTGCCATCGGATATTGATTATCTACCGAATGAGTCACCAAGAATATAAACCATATAAATAAACAATCTTGTTATGATGAATACTAAATTTATCACTTTTCTTTTAGCTCTTATATGCAGCTTGCCAATGACGGCTAAAGTATATACCGTGACATCACCCAACAAATCTTTGGTTGTCAACATCTCTGTGGATAAAACTCTGAAGTGGGAAATCAAGAGTGGACAGACTGTAGTGCTGCTTCCTTCTGAAATTGCGCTTCAGACCGACAAGCAATGCTTGGCGAAGAATATGAAGGTGAAGAACTCTTCTATATATAATAATAAGGTGGGAAATCGCAAGTATCAGCAGTTGACCCTTGGAGCAGGCGATTATGAATTGCAATTCAGAGTATTTGATGATGCGGCTGCCTATCGTTTTATTCCAAAGAAAGTTATCAACAAAGTTATTAACGAGACTTCTGAGTTTAATTTCGCTGGAGATTATCAGACATTTGTACCTTATGTTAATGACAATCGTGGTGGTGAACGATGGTGCTATTCCTTTGAGTCTTATTATGACGAGGCTCCTATCTCAAAGATGTATCAGGATTCTCTTGCCATCACCCCATTGGCAGTTTGTTTGCCTGATAACAAAAAAGCAGTAGTGATGGAGGCTGATGTGGAGAATTATCCTGGCATGTATCTCTTGAAAGGGTCTGTGTCTGATAGTAAATCTGCGTCATCCGATAATGCCTTGCATGCTGTTTTTCCTCCTTATCCTTTAAAAGAAGTAATCGGTGGATATGCTCGACTGAACCTTGTACCTACTGAGCGTGCCAACTATATCGCAGAAAAGGTTGGTAAATTGCCTTGGCGTATTGTTCTTGTTGCCAATGAAGACAAACAACTGATAGGCAATGACATTGCAAAAGTCTTGGGACCACAGTGCCGTATCAAGGATACATCATGGATAAAGCCGGGAAAAGTGGCTTGGGATTGGTGGAACAATACGAATATCACGGGCGTAGACTTCCGTGCTGGCATCAACACGGAGACTTATAAGTACTTTGTGGATTTTGCCAAGAAGAATGGATTGGAGTATATTATCATCGATGAAGGATGGAGTGATCCTGAGGACTTGCTTATCTTCTCGGATAAGATGGATATGGCTGGTATAATCAATTACGCCAAGCAAAATGGTGTGGGTGTCATTCTTTGGTCTTCCTGGCGCAATTTAGTTCAGCGTGGTCATGAGAAGATGGAGGAAATCATGAAGCATTATGGCGATATGGGTGTGAAGGGATTCAAGGTGGATTTCTTCGACCGTGACGACCAAAAGGCTATCAATTCAGTCTATGAGGTGGCAGAATGTGCAGCCAAGCACCATCTCTTGCTCGACCTCCATGGAATGCGACCATTTGGAGTGCAGTGTGCTTATCCTAACATCGTCAACTTTGAGGGTGTGAAGGGATTGGAAAACTCTAAGTGGGAGCCACGTGTGGGCGATGGACCTTTGCACGACCAGCCTCGCTATGATGTAACGATACCTTATCTGCGTGCTCTCCCTGGTGCTTTTGATTATACCCCTGGAGCTATGGTGAATGCTGTCCGCTCTCAGTTTTTTGGTAATAATGACCATCCGATGAGCCAGGGTACAAGAGTACACCAGATGGCGATGTATACTATTTTTGATGCTCCTTTGCAGATGCTTGCTGATAGTCCTACTAAGTATATGCAAAATCAGGAGTGTACTGATTTTATCGCACAGATACCAACAGTTTATGATGAAGTTATCCCTATAGATGGAAAACTCGGTGAATATGTGGTAGTGGCGAAGCGTAAGGGAAGCAAATGGTATCTTGCTGCGATGACCAACTGGCAAGAACGTGATTTGACGATAGATCTTTCTGTCATCAAGACTGCTGGTGGAAAAAGTATCTCAGGAAAGGCCAATATCTTTGCTGATGGCATCAATGCTGATAGAGAGGCTACGGATTATAAACATACTTATCAACAGGTTACTAACAATGATAAGTTGAAAGTTCATTTAGCACCTGGTGGTGGCTGGACAGCGATCATCGAATAATTAAAAGATAAATTCAAAAATCCCCCGAAAGTTTGGCATAGCTAACTTTTGGGGGATTTTTGAATCCATATATCTACAATAGCTTTTTAATGTGTATGATGGATTTCCTTTTGAGGAAATCTTATCAATGTTCTAATAACTTTTGATAAAACTGTTCATAACTTTTAGCTACCTTGATATAATCATGATGCTTGATGGTATATCTTATACTATCTTTTTTCAATTGCGGAATCAACTCTGGATGTAGTACAAGTTTTTCTAATTCTTCATACACACTTTCGTAATTTGGTTGAACGTTGATGATGGGGCGTAGATGATTTTCATGAATAATCTCATAATTCTCTGGTTCTCCACCACCGACACAGATGATTCCTCTTGCCATTGCCTCCAGTGGATTCATGGAAGGAGTATAACTGTAAAGTTGATCAAGAATAGCATCGCTTCCATTCATCATCTCTACATATTCTTTAAAAGGTACGCTTTCAGCTATGCGTAACTCAACCTTATCAGGATAGTTTTCCTTGATAGCTTGAGCAGCTTTCAACATAATGTCGGTACCTTTGTATTCACTTCTGTTTTTGTTGATACCAATGAAGAGTTTTACTTTCTCTGGTATGGTATCGGGAATATCCGAAGGTTGTGTATAACTCTTGATAGGAAAGGGGATAAATGTTGTTTTCTGTGGAAAAGTGGGTTGATAACATACCCAATACTCATAGAGTCCAGCTACGATTCCATCGCAGTCCTCAGCTATCATTCGATTGAGTTTTTCCTTTGTCGTACCTATCCAGTCTTTTCTTTCTTTAAGAGCATCAGTATTTGTACGCAGTTTTTCTTCTATGTTAAAGTCGCTGTATCTCAGAGGTTTATCTTGACAACAAACATGAACCCAGTAGTAATCCATGCCGAATCCACCCAATATCACCTTCTTGTTATGACGACGTAGATAGTGATAAATAGAAAAGATGCGCTCAGCCTTCAACTCCAAAAACATGGGGTTGATAAGTTGTACAATGTCATATCCACGTAGTTTATGCACAATTGTGTATAACTTTGTCAAATACATGATTCCACCGAGTTTTCCAGGCTTGCGAACCATGTTGATATCCCGTGGATAATTCTTCCAAAAGTCACCATTGGAGAGTACAGTAACCTGATGCCCTAACTTGCGAAGTCCCTCGGCAAGTGTGGCATGCACGTTACTGTATTCTCCCATTAAAAGTATTTTCATAAGTTTTATAATTATGGCATTACGTCTTTTCTGTTATTGTATATCTCTACAAACTTTCTGCTTTTCTATAACCTTTCTACTTTTTAATAAAGAACAAAAGAGCCATTCTACCTATGTATGTACCTATCATCTTTCTGAACAAGGTATATTTCTTTGTATAATCCTTATCAGGAAGAGGATAAAGTCCATGCTTTTTCAACTCTTTAATAGCTTTGTTTAATGCTATCAAAGAGTGCTTCATGCGGATATTGTTATATAGGTAATCCATGGTGAGCTGGGCTATGCGACGGCTAAGAGCTTGTCGCTCCGCTATTGGGATAACATCAAGTTTCTGTTGAAGTTTCAACAGTACTTGTAGATTGTTGTCCATACGGAGTTGTACTTTTTCCTTATCCGTTTGATGAAGGACAGATTGTGGATTTTCTCTATAATAATAGGCTTCCGAATCCATTTTGAAGATTCTTTCAGCTCTCAAGAAAAGCTGAGGTGTGAATTCCTCGTCTTCACCATATACGATACCTGGAGTAAACTGCAGGCTACCAGCTATATGATGCAGGAAGATATAAGAACAAGCTGAACCATGTAGATTATGACTATTTAAATATGCCGTTCCAGATATAGGGGAAGGGAGTTCATAAGAAGTTTCTTCCGTCTTATTTTTTACGAAATTGAAAGTTACGATATCTGGCTGATGGTATCTTACGATGTCCAGGCAATGCTCGTATGCAGCTTGTACAAGATAATCATCTCCATCAACAAACTGGATGTACTTACCTTTTGCAAGCATCATGCCATAGTTGCGAGCCACGCTGACCCCTTGATTGGGTTGGCGAAGATAAATGATTTGGTGCAGATATTCTGTAAGGTCGCTGATAGGACTGATGTCACTACCATCATCAACGACGATGATTTCTCTCTCTCTATCGTTAAGAGAGAGCCTTAGGATACTATCGAGGCATTCCTTCAGGTATTCTATTGGCAAGTTGTAAGTTGTGATGATGAAACTTACTAATGGTGCCTGTATATTTTGTGGATAAGTCTGTTGAGTTTGCATAATCTTTTATAACCTATAATTAATAATAGTTTGAGTTTTAATGATTTGAGAAGCCCTTGTCTATTTATCAACATGGTATATTTGATAAGTTGAGGACAATTCTCATATTTTCCAGATATTTCGTAGATATCCAGCAATACGTTTAATATTTGTGTTAGAAAAATATTAATGGAAAACTGGTATCTTTTTATAATTTCATTTTGGTTGTTTATCTTTTTAAATGTATGGATAAGAGCTAAGTTCAATCCAGAATATAGATTGGATAAATCTTCATGTTTGGCACAAGCAGTTATCCCATTGTTATTCCAAAAGTATAGATAGCGACCTACATTAGTGACTCTTATCTTTACATATCTTTTATGATTTTCTTCTGCAGGTATTAACCCAATCAGATAAGGGATAGTTTGTACATCTTCAAAGTTTTTCCCTTTTGGAAAGAAAATATTATCGAAAAGAGATTTTCTGAATATTTTATTACAAGCATAGGTATGATTGTATGCTTGTTCATTGAGCCAATATTCCCAACTGTTGCAATAATTGCGAGGAGTGAAGGTTAGGAGTCGCTCTTTGTATGGATGCCCTATTCGTTCCATAATGGGATATTCCAAAACATCCGTCTCTGGATATTTGACGATTTCGTTCATCAATAGTTGCAGCGTATCATTATCAATAGCATCATCGCTGTCGATAAAGGTAATATATTCTCCCTTGGCTAAGCTTATACCAGTGTTTCTTGAATCGCTCAAACCTCCGTTTTTCTTGTGGATTACAGAAATGCGCTTGTCTTTTTGAGCATATTCTTCGCAAATTATGGCACAATTATCAGGCGATTCATCGTCAACGAGAATAATCTCGTAGTCGGTGAAAGATTGCTGCAATATACTCTCAATACATCGTTGAAGAGTATTTTGGGTTTTGTATACTGGTATAACTATGCTTAATTTCATATGTGCAAAGATAGTTATAATTCTTTAAAAATAGTACTATAATCTATGTTTTTTCTTGCTTATTTTGATATTTTTTTCTTGTTTTTATTTTCCTGCAAGGAAAGGTATGTATTTATAGATAATCCAAGTGCATATTGAAGTTATTATGTAAACTATGATGAAAGCTGCTATGACATTAAGATAATTGCCATTGTAGGTTAAACCAGCTTTTATGAACAAATTACCGATGAGAAATGGTATGCCTCCACATAGAAAATAATAGACTAAAGAATGTTCACCTGTCCATATTAACCATTTATACTGTGGTAATAATTTACATAGGTGTATCATCAATAAGGCACAGAGAAAAATATCTAATATAAATATAGGATAATTGTTGATATCGATATGCCAAATCAACATATTTACACCATTTATATATTCATATATTTTTACTATGACAAGTGTGAGTAAAAGCAATGATATATATGATATGTGGTTAAAAATGTCGAAAATGTGTTCATATCTGTGATAAGTATATCCTATACAGAGTAAGAACAAGGCTTGAAGACTATTGTCGAGTTGCCATGGATAGACTTGATTCTGATGGGATAAATAGATGGAAATACCGAATCCGATGCCTCCTATAAAAATCAATAATGGAAGTTTTCCATGAGTTATCCATATAGATAGTGCAAACATAAACTCTGATAAACAAAGTGCTGCTACAAACCAAGATGCTTGCCCCATTACGATATGCATACATATATTGCTCCATTCTATCGTATTGCCATGAGCCAATTCTTTGGGTATGGCAATAATGGTAGTGAATATAAAATAAGGAATCAATAAACCTTTGAAAATGGACTTCAGTTTGTGTTTGATATTAAAGCTTTGGTTATCTCTGTACATAAGATAACCTGAGAGTATAAAAAAAATAGTAAGAGCATTTACCACATAGGCGTTGTAGTTGATTATATTTTTGCCAGTGTAGTAAAGTTCTGTATGGTCGAGGAGTATTGCCATCATGCAGATGCCTCGTAGCAAGTCTATCCAGTATATCCTATTGCTCATATCATTTTTTTGTAGATAATTTGCAAACTTACACAAAAATATTTATAAAAGCAAATGTTTTCCTTTATATTGTGTGATTTTGCTGTTAAAAATAGTTTAAATATAGGTATTTAAATGTATCTTTTTTAATTTTGCAATTTAAAACAATATAATCATTGAATATGTTTGATAGATTAAATAAACGTCGAAGAAAATTACTGTATTCGTCAATTAAAAGAACTCGTATAAATGCTGATTTATTTAAATATATAGTAAATCGCTTCTGTATTTTGTTACATAGTCGAATGAAGACAACAAAGATTCCTCATCCTACTAATGCTATGGTAGAATTGGGAAATGTCTGTAATCTTCATTGTTTGATGTGTCCTCGTGAATACCAATATGGGCATGAGATGGATAAGGGCTTTATGCCATTAGATAAGGCAAAGCTTGTCATTGATGAACTTATTCCATATTTGGATTCTATTGGTTTGACTGGTTTGGGAGAAACTCTTCTTTATCCTCATTTGTTGGAGGTTGTAAAACATATAAAGAAAAGAAAGCCAAGTGTTGTTATAACGATTTCTACAAATGCGCATTTCATAGGATATTGGGAACGGATGGAGCCTTTGTTACCTTATTTGGATAATGTTCAATTCTCAGTGGATGGAGTGGGGAAGATATATGAAACTATCAGACCGCATACTGATTTCCAACAGATTAGTGCTAATATAGAGAAGACTGTTCGTTCAGCTCCTCATATTCAATATATGTTGAATTTTGTCATATCCGACAAAAATTATCACGATATGCGTAACGTAGTAGAGTTTGCTCATACCAAAGGCATTGCTTTTGTTAATTTCAATTGTATGAGCATTGCTTCTATGCCAGATAAGTCACGTGATTATTACGAATTTTTCAAGTCTGAGAAATTTCATGTAGCTTGTGAGCAAGTCAAAGAATTAGCTAAGATGTATGTGGATATGGAAGTGACTGGTATGCAGTATCCTGAACAAGGACAATTTAGTGATTGTATTTTCCCTTGGTCATATCCATATATCACTTGGGACGGCTATTATGTGCCTTGTTGCGGAAAACCATTCCCTAAGTTGCTAAATTTTGGAAATGTTTTTAGTGATGGTGGAGTAATGAATGTGTTAAATAGCATGAAGGCACAAACTTTTAGAAAACAATGGCAAGTAAACCATGCACCAAGTTTTTGCCATAATTGTCAGTTGGTAGATTTCTGAGAAGGTTATGTCCTGCAACTACAATTTTCATATTGCAGTTGCAGGGTATATTATTTGATGTATTTTTTCCCATTGATAATATAGATGTTTCCGTTTTCCATTTTCTTCACTTTTTGTCCTAATATATTATATATGTTACTTTCTTTCTTATTGTCAACGGAAATGTTTGATATATCTAATGATAATTCAGAAAATTCTTTATCTATATATAGTAAGCGTTGTTTAATCCAATCTTCAATATACGAATATTCTTGTTGGAAGTCAAGAGAGTTTCCTGAAATGTCACTATCTCCACTCCATTTGTTTTCTTCACGTAAAGCTGCACCGCTATTACTTATTAGTTAGGGTGTCCAGTTCTATGTTCTAAAAACGTAGTCTGAAATCGCTCTATAATTT
>SAMEA104315437__coassemble_200_pt1 | contig 52712 bp, 45 predicted proteins | sample SAMEA104315437__metabat2_high_PE_043 | metagenome-assembled genome bin SAMEA104315437 (sample SAMEA104315437) | gut metagenome | biome: Monkey gut; feature: monkey-associated habitat; material: faeces | place: China | collected 2013 | reverse complement strand
CACATGCGTGCGCGAGAGTGGAGTTTGAGTTTTCTGGTTTTATCGGACAGCAATAATAATAAAGCACTATCGAGCATGCAGCATAACATGATATATCATCCAATAGACATCAACCAATATCCAGGCATCAGCATTCCCGAAAAGATGAACAATCCTTTCGATTACGAGCCTCATCCTCTTTGCATCGCCATTTGCAAGGAACTACAGACGTATCTTGCCAAAAGAGACGACTGGAAAGAGGAAATCAACAAGGGAAAGATGTTTGGCGTGCTCATCGTGGAGAAAACAAACAACAAAACCTCTGGTAACCAGCAACGAGAAATAGGCTATCTTACCGCTTATAGTGGACAAATTGGTGGCAGAAGCGACTGGGAGGGTTTTGTGTCAGCCGTCTTCGACTACCTGCAACCCGATGGTTATTTCAAGACCCATGAGGCAGAGATAACCCAGCTGAACCATGCCATCGCCCGCTTGTCTTCCGACGAGAAGATGAAGGAAGCCAAACACATCATCAATGACTTGCAGCAGGAAAGACAAAACGCCATCGCTGCATATCAGGAGAAGATGAAAGAAGCGAAGGCAAGACGAGACGCACGCAGACAAGAAGCTTTGCTTGCCGTCAAAGCAAACAAAAATGCAGATAGCAACACTTCAGGTTTATCCACCGAAGAAGAACAAGCGATGATAAAAGAGAGCCAATTCATGAAGGCAGAGCTGAGAAGACTCAAAAAAGCACTCGCAGAAAAGACAACGCTCGAAACGGAATATCGTGATTTCCAAGAGAATTTATTAAAGATGAAACAATTGCGCAAGACATTATCTGATGCCTTGCAGCAATGGTTGTTTTCGCAATTTCGAATGATGAACGCCAAAGGTGAGTGCAAAGACCTCTTGGAGATATTCAAAGATGCGGCGATACAAGACAACACAACACACTATGCCATATCCAAGAGAGTGGCAGCCATCAAGACAACACCACCAGCAGGCAGTGGCGAATGCTGTGAGCCGAAGTTGCTCCAATATGCATTAGAGCATGGTTTGAAACCCCTCCAAATGGCTATGTTTTGGTGGGGAGAAAGCCCGAAAGAGGAAATCAGACATCACTTACAGTTCTATCCGGCTTGCAATGGCAAATGCAAGCCTATCCTTCGTTGGATGCTACCAGAAGTGAATGAGATGTTGACTGATGCAAACAAGAAGTTAACTGGGGCGAAAGAGATTTCCTATGCAAAAGATTCCTTGCAAGAGAAGAATGAGTTTGAATCGATAGAAGTACTCTTCGAAGACAGAGAGCTTGCAGTTATCAGCAAGCCTGCAGGCATGTTGTCTGTACCAGGAAAGGTTACCAACATTCCTTCCGTCTATTCCATCATGAGAAAGAAATACCCTGAGGCAACAGGCCCACTTATCGTGCATCGCCTTGACATGGCTACAAGTGGATTGATGGTGATTGCCAAGACCGAGTTCGCCTATCATCGCCTACAAGAACAGTTTGCGAGCCATCGAGTTCAGAAGAAATACATCGCTATCGTCTGTTGCAAGAATCTTGATGCTGCCAAGCGTATTTCCGAAAGCTGTGGATTCATCAATCTCCCATTGATGCCCGACTATCTCGACCGTCCTCGCCAAATCGTGAATCACGAGCATGGCAAGGAAGCCATTACGGAATACGAAGTGTTAGGTGAAGAACCATTCATCAAGGATGGAAGCCAGCAGGAGAACAATCAGCATCCTCATCTACGTCTTGCCCTTTATCCAAAGACAGGGCGCACCCACCAACTCCGTGTACATTGTGCACACCGAGAAGGTTTGGATGCCCCTATTCTTGGCGACCCACTCTATGGCAACGAAAAGGCATCCCACCTCTATCTCCATGCCGAGAAGATTACCTTTGAGCATCCACTAACAGGAGAGATCATGACGATAGAGAGGAAGGCAGACTTTTAGCCCCTCGAAAGGAAAAGCCAAAGCCCTATCAAACGGACATTTTTGTCAATTTTCCCAAAGTTTTAATCCTTCTCCACGAATGGTATCAATGTGGATGGACAAATCTCTCTCAAGATACTTTCGCAAATGATACATCACATTGTTAAGATTCTGCTCAGTACAGACGACACCACTCCAAACTTCAGTCTTCAGTTCTTGGCGAGTTACAATTTCATTTTTGTGGAGCAAAAAATATTTTAAGGTTGCAAATTCCGTATTTGTGAGTTGTCTCTCATCTTTTCCCTGATATCTCAAAATGCGTGAATGTAAATCCACCGTATATTTTCCAATATCAATAAGATGTAAACTTTTTGCATCTGCAGTTCTTGCGTATCTTCTCACCCACATCACCAACTTCTCGCTGGTAAAAGGCTTTTCCAAATACACAACAGCCCCATTAGAGACGGCTTGCTCCTCAAATTCCAATTCATCATGAGAAGACACGATGATAATTGGAATATCCTCCGAGGCAAGGCGAATGTTATTAATTCGTTCCAAGCTATTATCATCACCTATCATAACATCCAAGATGATGATATTCGGATTCAATTTCACTATGAGACTTTCGATTCCAAACAAAGAGTTCTGATAATGCACCGCAAAACCAGCTGATTCCAAAACTTTAACAGCAATACATCCGAAAGTCAAGTCATCATCAACTAACAAAACCTTTAACTTTTCCATAATCACTAAAAATGTATTTGATTATCACAAAACTTAACGATATTAGCACTTGTCCTTTGGAAGAGAAATAATGAATGTACTTCCTTTTCCTAACTCGCTCTCCACCTTTACACTTCCACCATGCGCTTTCATTGCATATTTCACTAACGCAAGTCCAATGCCATACCCACTTTTATGTTGCGTGGATGAGATACGGAAAAACTGCTCGAAGATTTTCTTTTGATATTTTCTCTCTATACCAACACCATTATCTTTAACACTGACAAATACCGACTGAAGATTATCACCAATTGAAACTTCTATCTCTGTATTAATATCAGAATATTTCACTGCATTTTCTATTAAATTTCTCAACACATTACTTATTAAAAGTTTATCTGCCAGTATGTTTTGATGAACAGTCCTATGATCCTTTATTATGAAAACATGAGGTTGGTCAGCAAAAGCAATTTCGACATCATTCTTCACATTGTCCACCAAAGTCAACAGGTTTACTTTTTCCTTATTCAAGATGAGTTTGCTCTCACCAGCCTTGGCTGTTATTAATAAAGTCTTTACCGTATCAGCTAATTTTCGTATCTGACACTCAGCCTTAGACAATAGTTCTGACAATTCTTTTTCCTTAATGCTATCTTTTATAAAACTCAGCAACAAAAGAACACTTGCTAAAGGAGTCTTCAAATCATGAACCGTACCATGTATACACGCTTCACGCTCTTTCAGTAGCTTTTCCTTTGACCTAATCACTCTAACCTGAAAACCAACAACAAAGATAACAAACAATGCCATAGACAAAGTTGCACAAAGTGTACCTAATGAATTAACAAAAAATTTAGAAATAGGAACATCAACATAGATTTTAGCAAATAGCAAAGGTGACAATCCTATAGCTACAGGTTTACCAGCAACCCAATGTGTCACATACTGTCGTTGCTGATTGTTTTTTAACACTTTACCTTTCCCATCCATAAGTATTAACGCAAAGGCGCAATCTGTTCCAAGGTTCTTCTTTAACAACAGCAACAACTTATTAAAATCCAAAGGATTACCATTTTGAGCAACGACATCTCTGCTCAATAAATTCATAGCTTCACCTTGAGACTCTACGATACCTCGTTTTCTCAATTCTTGAATGTTAATTTCATTCATTTTCACAACATTTTTTGTTGTATGTTTTATTTTTTTCAGCTCTTCTTTCGATATTCTCTGATAATAAAAGCGTTGAGAACCTTGCATTTTAGTCTTTTGATGATTATGCTGAGTTCGAAGAGCAAATTCCTCATCAAGAGACTTTTTTAATACATCTGTAAGATACCCAATATTATTACTACAATATTCTTTATACTGCAAAGTTATATTATAGACTTGAAGGATTGCAATAGAAATAATTGCAAAAAGTGTTATAAAATAATATTTCCTCATCTCCAAAAATTGATTAATATTTTAAATGTTTTATGAATCCTTCTAAAAAAGAATATCAAAAAAGCGTTTTAATTGCAAAATTAATAAATTCTACGGAAACACCTCACTTTTTAACATCATTTTTTGCATAACAAAAGCAATACGACAAAATTATGTAAAAAAAGATATTGAAAAGTTTGCTGTTTTTGAGAAAAAGCGTAATTTTGCAAAAAAATAACATGAGAGTATTATTTATCTTCGCATCATTGGTATGCAGCATGCCAATTTTCGCACAGAGCAAGGACTCGATATCGACTCAACATATCAATGAGGTAGTGGTTACTGCCAAAAATCATGTTGCCATCAAAGATGGTGTGGCTTATATTCCAACACCAGAAGAAAGAAGGTCTTCCTATAATTATGCGGCATTATTGTCCCGCATGATGGTAGCAGGTTTGCGTGTAGATGAATTCACAAACAAGGTAGAGACAACCTGGGGAAAAGAAGTGAACTACTTCATTAATGGTTTGGAAGCAAGCGAGTGGGAAATAAAGAAGCTACGTCCGAAGGAAGTAGCTCGCGTGGAATTTCTACAATCACCAACAGACCCAAAGTTCAAGAACTATACCGCCGTGGTCAATTTCGTGTTAAGAGAATATGATTATGGTGGCTATGTCATGGCAGAAGCCAACCAAGGATTCGGCAATAACGACTACGGCGATTACGACATCGCTGGCAAATTGAAAAAAGGCCACATGACGTACCAAGCCACCATAGGTGGATATTACAAAGACACGCATGAAAACCGTGGCAACACAGATGTCACATATAAATACAACGATGGTCATGAAATGAATAAAAAGACGGATTACGATGGCACTAACAAGCAGAACATCTATTCCACAAACTTCAGTGCACGCTATGACTCGAAAAGTTTAGTCTGGTTAATAAAAACTGGATTACGTTTCAACAAGATACCAAATTCACGCACCACAGAAAATGTATACTACAATGACCAAGCTGCAGGCACCTCTATCTCCGATGTGTCATCACAATCATTGTCTCCTTACATTAGTTCGCAGATTATCATATATGGCTTGCCACACAAAAGTTATTTATTTGGAACTCTTTCTTTCTCGTACAACCACAACAAAGGTAATAACAATTACCTCTTGATGGGTAATGAGCAACAGGACATACTCAATAAAACACGAGAAAACAGTTACTTGCCAAGCCTCACACTGAGCTATTATTTGCCAATAAGCAAGAAGAGCAGTTTGGTTTGTAAAACTGATTTCAACACAGAGATATATCGTACGAATTATTATGGAACGGCTGTTACTTATCAAAAATTGATTAATTCATATTACTCATTTGACCTGAAATATAGCTATAGATTTTCTAATAATTGGAAAGGAAACTTGTCGGTAAAGATGCCTATACAGAGCTATAAAGTACAAGACGATCCAGCCATGAGCAAGGTCTACCTTAATGGTAGCATGACACTCAATGGCAAAATCAATCAAAGACATTCCATCTACGTAGAGGCGAACATCAAACAAAGCGCCATCAATCCCTCCTATTACAATACTGTAGTTCGCCAGGACGATGAATTTACAGGAAGCAAGGGCAACGCAGACTTGAAAACAGTACGACAAGCCTTCGCCCTCGCATCCCATACATGGATGCCAAACAACACATTCTCCCTCAACTCATCTTTCAGTTGGGACAACATCATCAACGATATTGTTCCATATTGGCATGAGATAGACGGACTGATGGTAAAGGAAATGATCAATAGTGGCTCATTCAATCCTATCTATCTCAACGTTACCCCATCTGTGTCATTTATGAATGGGAAACTGAGAATTAGCTCTAATGTTTCATACGTCCATGAATGGCACAATGGACTTTTCCATGTCAATAATGGTTACTGGGGATGGTATCCATCCGCATACTGCTCGTTAGGAAAGTACTGGGCAGTCAACTTTAATTATGCCTATAGCTCAGGAAAAGGATACATGCGTGGAAGTTCAAAGCTATCAGAATTTTCAAACAATTTCAAGCTTGGAGTTCAATTCACCAAAGGAAACCTATTCATGAAATTGCAAGTTAACTCACTTTTCTTAAAGAATGGTTACATCAAGTCATGGCTCATATCTGAGAATATCAACAACTATACCTACACCAGCAGACCTTGGGATAGAAGATACGTTTCTTTGTCTGCAAGTTACACCATCGACTATGGCAAAAAGATTTCTCATGGCAGCAGTTTGAACTTTGGAGGAAAGACCAAGACTTCTGTATTGAAAGTAGAATAAAAATACAAAAAGTAAGCAAAACGCCACATCAAAAAGTAAACATATTGCAAAAAGAATAAAAAAAAAACGTAATTTATTTGTGTTTTTCAAGAATTACATATAATTTAGCAACAGTTTTTCAAATAACAACTTTAAATACACCGTCATGAAAAAATTAACTTTAACAGAGCAAAGCCATATTTTAGGTGGGTATGACGAGGAGAAATGCAAGGAAGTCCAGAAAGAGGCTGACGAGTTAAGCGACAAGCAAGACAACGGAGAAGAAGTAGACGACAAGGATTGGGATGCTTGGAGTGAGAAATACTTAGAATATTGCAATTAACCTTCTTTATACCCCCCATTTATGAACATAAAACTATCAATCACAGTTTTCATAAGTATCTTCTGCCAAAATTTACAGGCAGAAGGTACTTATGAAATTGAGCCATCAGACATAGAAATACGTTACAACATGTCGTACAAAGGCGAATATAGGCAAAAGAAAAACAGAAGAGGTAACGTTATCTACATACTAAGAAAAGGCAAGACTACAAGCCAGTTTTTTTGCTACGAAAATTTACGTGATGATTCTTTAAACTTTACACCTGGAGGTTTTGAACTTTTGTGCAAAGAAAGAAAGGAAAGGAATATGCATCCCGATTTTTTTCCGCCAATACCGAGCACTCCTTCCTTCAGAGAATACTTATACAAAAACCTCTGCAATGGTGAGGTTACTATGTATAGAAGTACTATGGGTGAGCGCTTCAAGATAACAGACAAGCCAACGTTTGACTGGAAACTTGTTCAAGACTCTACCAAAACAATTCTTGGACACGAATGCCAATTAGCAGAAGTTGACTTTCGAGGAAGACATTGGAAAATTTGGTTTACCCTTGATATTCCTTTACCAATAGGTCCTTGGAAATTTGGCGGGCTACCTGGTCTTATCCTACAGGCAGAATGCCCAGATTTTCTGAACATCGAAGGATTTGAAATTCTCACTAAGAATCTAACCCCCATAAAATACTACAACTATTACAAGAGAAAGAATTCAGACATTGATAGGCAGAAGTTTTTGAAGATGAGGACAAATCCTAACAATTATCCCAAAAACACAGCTTTGACGCCAGAAATGGAATTAGAATAAAAATACAAAAAACAAGCAAAACATAGCATTTAAAAGCAAACATATCAAAAAAAAACGAAACAAATAACAATTATTTATCATTTATCAGAAATTAGTTATATATTTGCACTATTAATCATTAACAACTAAACAATATGAACATGAAACAACTGACATTAAAAGAGCAGAGCCTCATCTTAGGTGGAGACTACGATGAGGAGAAGTGCAAGGAAGTCCAGAAAAAGGCTGACGAGTACAGAGACAAGCAAGAAAAGGGAGAAAAAGTAGATGACGAAGATTGGGATGCTTGGATTGATAAATATTTCGAGTATTGCAATTAGAATTCAAGTAATTTTCTTTTATATGAAACAGTTAATCATTGCCTTTATAAGTTTTTTCTGCCTACAAACATGGGCAGAAGGGACTTATATAATCGAGCCTTCAAATATTGAAATACGCTATAAGATGTCATACGAAGGTGACATAAAAAAAGAAAAGAACCGAAAAGGGAACAATACATATATATTAAGAAAAGGGAAAACTACAAGCCAGTTTTTTTGCATAAAGAACCTACGAAATGATTCATTAAACTCAGTACCAGGAGGATTTGAACTTTTGTGTAAAGAAGATAAGGAAAGGAATCTACACCCCGAAAAATTTCCACCCCAAATAAGCACACCATCAGGAAGAGAATATCTTTATAAAAACCTTTCCAATGGCGAGTTTACAATATACCGGAGTACTATGGGTGATCGTTTTAGAGTTATCGACAAACCTACATTCGATTGGAAACTGATCCCAGACTCAACAAAGGACATCATTGGACATAAATGCCAATTAGCAGAAACTGATTTCCGTGGAAGACATTGGAAAGTTTGGTTTACCCTTGATATTCCTTTGCCAATAGGTCCTTGGAAATTCGGTGGACTACCAGGTCTTATCCTACAAGCAGAATGCCCAGACTTTCTGAACATTGAAGGATTTGAAATTCTCACGAAAAACTTAACGCCCATCAAATACTATAATTATTTCAATAAAAAGAATGTAGATATTGATAGGAAAAAGTTTTTAAAGATGCGAACAAATCCAAACAATTATCCAAAAGGCACATCATTGACGCCAGAAATGGAGTTGGAATAAAATACAAAAAATAAGCAAAACATAGCATTAAAAATGCAAACATATAAAAAAATAAATAACAATCATTTATCAAAAAAATAGTTATATATTTGCACTATTAATTATCAACAACTAAACAATATGAACATGAAACAACTGACATTAAAAGAGCAGAGCCTCATCTTAGGTGGAGACTACGATGAGGAGAAGTGTAAGGAAGTCCAGAAACAGGCTGACGAGTATCGTGACAAATTGAACAAAGGCGAGGAAGTTGATGACTGCGACTGGGATGCTTGGGCTGATAATTACATTGAATTCTGCACAAAAAATAACTAACAGCAAATTTCACTTACCCAATATGAGAATTTTAGTTACAATATTTTTTGTAAGTCTCTTCTGTTTGCAGGTTCAAGCTGAAGAGACTTATGTGATTGAACCCTCCAACATTGAAGTTCGATACAAGACTTCTTATGAAGGAGAAATGAAAAAGAAACCAAATCGAAAAGGCCGCGCTATCTACATTTTGAGAAAAGGGCAAACTACAAGCCAATACTTTTGCTACGAAACCTTGCGTAGCGATTCTTTACATTTTGTTTCTGGTGGCTTTGAGCTTTTACGCCAAGAAGAGAAGGAGAGGAATCTACACCCCGAAAAATTTTCTCCTAAAACAAACACACCATGTTGCAGAGAATATCTATATAAAGACATCGCAAACGGAAATATCACGATATATACTAATGTCATGGGGGATCGTTTTAGAATTGAAGACAGCCCTTTCTTTAAATGGAAATTAGTACCAGATTCGACAAAAAGCATTCTTGGGCATGAATGTCAGTTAGCAGAAACCGACTTTCGAGGCAGACACTGGAAGGTGTGGTTTACCCTTGACATACCATTACCTATAGGACCATGGAAATTTGGTGGACTGCCAGGTCTTATCCTGCAGGCAGAATCCCCAGACTTTCTAAATATTGAAGGCTTTGAGATTATCACTCAGAATCTGACACCCATAAAATACTATAACTACTATAAGAAAAAGAACATAGACATTGATCGAGCAAAATTTCTAAAAATGAAGTCGAATCCGTACCAATATCCAAACGGCGTGTCAATTGTACCAGGAATGGAATTGGAATAAAGATTGCTTCTAAAGTGAGAAATATAATAGAAGAGACTATATCTTTTATAACAACATGAATAAATCAAGTTTGTATATCATATCTATCATAAAATACTATTTGAAGGCATATAAAATTGCTTTCAAAGAAAAAGACGTGTACAAGGTTTTAACAACAGATCCTGACTTTCCAAGCTTGGCAGCTATATCTAATACTTTAAATTATTTTGGTCTTGAAACATCTGCTTATCAATTAAGCCAAGAAGAGGGCTACAACTTTTTAGAAAGCAATATAATACATGCGACCGTAGGAGATGGGCACTTTTTCATCATCCAAAAAGTCCGCGAAAAGAACATGGTTTTATATGATGGGCAAAAGCATACTATTAACAAAGAACAGTTTCAACGTATTTGGAATGGGGTTATACTGAACATTAGTTCAAGCCAAGAGACTCGTACAAGTACTCCCAATAAGCACATTTGGAGCAGAGCCACAAGCATCATTTTTCTTGCTTGTGCCTTTTATATTCTTCATTTGTATTTGTCCACACCAACTATATTTTTCCTATGCCTAAGTTGTATAGGAATGGCATTCTCCGTTTTTATGATCAAACAAAGAATTGGATTGTCCTCCAACGACAAATTCTGTAAAATTGGAAAAATATTTGATTGTAAAACTGTGACAAGGAAACAACCATTCATCAATAAAAATTGGCCGCACTTAGACGAAATGGGGTGTTTTTATTTTACCTGGTGCATGGTTTACATCATTATATCAAAGCATATTGATTTGTTACAAACAAGTATCTGTATGCTATCATCTCTTACATGTATTTGCCTATTGGCATATCAATTTTTCACTATTAAAAAGTTCTGCATACTATGTTTAGGAACTTATGTCATCATATGGGCAAGTTTAGCTATCAGCTTGCTCCTTCCTGTCTCATCCATAGATATCAAGGAGTGCTTATATACTGGCGGATCTGCAGCTTTTATCTCCTGCATTATCAGTTGGATGACCACACAATATATCCAACAGAAAATAAAAACATTTGAAAATGAAATAAAGGTGCTAAAGATAAAAAGGAACATTTTTATTTATAACGCACTCTCGAATCATTGCAAGAAAATGGACTTGCGGAATATACCAGGATTTTTTTATGGAAACAAAGATGTTCCCAATAGAATCGCATTAGTAGTGAGTCTTGAATGTAAATATTGCAAAAAAGCAATAGAAGAAACAACTCGATTGGTTGAGCATTTTCCGAATAAGTTCAATTGCAAAATTATAACAATTAATGATATATCAGCTTATAGGAGCATACATAAGGAAACAAGAGATTTAGCTTTTGACAAATTACCATTCATTACAATTAATGAAAGGGAAATGCCCCAACAATATGAAATCTCCGATTATCAATATCTTCTAATTTGAATTTGGTAGGATGAAATTTAAGAAACAACACGACTCCATGCAATGTGGAATAGCTTGCCTGCAAATGATTTGCAGCCATTTTGGCAGAGAATACTCTCTTGATTCACTGTCGAGAATATGTTTTGCCACAGCAGAAGGAGTCTCTCTACTTGGAATAAACGAAGCGGCAAAAATCTTGGGATTAGAGACGCTCTGCGCAAAAGTCAGTCCAGAAGAGCTATCAGAAGTTCCTCTTCCTTGCATTCTCCACTGGAACCAGAACCACTTTGTGGTATTATACAAGATAAAAAATGGCAAGAAATTTTATGTAGCAGACCCAGGTAAAGGAAAAATCACATACTCCTTGGAAGAGTTCAAGAAACATTGGATTTGCACACAATCGCAAGGGAAAGAGAAAGGTGTTGCCATGTTTTTTGAGACAACCCCTAATTTCCTTTCTTATCAAATGGAGCAAGAAAGCTACAAGGAAACAAGATCTTTCAAGTTTCTGTTCGGATACTTCAAAAAATACAGAAAGCAATTCTGCATCATTATATTGGGACTTATCCTTGGAAGTATTCTTCAACTTGTACTGCCATTCCTCACTCAATCCATTGTTGATGTCGGTATTAAGAACAAGGACATAGGATTCATTTGGCTAATTTTGTTAGGTCAGCTTATGCTGACTATCAGCCGTACTATCATTGACTTTATACGTAGATGGATATTACTCAAAATATCCATGCGAATCAACATATCTTTGGTTAGCGACTTCTTCATCAAGTTGCTAAGACTTCCCATGTCTTTCTTTGATACCAAACTCATGGGTGATTTATTACAAAGAATGAATGACCATAGCCGAGTAAACAACTTCTTAACCCGACAAACACTCAACATCACTTTCGCCTTCCTCACGTTTATCGTTTTCTCAATCGTATTGTTCGTATACAATCATGTTGTATTTACCATTTTCTTGACAGGAAGCTTTCTGTATGGTGGATGGATGGCAATATTCCTCAAAAGAAGGAAAGTGCTTGACTATGAGTTATTTGAACAGCAAGCCATCAACAGCAACAAGACTTACGAATTTATCACATCCATGCAAGAAATCAAATTGCAGGATTGCGAACAACGCAAACGACAAGAATGGGAAGATACACAAGTCAATCTCTTCGGTGTGCAACAAAAGTCACTCAAATTACAGCAGACTCAAGAAGCTGGCTGCATTTTCATCAATGAAGTAAAAAACATAGTGGTAACAGTTGTTGCCGCAACAGCTGTGATTCATGGACAGATGACATTGGGTATGATGCTCGCTGTGCAATACATCATCGGTCAACTCAACTCACCAGTGGAGCAACTAATGAATTTTTTCTATTCTCTCCAAGATGTAAAAATTAGCCTGGAACGCATCAACGAAATACATCAGATGAACGACGAGAACGAAGGAAAAGACCTGAAAGAATTCATAGAAAACAAAGAGCATGGAATCAACATCAATCATATCATGTTCAAATACGCCCCTCACGCCATTGACAAAACGATAGATGATGTGAGCATCCATATTCCACAAGGAAAGGTAACAGCGATAGTTGGTGCTTCTGGCAGCGGAAAAACGACTCTCATACGACTCATGTTAGGTTACTACCCTGTCTTGGAAGGATCTATAAATATTGGAGACAGTGACATCAACCAATTAAACAAGAAATGGTGGCGTAGACAATGCGGCGTTGTCATGCAAGAGGGAGTCATTTTTTCGGAAAACATTGCCAACAATATCGCTGTAGATGACAGAGAAAATGACGTAAAACGCCTACACGAAGCTGCAGGAATAGCTTGTATCGAAGACTATATCCAGGCTTTACCTCTGAAATACAACACCAAGATAGGACGTGATGGCGTAGGATTAAGCCAAGGACAAAAACAGCGCATTCTGATAGCAAGGGCTGTCTACAAGAATCCAGACTACATCTTCTTAGACGAAGCCACCAATTCTCTTGATGCCAACAACGAGAAGCATATCGTAGAGAACTTAGGCCAATTCTATAAGGGCAAAACAGTCGTCATTGTTGCTCACAGACTTAGCACTGTGAAAAACGCCGACCAAATTATCGTCTTAGACCACGGAAAGGTGGTAGAGACTGGTACCCATGAATCGCTGACAGCAAAACAAGGAGCCTATTATCATCTGGTCAAAAACCAGTTAGAATTAGGCAATTAACCCTATTACAATATTATTCGAACACATCATAATTTCGTTTAAACTAACAAGAAGCATGAAGAAAATACTAATTATACTGCTCATCATTTTCTCTAATTTACCAGTTTTCGCCCAAGAATGGGTGAAAGGAAAAATCGTTGACGAGGAAAACAAGCCACTACCATCTGTCATCATTAAGAGATGGAACACCCAGCATAAACTATGCGGATTTGCAACGAGCAAAAGTGATGGTTCCTTTGATATAAAAGCTGAAGTTGGCGACACTCTCAACTTTAGCCTATTAGGTCTGAAAGAACAAAATATAGCTGTGAAAAACAGCATGAAATTCCAGACCATCAAAATGCAGAATACAGCTATTGAGTTAAAAGAAGTATCCGTAAAATCAGAAAGAATACGTGAACATGGTGACACTGTCAGGTATCTCGTGGGAGCCTTTGCCAATGGCAACGACAAATCCATAGGTGATGTCATTGCCAAGATGCCTGGTTTTGATGTTGACAAAAAATCAGGAAAGATATCATACGAAGGAAAGAACATCAGTAAGTTTTATATTGATGGGCTTGATATGTTAGGAGGAAAATATGGTGTAGCCACAAACTCCTTGCCCCAAGGAGAAGTCGGGGTAGTAGAAGTGATGAGAAACCACCAGCCCATCCGTATCTTGGATGATTTTTCCTTTTCAGACGATGCCGCCATCAACATCAAGATGAAGGACAATGCCAAGAACCACTGGGTTTCTTCATGGAAAGCAGGAATGGGATTCGCCGACAATCATTCCAACTATGGAAAAGGAGATAAAGCACTCTGGACGCTTGAAGGATTTGGACTGAGACTGAAATCTAAATTCCAGACTATGCTTACATACAAGACCAATAATACTGGCCTTGACCTAAGTCGTGAATCAAAGGATTTGATTGATGATTCCAAGGATGAAGAACTCAAAGATTTCATTTCACTAACTTCGCCATCCGCAGGCCGAATCGGGCGTGAAAGAAGTCTGTTCAACAGAAGCCATACTGCAACTGTCAATGTACTCCAGAAAACCAACGAGTATAGCCAAGTCAACTTTCAACTAATTTATAACAACATGCGTGCCAATGCATGGGGAGCACGCAATACCATATATTCAAGAGCCAACGGCAACAGAACAATCAGCAATACAAAATCGTGGTGGGAAAACAACAATGACCTTTCCGCACTCATTAAATATGAGCACAACTCTAACAAGAGTTATCTGAGCAATACCATTTCTGGTGACATGAAATGGCTATCCGAGATATTGACTGAAACAGGAACCAATCCGCACATACAACATGCCAACGTGCCTGAATATAGTTTCAGAGACAATCTCTATATAATCAGCCGATGGGGAAAGACACTGCTTACCTTTTATTCATACAACAACATACAAAGTCGCCCTCAATATTTAGACGTAGATTCTCTCATACGTCAAGACGTTCACCAAAAATACTACTCTACCAATACCTATGGAATGGGCGGTTGGAAACTTGGCATTATAAGTTTAAGTTTGAAAATGGGCGTCAAAGGTCTTCTTCGTTATATAGATGCATCAGCCAAAGGCTTACCTGACTCATTAGGCGCGCTGAATGACAATAGCCATTTCGGATATGCTCAATTCTACGTAAAGCCAAAGATTGAGTTTACCAAAAAGGATTTTACATATTCTTTTACTGTACCTTTCGAAAGCACCTATTATAAATATAGTGAAGACGGTAGTAAAAACCGCTTGTCCATATCACCATCGGTAAACATCAAATGGGAGTTAACCGGACGCCTTTCATTGAGTCTTAATGGCAGTTACAATGTGAGTCCTTTAGATTTCAACCGTTTCCACAGTTCACTCATCCTACAAGATTACATGACACTTAATAAGGGATACAAAGGATATGAAGTAGACAAGAATAAGGCTGTTAGATTATCTATAGGTTATAGAAACGCACTAATGGGAACCCATTTCTTGGCTTCTCTCACAAGGAATTTTTCAAACACCCCATATACAATGACGCAAGAATTTATTGGCAACTATGTGGTTTGGGGAACCACTCCTATGAAAACGAAAAGAAATGGTTGGATGAGCAGTTGGTTCTGGCAGCAAGCAATACCTTGGTCTGGGACCAAATTGTCCATTCGCGGTTTGTACTCACACAACAATTCAAAAATCATGCAAGATGGAAAGATGGTTGACAATAAGAGCAATATGCTCAACACAAATGGCCATTTGTTCATTTCGCCCTATAAAGACATGACTATGATTTATGACATCCAATACTCATACAATGATATGAAAACGGATTATCATTCCAAGACATCATTCAATAACTGGCAGCACAAGTTATCTATCACACTACCAGTGAATTCTATTAGAATCCATGTTAATGAAACATACTATCACAATCAAATCATAGACGGGAAATATAAAGATATGTTCATGAGCAACTGCATGTTAACCTACAAGTTGAAGCATTTCGACTTGGACTTAAAGGTCAACAATCTTTTCAATAAGAAAGAGTACACCTATTCCACAGCCTCAAATTTAATGATTATGCAGTCTATCACAGCATTGAGGGGACGTGAGTTCTTGCTTACAATGGCATACAAGCCATAATAAGCAAAAACTATTTTTCCAAAAGATAAAAGGCTAAGTCCTTACACCAGGAACATGATGATAATCTGCGCTATGATGACTCGGATGAACATACCGAGCGGATATACAGTAGCATAGCTGATGCTTGGAGTATCCCCATCAAGAGTATCATTGGCGTATGTCAATGCCATCGGATTCGCCATACTGCCACAAAGGATGCCACAAATACTTCCGAAGTCATACTTCTTGGTCTTCAAGATGATGAAGCCTACAATGAGCACTGGCACCACTGTTATCAAGAAACCGATACCTACCCACATCAAGCCCTCTGGACGAACCACAGTCTCAAAGAACTGTCCGCCAGCCTCCAAGCCCAAGCAGCCGAGATAAAGCGAGAGACCTAACTCACGAAGCATCAAGCCCGCACTTCGGGTCATATAAGATATAAAATGCACACGAGGTCCCAAGGCTCCTATCAGAATACCCATCACGATAGGACCGCCAGCAATACCTAAGCGAACTGGTGCCGACATGCCAGGGATATTCAATGGAATCGTACCAATGGCAAGTCCCAAGATGATGCCTAAGAAGATAGCACCAAGGTTTGGCTCGTTCAATGTCTTCACCGCATTACCCAAGAACTGCTCCACATGGTCGATGCTGGTAGGGTCGCCCACCACCGTAAGGCGGTCGCCATACTGCAATATCAAGTCATCGGTAGCAAGCAAACGAATATCACCACGAAGCACACGACTCACGTTCACGCCATAACTACTGCGCATCTGAAGATGTCCCAATCGCTTGCCATTCAAACCCGGTCGAGTCATCACGATGACACGGCTCTCCACCTTGGCATCGAGGGCATTCCAGTCTACCTTGTCGTTATTCCATTCCTTATCCACCTTCTTGCCAAAGAGAATCTGCATTGCAGAAGCCTCCTCCTTGTTGGTGACCACAAGCACACTGTCATTGGTATGCAACACTGTATCTGCTTGAGGCACAATCACCTGCTCGCCACGCCACACCCTTGAGATGATAAACTTGCGATGCGTCATCATAGAGATTTCCGCAATGGTATTACCATTCAAGGCTGGATTGACGATGATATACTGTCCGATGGACGTATGGTCATCGTCATCACTTCGACGGATTTCCAAATCCTCTGGCTTAACAAACAGTTTGCGCAAGAGCATCATCGCCAAGATGACACCCACAACTCCCAAAGGATAGGTGACAGCACACCCCAAGGCTGCACCACCACTCGGCATGCCCAACTGCTGCAATGCCTGCTGGGCAGCACCAAGTGCCGGTGTGTTGGTTGTAGCACCACAGAGAATGCCCACCATATCAGGTAAACTGACAGGAAGCACCCAGCACAAAGCAAGCGAAAACAAGGTACCCACCAAGATGACTGCCATGCTCCAAAGATTGAGCGAGATGCCCTCATGACGCATGGAGCCAAAGAAGTTAGGTCCCACGTAAAGTCCCAATACATACACAAACATGGTGAGTCCGAAGCTCTCGGCAAACTCCAACATGTTATGGTCGATAGTCAGTCCCAAATGACCGGCAATGATTCCGACAAAAAATACGAATGCTATGCCAAGGGAGATACCCTTGACGTGAATCTTGCCCAGCGCAAGACCCAAGGTACAAATCAAAGAAAGAATGACGATGCCTTGCACCGCCGAATGCACGTTGATTAATCCATCAAACCACATGATTACTATATCTTGTATAAATGATTTTTATTTGTTTTTTATTCAAATTCGGGTGCAAAGGTACTGCAAATCAAGTGAAAAACAAAACAAATCTTGATTTATTTCAAGAAAAATAATACTTAGTTCAAAGTTTTTTCGTACCTTTGCAATCGTTTTTAAAAAACGTTTTGAACTATATATTAAATCATACTCTATCATTTTGAGATTAAAGTTTAAATAATGAAAGATATTTGTTGCATAGGGCACATCACCAAAGACAAGATTGTCACTCCTAACCGTACAGTCTACATGGCAGGTGGAACCTCATTTTATTTTGCTTACGCAATCAACCAATTGCCTAAGGAAATCTCTTTCTCCTTGGTCACAGCGATGGACCCTACTGAGAAAGAACCTGTTGACAAGATGCTCCAAGCTGGCATTGATGTCACTCTCAACGCATCTCGCAATACTGTTTTCTTCGAGAATATCTATGGAGAAAACAGCAACGAGCGCAAACAACGTGTGTTGGCGAAAGCCGACCCTTTTACCATCCAGCAGCTACAAGATGTAGAAGCCAAGATTTTCCACTTGGGCAGTCTCTTGAGCGATGACTTCTCTACCGAGGTCGTAGAATACCTCTCCACTAAGGGCAAGGTTTCCATCGACGTTCAAGGCTATCTGCGTGAGGTTAGAGACGAGAAAGTTTATCCTGTGGATTGGAAAGACAAGCTAAAGGTGCTCAAGAATACCTATTATCTAAAGGTGAACGAGACGGAGATGGAGACCATCACAGGATTGAAGGAGCCACGCGAGGCTGCCAAGCTGATTCATGCCTGGGGTGTCACCGAGGTCATCATCACATTAGGTAGCGAAGGCTCTCTTGTCTATGTCGATGATACCTTCTATGAGATTCCTGCATACGCACCTCATGAGGTGGTAGATGCCACAGGATGCGGTGACACTTACTCCGCAGGCTATCTCTACAAGCGATTGCAAGGAGCCACTCCTACCGAGGCTGGAAAGTTTGCTGCAGCCATGTGTACGATTAAGCTGGAGCACAATGGTCCTTTCAATCGTTCTGAAGAAGAGGTATTACACATTATTAATAATAAGTAGGAAATTCTCAATCTATATAACAAGTAGAAAATTCTCATTATCAAATAATGCCATTTATCAAGCAATGCCATTCTAAGCAGAATTCTAAGCGAATCTCTCTTAGAATGGCATTTCTTCGTTTCGAGCACAAACGTCAAACTATAAGCCTCAGCTTTCCCTACGCTTACAATTTGGTAGCCAAATATACCTACAAACCATGATTTTATTATCGTTTGTCTATTTTTAGAGTTAAAAAACTATTAAAATGTTCGCTATCTCAAAGAAAAAGTATAATTTTGCAACCGAAACTTGAACATAAATAACAATAACAATAAAAGAAATGAAAAAAATCAGAGCAGCCGTAGTAGGTTACGGCAACATTGGTAAGTTTTCTGTAGAGGCTCTTGAGGCAGCTCCAGACTTTGAGATTGCAGGTATCGTACGTCGTCAAGGCGACAAGGACAAACCTGCCGAGTTGGCACAATACGAGGTTGTTGACGACATCACCAAGCTCAAAGATGTTGACGTGGCTATCCTCGCCACCCCTACTCGTTCTTGCCCTGAATATGCTGAGAAGATTGTAGCACTTGGCATCAACACTGTAGATAGCTTCGATATTCACACAAGCATTCTCGACTATCGCACCAAGCAGATGGAGAATTGCAAGAAGGCTGGCAAGGTGAGCGTCATCTCTGCTGGTTGGGATCCAGGATCAGACTCTATCGTACGTGTATTGATGGAGAGTCTTGCACCAAAGGGTTTGACATACACCAACTTCGGTCCTGGCATGAGTATGGGGCACTCTGTATGTGTTCGCAGCAAGAAGGGTGTTAAGAATGCGCTCTCTGTTACCATTCCATTGGGTGAGAGCATCCACCGCCGCATGGTATACGTTGAGTTGGAAGAAGGTGCTACCCTTGAGGAGGTTACAGCAGAGATCAAGGCAGACCCTTATTTCGCTCACGATGAGACCCACGTATTCGCTGTTGCTTCTGTAGATGACGTTAAAGATATGGGTCATGGCGTGAACCTCGTTCGCAAGGGTGTTTCTGGCAAGACCCAGAACCAGCGTTTCGAGTTCAACATGAGCATCAACAACCCTGCTCTTACTGCTCAGGTATTGGTTAACGTGGCTCGTGCCTCTATGCGTTTGCAGCCAGGATGCTACACCATGCCAGAGATTCCTGTCATCGACATGTTGCCAGGTACTCGCGAGGAAATCGTAGCTACATTGGTATAATAATTACATCAAAAGAAAGGAATTCAATATATCCTTTCATAACTGCAACTGTCCCCATCTGTCATAGGATTCCTTAACAGATGGGGACTTTTTGTAGATAAACAAAGAAACTCACCTAAAAACTTGGCTATATGAATATTAATACTTATCTTTGCCACCAAAATTACAAAACTATTATATAAAAAAATATTTTATGTCTATAGAAGAATCAACGATATTGCAGATTAAGAATGTTGCTAAGACTGCCGTACCATCAGGCAGCAAGGCAATCTTGTATGGGTCAAGAGCAAGAGGAGACGCTCGCAATGATTCAGACTGGGATATTCTGATTCTTTTGGATAAAGATCATCTGGAGCAATCAGATTACGACCATGTGAGCTATCCCTTTGTCCTATTAGGCTGCGACCTTGGAACAGAAATCAATCCTATCCTTTATACTAAGAAAGAATGGGAATCGTATCACTTTACCCCTTTCTATAAGAACGTAAATAGAGAGGGCATAACATTAGTGTAATATGGAAGAGGAAGACAAAAGAACGCTAGTGGCCTTACAAGTGGAAAAAGCCAAACGCTTTTTATTACAAGCAGACGAAATGGTACAGCTAAAACATTGGGATTTAGCTGCCAATCGTTATTACTATGCTTGTTTCCATGCTGTACAAGGACTATTTATACATAAAGGTATTAATGCCCATACACATGCAGGCATCAATACCCAATTCAGCTTAAACTTTGTCAAAACAGGCATAGCCAACATATCATATGGCAGTTTTCTGGCTCGAATGTTTCAGCTAAGACAGAAAGCAGACTACAATTGTGCCTATGAAATATCAGAAGAAGATATACAAGAAATTATAGGATTGGCTCATGACTTTATTAAAGCTGTATTGGGGTTAATAAAATAATAAGAAACTTTTAATATTTTACTCATATGAATATTGAACGACCATATCAAGAAATAAATAAGCGCATATGTCATAACATCATTAGCTTATTTGACGACAATAATAATGCTACTATTGACGAATGCCTCCTTGCCGTTTGGGAAGCTTTGGTTTTTCTGGATGTAAACACTTTAACATCGGAAGATAAGAAGAAAAAGCATATCTTATCATTTCTTTCACTTTTAAATAGGAAAAAGGTCATTGCCAGATATCAAAACTATACCCAAGAAGCTTTGAAAGAGGCTCTGAAAAAAGAGCGTTTAAATAATTTACAAGATGAAGACGACCAGAAATGCCTTTATTTATCAGACTTAAAAATTATTGACAACATTGATGAACAAGGTAACATTCATCTCAATGAGACTTTAGTAAACGCTTATAAAAGAATTGAGCCTAAGCCCCTCAAATTTGGTTTTATGCCATATGCAGGAGAAGGAAAGAAAACGACCCGAAGTAAAAGACCTAAAGATAAATTGGTTGCATTCCACATAGACTCTACTTTAGCACAAGTACTCACTCCATATATAGAGGATTACTGTGCACATTGGGACTATATCGTTTCAGAAGAGCATTATAAATGGGATGCCGTGAAAGAATTTCATAAAACGTTCAATATTGGGGCAGAGAATCTTGGAGCAAACATCAAAGAATCCATGTCCCCTACCAAGAATCTCTTAGCAGGTCCATTCTATTACCCTCTATCTATGTTGGTACAAATGGCAAATTTTGATTCCGAAAGAACCCGCAAAACACTTAGAGTTTTATTTGAAGAAGACAACTGCTCTGTTGGAGAAAAAGTAGATAGATTCATAGAGGAAACAAATAATATTCTGGAAGATGGGAAGAAAGACCCAACTAGTACATTCAAAGCAAACGACAAAAGTATGCAAAGTTTACGCTCTGTTTCGGTTTATCTTTCATTGAATGCTCCTGCATCTCATTATCTATACAAACAATCAGTTTATTATGATTTTTTGTCTGTAACAGGAGTAAATCTCCCAAAACTAACAGGGCATGACTACATACTCAATACGTATGAAACTATCTGTGATGCTATTAGAGAGTTGCTTCTAAAAAATGAAGAACTTGTGAAAAAGCACAATACTACGTATCCAACAGATGAGTCAAACTACCATTTATTGACTCAAGACTTTATGTATTATTGTGCTTATCATTACGAAACTATACATAAACTATAAACAGTTATGGCATTCGAACCCGAAATCAAAGAATATGAGGAATTGAGGAAGAAATACCAAAGCCTCATCATCGACAAGATGGATAGAGAGGAGTACATCAGATATAACGAGGTGCTCTTCTCTACCCATTCGTGTGCCATAGAGGGAAACTCATTCTCGGTGGACGACACACGAGAGCTGAAGGAGAAGGGACTGGGGATGATTCCTGCAGGTAAGACTTTATGGGAGGCTTTCGAGATGCTCGATCACTTTGATGCTTTCGAGTATATGATTCAGCATATAAATGAGCCACTTGATGAGAATTTGCTGAAGGAAATCAATAAGCGAGTTACTTGCCATACCCTCTCCTATCGCTCACCTGATGCCAGACCAGGAGAATATACCACGACAGATATGGCAGCTGGGGATACTGTCTTTGGCGACCATGAAGAATTGATTGCCAGAGTTCCAAGATTATTAGAATCTACAGAAAAGGCTATCCTTGCTGTCCTGCATGAGAGGGAGTTCCTGAAAGAAAATAAAGATTTCTTATCTGGCAACGGAGATAAATCTACAAATTCCGCTCCTCATCCGATGGTCCTCGCTGCTCGTTTCCATGGCTTCTATGAATACCTCCATCCTTTCCGAGATGGCAATGGCAGAACAGGCAGACTTGTTAGCAACTATATTCTCTTGAGATTAGGACACCCAATGCTGATTATCCCATCAGAATGCAGAGGAGAATACATATCTGCCCTCCGCATGATTCGCACGGAAGCGACTGACGAGCATCTCATCCGATTCTTCTTCAAAATGGCTATGCAGAGAATGGAAGAAGAAATCAAACAGAAAGAAACAAATACAAAGCGGTTTAGAACTTTCTTGTTCTAAACCGCTTATTCTTTATTATCTTATCACCCATATTAAAAGAGCTATACAAGCTACTTGCCAAAGTAATATAATATACTTGGCAAAGTAATATAATATACTTGGGCAAGTAATATAATATACTTTTTAGCACCCGAAGAATACCATTAAGCCGCCCAGTACGATATACATCACAGCGTATGGGATGGCGGAGCGGAGGATCTCTCCATCCTTGCCTTGCATATCACAAGCGGCAGTGGCGATGGCGATGCTCTGTGGACTAATCATCTTTCCACCCGTAGCACCCGTAGTATTGGCAGCTACCAGCCAGTTGCTTTGGCTGCCCTCCATACCAAAGAATGTGCCCTGCCCCGTCATTCCAAGCTGATTGGCAACATGAGCCTGAAGTTTGGCAAAGAGGATATTGGATGAGGTATCAGAACCCGTAACAAAGGTACCAATGGCACCTATCATCGGAGCCACCAATGGATAATAATCGCCCGTAACAGCCACCAATCCAGAGGCGATGGCGGTAATCATGCCACAATAATTCATCACACTTGCCAAGGCTATTAAGGAGCAAATGGTAACCACCGTCTTGCGCAGATTCACCGTGGTGCGAGCCAAGATTACCATCAATCGTTTGACGCTCAATCCCTGTATCAATCCACCTATCGTGGCTCCCAGGAAGAGCATCAAGCCCGCATTCGAAATCCAGCCAAACTTAAAGGTGGAATCCAAAACTGGCAGATGAACCTCACTCACGAGATGAGATTTCAAAAACTGATTGACAGGAGGGCACAATGCTCCAGATACCAAGATGAACACTAATATAAATAGGTAAACGCTCCATGCCTTGAAGCTCTCGCCCAAAGTGAAAGTCTCCTTGTCCTGCACCTTGCTCTTGCGAGCGAAAATCTTGGCGTAAGCAATAATGGCGATGATGGCAGCCAGAGAACCAATGATGGCAGGTGTCTCTGAGCCAAGATAATAGCCACAAACAAACTGCACTACCACGCTAATGATGCCTACCCAGAGGGAGATAATCAAATTTTTGATAAGATTCTTCTTATCTGTAAGGGTTAGGATGATGAAAGGAAGGATGATGAAGAGCGGAGCCAACTGGATGATGGCAAAGGCGGAAGTCTCGCAAATCTGCGCTGCCGATGCCGAGCCACTTGCAGAAACCTCATTGCAGAGTGTGGTGACAGGCACACCCACGGCACCAAATCCCGTAGCCACGGTATTGCCGATGAGCGACACCAATGCCGAGAACATCGGTTTGAATCCCAATCCGATGAGGATGGCAGCAGGGATAGCCACAGCCGTTCCAAATCCTGCCATACCTTCGAGCAATCCGCCAAAGCCCCAGACCAGCATCAGCACAAGCAATCCCTTATCATCCGTTATCGAGGTAAACTGCTTCTTGATAACCTCTATCTGCTTGCTTTCCACCAAGATGTTATAGCTGTATATTGCCATCAGAATAATAATAAGAATCGGGAAGACAGCCTTCAGAAGACCTTCCACCACAGCCCACCCTGTAAGGGCTATGATGCTATCCGCCGCATGATTTTCGGGAATCATTCCTAACGGAGAAGCCACGAAGAGCGAAAGCAAAACGGTTACGACAAGAGTGGCGAGCGCACTCTTATGACCTGCCATCTTGAAACCAAGCATCAAGACAAACAGCAATACGATGGGTACGATAGAAATTATAGATGCCATAAGTTATCTGTATAATAAAAGTGTTATTAATATGTTAGTTGTCTTTCTTAATCGGCAAATCGCCTTACTATATCTGTTAGTTGTTGCTGCAAAAATAACCATTTTTATCGAAATTTCCATCAAGAAAGAAAACTTTTTAAGAAAAAATTCATTTTCCATGTCCGATTTCCCTCTTTCATCCGTTTATAGAGTGTAAAGGTTATGAAAATAGAAGAATTCAATCATATCATCCTGCCGATGCGCAACGACCTGAAAAGTTATGCGCTACGGTTGACTGAGAATGACGACTACGCCGAAGACCTCGTGCAGGAAGTCATGCTCAGGCTCTGGAAGATACGCTCTCAACTGGAGACGGAAAGCAACCTCAAGGCACTCGCCATCACCATCATGCGCAATAAATATTATGACCAATGCCGACATGAACAGCGAAGCGAGACGACCGACAAGGTGATAGAGATACCCATAGAAGACAAGCGAGCAGAACAGCGAGACGAGATTCGACTCATCCAAAGGATAGTGAATCAGCTTCCACCCCTGCAACAACAAATCTTCCGAATGAAAGAGATAGAAGGTTATACAGCCGAGGAAATCATGCAGATTACGGGTTGCACTGCCGACAATCTCCGAAAGAATCTATCCAGGGCACGCCTCAAGATAAGAGAAACGTACATCAACATCATGAAACAAAACAGGGAGGAACGATCATGAAAGAGAATATAAAAAATAAGAATATATCTTTATCGGAAGATAAGAACATGGAGCTATCGGAAGATAATAATATAGTTTTAGCTGAAGATAAGCAACAAATCCAAGCCTTGCTCGACAAGTACTTGGCTGGCGAAACCTCTAACGAAGAGGAAGAGCTGTTGAGAAACTATTTCGAAGAACATGGCGATGACATTCCAGAAGAGTGGAAATCATTCAGAGCCTTGTTTAGCTTCGTAGGGTTCGAAAAGCTCAACTTCTTATCAGAAGAGGATTCCGAAGAGAATTCTGATGAAAAAGAGTCAAAAGATATTGCAGCAGAAGAGACTATCGTTGAAGGATTCACCAAACCTCAGAAGGCAAAGCAACGCAGCCTTCGCCGTTACATCGCTATCTCAGCCGCAGCAGCCATCACACTAATTCTGACGATAACAGGAATCCGCTCCATCAGCAATCATCCATGGGGCAATACACAGCCAGAATGCTATGCCGTAATAGACGGAAAGGTATATACCAATCCAGAGAAAGTGCATGATGAAGCACTTGATGCTCTGCAAGGCATCGGTACAAAAGGGCAAGAAGATGATGCTTTCGAAGCTCTCGACATGATGCAATAAGAGTTATCGCAACATGACTCATGAGTTTATGAAATATAATAAGGTGAAATTTTAAAACATAACATACGATGAAACAAAGCAATTTTATCAGACGCTTGGCCTTCGGGCTATGTCTCATGATTTTTGCCTCCCTCTCAGCGCAAGCACAAGAGGGACTGAACGTGGAAAAGATTTTCCAACGCTATGGGCATGCCAAGGGATGCAAGATGGTAGAGATGCGCAATACATCACTCAAAGGCTATCAGATGAAAGTCTATAAGAGTTTGATATATAAGAGTTTCGCATCCGCCACCATCAATGCTTACCTCAAGGCAGACCGAAAAGCCGCCAAGAAGATACGGGAAGTGGTGGACAATGGCAAGATGACCAGCGGATACTACATGATGGCTCCAATGGAGAAAGGCATCAACCGCTACATCCTTTTCAGCAATCCAAGTGGCAACAAGGGAACCGTGATTTACATCGAGGGTGACTTATCGCCAGATGACATCATGAAACTTTGCTATTCGAGAAGATAAGAATCATTCACTTAGAAAAAAAATAATACAACTATGAATATCAAGAAATTAATGTTGATGGCAGCCATGATGCCAGCCATTGCTTTCGCAGGAGAGAACAAGAATATCAACGTAAGTGCTGCTGATGCTGCCAACATTTCAAACGACACAACCTTCACCGTCAACAACCAGAAGATTGTCGTAGCACAAGAGGGCGATCAAACCACCGTCAAGGTATTTAAGGAGAATGGCAAGGAGATGACCAAGACCTCCGAGACCCAGTTTGTGGATGGTCAGGAAGTGGAAAAGGTATATGTCACCTCTCCTTTCATCCCTCAAACCCTCAACAAGCGCAAGCGCAACCTGCAAAGCCACTACCCTACCTTCTTCTTCGGCAGCAGCCAGTTGCCAAGCAGTTTTGGCAGTATGGGCGGAAACAAGGAGATGCACAGCCGCGACGGAAAGTCATGGGAATGGGGCATCACGCTGACCAGCTTCTGCTTCCGCCTCACCAACCAAGTAGCATTGACCTCCTCGCTCTCCATCGGACAAGTACACAACCACTTCCAGAGCAACTACATCTTGAGCACCTCAGAGGAAGGCAACACGAGCATGATACAGAAAGAGGGCGAAACATTGAAGAAGAGCTACATCAGCTACAATGTTCTGCGATTGCCTATCATGATAGAATGGCAAAAGCGCATCGGTTCAGACGATGCCTTCTTCGCCGTAGGTCCATCCATCGAATATCGCTGGCATGAGCATTCTCGCTATTTCATCGGAAAAGACAAGTACACTGAGGCAAGCGACATCAATCTCAATCCACTGGGCATCAACCTGGAGGCACGTGCCGGATATGGCTTCCTCCTCTTATATGCTCGCGCATCCATGACTCCTTTGCTCAAGAAGAGCAAGGCACCAGAGGCTTACCCTATGACCATTGGCGTAGGATTCAGACTATAATCGAATTGAATTCAGAATATAATTGATTTCAGAATATAAAATAACAAAAATCTCTCTCAACTGAAGCCGATAGCAGTATAAAACCTGCCATCGGCTTTCTCTTTGGGTAGAGAAATCCTCCTATGTTTTCTTATTCTTGACGAAAAAAGCTAATTTCTTTCCTATTTTTGAAGAAAAATCCTAATATTTTTCCTCTTTATTGAAGAAAAAGTCTTAATATAATAAGGTGTAAATACTGAAAAACAGCCAAAAATACCCCGAATACCACAAACGTGGTAGCAATAATGCCACTACTGTGCGATTTCCTACCTCGAAAAATCATCGTACCTTTGCAGCGTCAATCAGAACAAACGCTTTGACTGACAAAATTTATATAAATGAATATAGTATTAATTAACAAGAGCACAAACAATTAAAAATAAAGAAAGGACATAGATTATGAGTACAGAAAAGAAACTTCGCTTTGAGACACTTCAGTTGCATGTAGGTCAGGAAAATCCAGATCCAGCTACCGACGCTCGTGCGGTGCCTATCTACCAGACCACAAGTTATGTGTTCCGCAACTCTCAGCACGCTGCCGATCGCTTCGGTCTTCGTGACGCTGGTAACATCTACGGTCGCTTGACCAACTCTACTCAGGGTGTGTTCGAGGATCGTGTAGCAGCCCTCGAAGGTGGTGTAGCTGGCTTGGCAGTAGCTTCTGGTGCAGCAGCTGTAACTTACGCTCTCCAGAACATCGTTCAGAACGGCGATCACATCGTAGCAGCCGACAATCTCTATGGTGGTTCTTTCAACCTCATCACACATACACTCAGCACACAGGGCATCACCAACACCATCGTTGACGTTCGCGACTTCGCTGCTGTTGAGGCTGCCATCCAGCCTAACACCAAGGTGCTCTACGCTGAGACATTCGGCAATCCTAACTCAGATGTTACTGACATCGACAAGCTCGCTGAGATTGCCCACCGTCATAACATCCCATTGATTATCGACAATACATTCGGTACTCCATATCAGATTCGCCCTATCGAGCACGGAGCTGACATCGTAGTTCACTCAGCTACCAAGTTCATCGGCGGCCATGGTTCATCCCTCGGTGGTGTCATCGTAGATGGTGGTAAGTTCGACTGGAAGGCAAATGCCGACAAGTTCCCTACCCTCGCTAAGCCAGACCCATCTTATCATGGTGCTATCTTCGCCGACGTAGCAGGTCCAGCAGCCTTCGTAACTCGTATCCGTGCGGTCATCCTTCGTGATACAGGTGCTACCATCAGCCCATTCAACGCTTGGATTTTGCTCCAGGGCTTGGAGACATTGAGCCTCCGCGTAGAGCGCCACGTACAGAACGCATTGAAGATTGTGGAGTACTTGGAGAAGAATCCTAAGGTAGCCAAGGTAAATCACCCAGCCGTACCTACCCATCCAGACCATGAGCTCTACAAGAAGCTCTATCCTAATGGTGCAGGCTCTATCTTCACCTTCGAGATCAAGGGCGGTCAGGAGCAGGCATGGGAGTTCATCGACCACTTGCGCATCTTCTCATTGTTGGCTAACGTGGCAGATGTGAAGTCACTCGTTATCCACCCAGCCACAACCACACACTCTCAGATGAGCCCAGAGGAGTTGGAGCAGCAGCACATCTATCCTTCTACCATCCGCTTGAGCGTAGGTATCGAGAATATCGACGACTTGCTGGAGGCTCTCGACGAGGCATTCACTTACGTAAAGTAAATTATTAAAGATTAGAACGCTATGGCAAAGATATATAAGCAAATCACCGATCTCATCGGTAAAACCCCTTTGGTGGAGCTGAGCAAGTACTCAGCCTCCAAGGGCTTGGAGAATCCAGTAATCGCTAAGGTAGAATTTTTCAATCCTGGCGGCAGCGTAAAGGATCGTATCGCATTCGCTATGATAGAGGATGCAGAGAAGAAGGGACTCTTGAAACCAGGAGCCACCATCATCGAACCTACCAGTGGTAACACAGGTGTGGGCTTGGCATTGGTATCAGCCGTAAAGGGTTATCACCTCATCCTCACCATGCCTGAGACCATGAGTATCGAGCGCAGAAACTTGGTAAAGGCTTACGGCGCACAGGTTAAGCTCACCAGTGGCAAAGACGGTATGCCAGGAGCTATCAAGGCTGCCGAGGAACTTCGTGATTCCATCCCTGGCTCTGTCATCTTGGAGCAATTCGAGAATCCAGCCAACCCAGCTAAGCACTATGCTACCACCGGTCCAGAGATTTGGGCAGACACAGATGGCAAGATTGACATCTTCGTAGCAGGTGTAGGTACAGGCGGTACCATCTCTGGCATCGGCAAGTATCTGAAGGAGCAGAACCCTAATGTGAAGATTATCGCCGTAGAGCCTGCCACATCTCCAGTATTGAATGGCGGTCAGAGCGGTCCTCACAAGATTCAGGGCATCGGCGCAGGTTTCATTCCTAAGACTTACTCTGCCGAGTACATCGACGAGGTGTATGATGTGCAGAACGATGATGCCATCAAGGCAGGTCGCGAGTTGGCCCAGACCGAGGGTCTCTTAGTAGGTATCTCTTCTGGTGCCGCAGCTTTCGCTGCCACCGAGATTGCCAAACGTCCAGAAAACAAAGGTAAGAAGATTGTAGCGCTCTTGCCCGATACAGGTGAGCGTTATCTCAGTACCGTACTCTATGCTTTCGAGGAGTATCCTCTGTAAAGCATGTAATATGTCCTATCAAGTTAAAATCCCTCGCTTAGTGATAAGCGGGGAATATTACAAAAGAGCTGACGCACAGTTTTAGTGCATCAGCTCTTTTCTTAATTTAACAAGGCATCAGTGCTAAAATCACAGAATAGCATCCCTATGCCAAAAGAAAAACTTATTTATAATAACTAATATCTCGTTTCTCCACCCAAGTACTGCCATCAGACATCTTTGCGGAACGTTTAGTCCAGTTTCCATATTTATCGTAACTCTCATACTTGAAAGTGGTGACATCATGTACTTTCGTTGGCTCATCAGCACCCATATCGGTGTAAGAACCGTCAGCCACTTCCTTAACGACATAGCCATTGTCATCATAAGTATAAGTGGTAGTGATGGTGCCACTATCGTCATAGGATGATTTTGAAACCCAACCTGTCTTGGCATCATACGCAATCGTGTATGTAGCCACCATATCAAATTCACCATCAGTAAAACCGCAAATACGTTTTTCCGAATCACGCTTGATATCCGAATAGACACTGGAAAGTTTTTTACCGTCCATTGTTTCCCATTTACCCTTTTCTGAGAATCTGTTGGTGTATACACGTGTATTATCACTATATTCTGTAAAGGACATCACTGGACCTCTCAAGCCGAAATACGCCAAGTCTACAGCACCAGGCTTATTTTTATCTTCTTCTTCCTCTTCCTTTACCTCGGTCTTGGTTTCATCCTTACCAAAAATCAATTCTTTTAAAGAGGTACTTTCCACCACACCGGCATCATGCAATGACTTCGTTAGCTCATCGAAATTTCGCTGGAAACTTTCAGCATATTCCTGTGCTTCTTTTCTATACACCACCTTGATTTTCACAGCTTTATCAATAGCATACAAACAAACTTTCATCAAGTCTCTATCTTTAGCAGTCTTAGCGTTTAGCTCGTTTATTGATAAACGGATTACAGAGTTATTGTCATAGTCACTCATGACAGCTCCATAAAAGACGACAGAGTCCTTTTCATCCAAGAAGAAGCAATATGTATCCGATGGCCTCTTATCGGCATACCTCATTCGCAACTCAATCTTAGGGTGCTTTTTGCTCTCGTTGATGGTCAAATCCATATTTTCAGCTGCAAGATGCGCATTAGAGAGTTTGTAATCTTCTGGCGTAACAACTGGAATTTCGTGACCAGAACTTTCGAGAAGCTTATCCAAGAACTTAGAGTCATCAACATATTCCGCCCACTTTTCCTGGTATTTATTGATAATCTCGTCACGCTTGCTCGGATTATCCTCAAATTCCAGCTCATCTGCACATTGCTTGTTCAAGTCAAGATACTGGAGGAAATACTGAGGAATGTCTCCAAACATACCTTTACCGGTCATCTCGGCCTCACTGCCGCCACACGATGCCATGAGCATACATACCAAGAGCATCAAAAAGAATAGATTGTACTTTTTCATACGATTAATATCATTTACTTGTTAATAAAACAGATAATTTACTCGTCACAAATACACACTCGCTTATTTGTAGATTTAGGACAAAAAGTATGAACCAGCCATCCGGTTCCAGCAACCAAACTGACTCTAAGCCCAAAAATCTGTCGCAAATATAGAAACATTTTCTTTATCCTCCAAATTTTCTGCTACTTATTTTCTCTTCCAATCCATATTTCTTCCTTTTCTGAATCAAACCAAGTAAATTGGTCGCATAAAGCGACTTTCCAATGTCAACTTTCATAAGTGCAACTGCCCCCATGTGACACTAAAAAAGAACTGATGCAGCATTTTTCTCCATCAGCTCTTTTTATGAAAATTCATTATTTTATATCACAAAGGAAGCCTTCCGGAAGAGGGTCTTGAAACTCACTCGGTCGTACTGGAGATAGCCACGCTTCATCCAAGTCTTGATCATCTCGCGAGTGCCATTGATGTCCATGCCGTTGTCGATGCGAGCCATCTCGACCTGTCCCCAAGTAAACTCATCGGGCAACTTTCGGAGAAGGTTTTTCGGTCCACGCTCGCCGATGCGATTCGCATCCTCCTGTTCCTCCTTCACCAAATCCCAGAAGAACTCCATCTTGCACCAAAGGTCGTAGTGGAGCGACCAACGGATGAACTCATCCATCTCCTCCTCCCACTTGCATCCGTTAGCCACATAGAGCACGCACGCCTTCAGGTAGGCTATCACCAAGGCACGGAAAGTGAAGTTCTCGTAGATGCGGTCTTGCGAGAGGATGGAGTTGTCACAGCATTCCTCTATCAACTGCTTCACCAATCGAATCGCATCGGGGCACTCCACCCGCTGGTCTCTCACCTTGCAGAGGTGCTGGATGTAAGGGCGCAATTGCTTGTCAAATTCCTCATCGTAAGTGCCAAACCTTGGTATGGAGGCACCGATCTCACGTTGTGGGATGGTACAAAAGTTGATGCGGCTCACAGGTCCATCGCTCACCACCTTGCGAAAGTATTCGCGTCCCTTGCCTATGGTGGTGCAGGCGTTCCAGTTGTAGCGTATCTGAAAGTGCTCATTCACAGCCTCTGGCGAGATGCGAGTCTGTCCGAAGGAATTGCCAGGGTCGAAGGCGAGGCACATGATGCGGAACTTCAGTCCGTTCTGATGCGCCCTTCCTACGCCCTCGATGGAATCCCATTGGTCTATCTCGTTCATCTGCGAGTAGAGAAAATGCCCCTTGGCATCCACGGAGCGTTGGGCGAAGGCAGCCATCGTCATGTCAGGGTCGATGTCTTGGATGACGAGGTTCTTGGGGCGAGCAGGCTTGTACTTGTGGGTGCCCATTGTGCTCATCTCCATCCTCCACTCTCGCTCACGCTGCAGGTTGACCTTGTCACGCTCACGGATGTCTGCCATGATGTGGTTGATGGGGGCGTTGATACAACTCTTACCAGAGCCCGTGGGAGCCATGAGCACGTTCATGAGCGTCGCCTCGTGGTCCACGTTGTCGACATATCGGAACTTCACCTTGTAGAGGTGGGCTGCAAGGGATGGGAAGACGGCTTGTGCCACCGTTGGCTGATAGATTTTCGGGCTACGGCTCACGAGCAAGCGGATAAGCGAAGGGAGGTGCTCTGGCATTTTAGGAGGGAGAGAGCATTCATCATCACCCTCGTCATAGTAGCGTTCTTCCTCGTCTTGTAGAAGCATGTCTTCAGCAGTTGGCAGAGGAGTGTCTTCAGCAGTTGGCAGAGGAGTGTCTTCAGCAGTTGGCAGAGGCACGTTCTCATCGAGCGAAGATTCTGAATGAGATGACAGTTCGTTGGAAGAGGCTTGATTTTCAGAAGATACGACAGAAAATAGTTCTTTGCTTGTTTCTGCATCTTTGCTTGTTTCTTGGTTAAGAGATTCAAGGCTTTCATTTTTAAATTCCATACTTAATGGTTTTATAAGGTGAATAACTATAAGGGACTCCCAAAGGGAAATAAAGAGGAAAATCTCAAAAGTGGTTATCTTTAGCGGATAGTGCCAGGAATGGGGTGTTTCTCAGGAAAATCTCAAGGTGTCTCTTGATAACAGTGCAAAGGTACAAAAAATATTCGATACTACCAAATCTTAGCTTTTGATATTTTCCAGCCAAGAGAATGGCGAGACCGAAGAAGAGCGATGACAATGGGGGCAGTTACAGTATGCAACTGCGATATACACAACTCATAATTTTCTATACAATCTTAATAAGTATATTATTATACTATATATATTATTATATTTTATAATATATTTATTTACAAGTATATACATAAGTAATAAATATATCTATAATGATAGAAAATGGCGAGAACAAGAAATCTTATTTCTTTACATTTTAACACCCTTAACAAATCATAACGTGAGAGAGCGTACCGTCTACGCAATATATCAATGTCATGTTTCTATTGTGTAACTGCCCCCATTGTCATCGGTTTCCATCATGATTATACACTCACCACCCCACTAACTCAGAGCCATCGAAATTCCTGTCTCATAGCTTCCTACATCCCCAAACTATGCTTTGCGAGGCGAAACTCATAGCTTTGCGAGACACAAAGCTACGAGTTAGATTTGTTAACAGTATATTAACCTTATTTAAGCATCATCATTGTTTATTCCTTTTTCGTGACAGAGTCGCCTAAGTTCGGCATTATGGCACCTTTCTCCCTCGTTAAAAATAGTGAAAACCTTCTCTATATCAAAAGTTTAGATTATTTTTGCAAACAAAAAAGAAGATATGATATATTCTCAGGCTGACATCACCGTTCCGTATGCTGTGGCGAACTTTGCTGAAATTCGTCGCAAGGGATATTATTATGTGGACAAAACTCAGTATATCCCTTTGTTGGAACGTTATAAGGCCCCAGTCTTCTTGCGCCCTCGCCGTTTCGGCAAAAGCTTACTGATCTCCATGCTGGCTCATTATTACGACCGAAACATGGAGAGCCAATTCCATGATTTGTTTGATGCCACATGGATAGGAGAACATCCTACCTCTGAGCACCATCAATATATGGTGGTGAGATATGATTTCTCGACTACTCCTGTGGCAGGCAATATCGCAGACATCGAAAAGAACTTCAATGCGGTAAATTGTAGCCCACTCCATATCTTGGTCGAAAAAAACAAGGACTTGTTTGGCGACTTCCATTTTCAGAATGAAGGCAATGCCTCCAATATGCTGGTAGAAGTCCTCAACTTTATCGCAGCCCATGACTTACCACCTCTTTATATCCTGATAGATGAATACGACAATTTTGCCAACCAACTCTTGGTTGTCAATAAAGACAATCTCTATCAAGACTTGACCACAGGTGAAAGTTTCCTGCGCACATTCTTCAAGGTGATTAAGGCAGGCATCGGTGAGGGAACCATTCGTACCTGCTTCTGCTTGGGCGTGCTTCCTGTTACGATGGACGACTTGACGAGTGGTTACAATATAGCCGAAATACTCACCTTGAAGCCTGAGTTTACCAGTATGTTGGGATTTACGCATGAAGAGGCTGCCAAGTATCTGAAGTATGTGATAGCCAAGTATGGTCCACAAGCATCATATGATGAGTTGTGGACATTGATATTGAACAATTATGATGGCTATCATTTCCTTCCAGGTGCCGAACCATTGTTCAATTCCACGATTCTCACTTATTTCTTCAAGAACTTTGCAGAGTTGAAAGGCGGAATCCCGATGGAGATGGTGGATGAAAACTTGCGCACAGACACCAGTTGGATTAGGAGACTTACCATCACGCAGGAGAATGCCAAGGAGATGTTGGATGCCTTGCTGATGGATGGAGAGTTGTTTTATTCACAGGCTGATTTGAGAAGTAAATTCAACAAGCAGAAATTCTTCTCGCCAGAGTTTTATCCCATCAGCTTGTATTATCTGGGCATGACCACCCTAAAGGACAATTTCAAGATGGTGCTTCCGAACTTGACGACGAAGAGCGTTTATATGAGTTACTATAATGAGCTGAACAGCATTGCGGACAATGCCCGTAAATATGTCCCTGTATTTGACGCATTCGCCAAAGATAGAAAGTTGGAGCCGTTGTTCTATAATTACACAAAAGAATATCTATGTGTACTTCCTGCGCAAGTATTTGACAAGATGAACGAAAATTTTATCCGTTGTTCATTCTTTGAAATCTTGAGTAGATACTTGAGCAGTTGCTATACTTTTGCCATTGAGCAAAACTTGCCTTCGGGCAGGGCTGACCTTGTTATGACTGGCATTCCAGGCTCTGCATATCATCACGATTGCAGAATCATAGAGTTTAAATATCTCAAGTCTAAAGATGCTGCAATGATAGATCAGCTGCTAGAGGCTCGTCCAAGCGATGCGCTGCAAGTAAAAGGCTACGCTGCTGATATGAGAAAGCTATTTCCAAGGTATGATGTCAAGGCGTATGTGGCTTACATTGCAGGCAATAAGGCTGAACAAATTTTCATGGTAGAGTAACAATGAAAAAGAAATATCAAAATCATAAAAGCAAGAAAAGACGTTCCCCATAAAGATAACAATGGGAAACGTCCATTTTTGCTTTTGCTGATGTATTATTACATTACCATTATTTACTCACAAGTTACGATAGTTCAGTAAACGAATGTCTCCCTTGTCATCCTCCAAGGCTCCTGCATACACGATGGTACGCTTATCGACAGGGGGATTGACCCAATCGCTCACCTTCTGCAATGCCTTCTCGAAAGATGGACTGTAGGTCATCGCACTCTTCACCTCGATGGCATCCAGCGACGAACCATGATCGACCAAGATATCCACCTCGTTCTGATTGCTGTCTCGATAGAAATAGAGATTGCTCTCCTTGCCCTCGTTCAAGCGACGCTTCAACAGTTCCATGACGACGAGGTTCTCGAAGAGATGTCCTCTCATCTTGTCGAAAGCCAACTGCTCGGCGCTCTCTATCCCCAACAAGGTACAAGCCAAACCTGTGTCACAAAAATAAATCTTAGGCGACTTGGTGAGACGCTTCCTGCTGTTCTCGAAATAAGGAGGCAAGAGATACACCACGTAGGAAGCCTGCAAGATGGAGACCCAAGACTGAATCGTCTTGGAAGAAACACCCACCTCGCCTGCTAGCTCAGAAGCATTGAAAACCGAACCGATGCGACCGGCACACAACTTGAGAAACATATTAAACTGGCGCATATCCTTCACATTGAGCAAGTCTCTCACGTCACGCTCCAAGTAAGTCTTCACATAGGATGGATAGAGGAACTTCGGAATGTTCTTGCCACTGCAAACTGCTGGATACAAGCCCTGGTAGAGCAGTTGGTCGGCATCATCGACATATTCTACCTGCCCCTTGACTTCCTCGATGGACAAAGGCATCAGTTCAAACACACCACTTCTGCCAGCCAACGACTGCGACACCTTTCGGAGCAAGGCGAAGTTGGAACTGCCAGAAAGCACAAACTTCTTTTGGGGCTGTTCATCGACAATGCCCTGAATATAGGACAAGAGTTCTGGATAATTATGCACCTCATCGAGTATCATTCCCTCCTCATGCAGATGTAGAAAGCGCACAGGGTCTTCCATGGCGAAGGCACGAGTATCCAAATCTTCCAATGAATAATAGTGAAGATGAGGAAATATCTGTTTCAGCATGGTGGTCTTGCCAGACTGCCTTGGTCCCGTGACGGTGATGACTGGGAAATACCTTGCGGCCTCCAAGATAGTGCTTTCTATCTTTCGTTTGATATATGCCTGTTTCATAAACTTTAAATTCCGAATATAACTTTATGCAAATTTGAAATACAACTCCAAAATTACATAAAATTTTCTGATTTATATATGTTTTCAGCGATAAAAGGGCTTAGAATTACAATATTTTAAGAGAAATCAGCTGAAAAAACAAAAATACGGATGGATTTCTGACATAAAAAAATATGCAAATTTGAAATACAACTCCAAATTTGCATAAAGTTTAATAGATAAAAATGTGACTATTTCCAAACTTTCTTGACACTACCATTAGCCATACGGATGATATTTAATCCCTTAGCCAAGCCCTGGCGCTTCATGCCATTTGCATCATATATAGCGGTTGGGGCATTGTCAGAAGAGTTTATGACATTACCTATGCCAGTAACATCCCCTTCCACTATGTTTGCAAACTTAGACCACTCATACGTGCTATTCTTATACACATTTAAACAGCCTTTAGGTACAACCAGTGTTGCCTCTAACTGTTCGGTCGAGAACTTAACATTAGAAGTTGCAGGAGGAGTAGTTGCTCTAAGAACAAAAGATGTAATATTGTAACAACCCCAGAATGCGCATTGCTCTATCTCTTTGATGGAACTGCCAAGAGTAATAGATGACAAATGAGTTAAATTAAGAAACGCATACTCTCCTATGGTTTGAACATTATCAGGCACAACCAATTTTTCATTTGAGTGTTCATTCAATGCAAACGCTCCAATCCTAACGACTGTATTTGGAATACTTACAACATCTATGTTTCCATGAGCATGCAGCAACAAAGAACCGTCTTTTGAAAGCAATATTCCATTCTCCATTTTATAAAAAGAATTGTTTCCCTCTAATGATATTTCTAAATAATAGCCACAACTGCCAAATGCAGCCTCACCTATGTATGATACATTTTGAGGGATAGATATGCTTCTCATTTTAAATACATTAAAAAAAGCTTTTTCTCAATATATGTCAAGCTACTTGGCAAAGACACAGAAGTTAGATCGCTACACATACTAGCAGCTTCATCTTTAATCTCGGTAACACCTTCAGGTACGACAAGATTTTCTGTGATTTGTAATACTTGGTAAAGTATCTTTCCATCAGCAGAAAACAGCATATTATCTTTAAAAACAAAATGCTTGTTACCCTTTTCCAACACTATTCTTTCAAGAATACTACAACCACAGAACACGCCATTTCCCATTTTTTCAACAGAATTTGGTATGGCTATTATTTTTTTATCTTCACATCATAGGTAAATGCTCCATCCCCAATTTCGTTAACACCATCAGGGATTTTTACAGAAGTTAGATTTAGACAAAGATAGAAAGCATTAGCTCCAATTTTTGTCACTTGATACTCCTTACCTTGATATGTAAAAAGAAGAAGGTATAACTACATCTCCCGAATATTCGTTAGAATAGTTTTGTGCCAAAGAAGCTTCAGAAGAACCTGGAGTAATGTCGTAGCAAAAGTTTCCAACCGTAATTCTATCAGCAAAGCACAGAATGGTTGAAAAGATACAAATGAGACTAATAAAAAGTCTTTTTTTCATACTGAAAATTTTTAAAAGATAAAAAATTGATTAGTTAATTATCACTATACAGATATAAGACACTTTACATTACAAAAAGTGCCATACCAGTAAAGGGATGTGGATAAACACATCCCGAGGACATCTACCGTTGCGATGTTCATGACTGTGTACGAAGTTTGCGAAGTTCCGAAGTGTCAAGAACAAAGCGTCAAGTAAACGCCTTATATTTTCATAAATATTCCAAACCCTCCCAAAACCTCGTCTCGGCTAACAGATTGCATTGCAATGCTTGAAAGCCTCAACTCGGCGTGAGCAGAATTGGAATCTGGTGCAAAAGTATACAAAATATTTGAAAAGCACATCATTTCCGCCATTTATTTTTGCCAATTGTAAGAAAAAGTGTATGTGAGGGCACACACAAGTGTACAAATAGCAATCTTTGATGATGACTTTTGTGCGCCATAATAAAATTTTACGCTCTTTTTCTTGCCTTCGCTTTCTTCTTTCTGCGATGCGAGATGATATAGCCAGACAGCAAGACGAGGGTAATCAGCAAGCCAGAGAGGAAGACGAAGAGGTCAGAAAGAGGACCAAGGAAAGGAGAATAGCATCTCCCAACATGCAATTCAAGGGCGACATTCCACAATGACATGGGGGCAATATCACAAATTAAATCAGACATTGAATCTTGCTTATCAGAGCTTGATGCTCGCTTGGTTACGATTTCAACAGCTTTCCCCTTGGCATCCTCCACCCCCTTGGCGAAATCGAAGACCAATTTACCACCAAAGAAATCCTCGGAATAACCACAGACGAGATTGTCGGAAATCGGAATCATCGAAGTCTCTTCGCTTGGCTTGTTTGTAAAGTAATCAAGAACCTGATACCTATCACCCTCCCGAACCTGGTACTTTTCACCTTTCTGAGAAAGTATAGATTTCTGATTTGAAAGAGATGTCTTACCTGATACAGAATGAGACGCTTTATCTGATTCGGAAGAAGATTCTGTCGGAACCCAGCGATATATCCCTCTGAACGAGCCGACAATCCAGCCTCCCTTGCCATCCGATTCCCATACCGTGACACCCATCGGGCTCAGCTTAGGACACTCATCGGCAGGCAGTATCTTCGGGGCTTGCGAGAAGTTCTCATCCACTCTTAGGAAGCCATCAGATGTGGAGACAAGCCAATCGCCATGGGTGGCATCCCAACGGATGGCACGGAGTTTGTCATTCCATACATTGCCGTCCTCTCCCACCGCCTGAGGAATCTTGCCCAACACTAACGGCACCATCAAAGGTGGACGGAGGCACATGCCAGTGATGGCTATCCAGAGCGTCAAGACAATCGTGACATAACCTGTCTTGTTGTGCCATTTCATATTCCAAGCGAACCGCTTGCCGAGTCGCTTCATCCGAGCCTTCGCAGCAAGAGAATTCTTCACTCTTCGTCCTTCATTCTCCACTTCCCATGCTCTTCGTTCTTCACTCTTCACTTTCTTTGCCCTCCTCATTCCATAAGGCAAGATGAAGAGGACGATGCCCGTGATAGACAGCACGATGAGCACCAAGGCGATGGCATCGACCACGAGTTTGCCCGGCAAACCGAAGAACTCGCCACTGTGCAAATGCCAGACGATCTTGAAAAGCGTTGTCTTTGGCTCATAACCAACAGGAACTTTCAATAGATGTTTTTTGGTGACGCACTGTTTTAGTGCATAACCAAAAGTATCATTTATTTCTGGACGAGCATGCGTAGAGGCAGAAGGCTGAGAAATCGTATAGACACAAGAGCGAGTAAGGGCAACGACTTGCAAGCTATCTTTCGCCAATGCGACATCCATGATGCGTTCCTCATTGTTAGGGAGTTCCACCTTCTTCCACCGTTTGCTCTTCTCGTCATAGCGATACACATCACGAAGGGCGGCACACCACAGTGAGCCATCCTTCGCCTTCACGAGTTGGCGCACATTTCGCTCATCAATGCTCTCAGGAAGACCGGCATTGAAGTCTTGCCAAGTCGATAGTTGGGAATCGGTCAAGAAGATGCCAGCGCATCCATAGACTAAGACAGAATCAGTATGTTCGGCGGAAAATGATTGAGCAGCAGAGTTCTTCTGCACCGTTCCTTTCAAAATACCATTGTTGAAATTCTTGATATGATAGCTCGAAGGAAGCCACTTTCTGCTCACCTCACAACCCGAAAAAGCCTCCCGATGATTCAAGATGATGCCCGACACGCAGAACACCAACATAAACACCGACAGCACCAGTCCAAACCAACGATGATATTTCTTCCAAGTAAAGTTATATTTCAATTTTTCCATTACATTTCTTTTTAGGGTTGCAAAGGTACGGCATTTCCCTGATTTCCACAATACCCATATATGATGATTTTAGAAAAAGTCAGCATATAGAAGCGACTTTAGTGCTGCAATTCTGCACATTGTTTACTTTTTCAGAGCATTTTCTCCCATTTTTACGTTAATATTGCCATCTTCTCGAATAAAAATACAGTAAAGTCAACATTTTATTGTATCTTTGCATTATCTTTGTCACGAACATGAAACCAAAAACCATTCAACATAAAAAGAAATAACAATCGTTTCAACATATATTATATAAATAATATGAAGAAAATATTCTTATCCGCTGCCCTCCTGGCAGCATCGCTCGCATCCTTCGCGCAGCAGAATCCGCTGTGGATGCGCTACCCTGCCATTTCACCAGATGGCTCTACCATCGTTTTCGCCTACAAGGGCGACATCTACAGCGTACCTACTCAAGGTGGAGAGGCTCGACAGCTCACTACTAATGCCGCTTATGACTCCCACCCTATCTGGAGTCCTGACGGCAAGAAAATTGCCTTTGCATCCAATCGTGAGGGAAGCATGGACGTTTACGTCATCAATGCCAATGGCGGTGCACCGACCCGACTCACCACCAACAGCAACTCTGAAATGCCCGTTGCCTTCAAGGACAACGACCACGTGCTCTTCTCTACCGACATGATGCCTACCGCTGAGAGCAACATCTTTGCAAGCAGTCAGTTTCCACAGATATACGAGGTGAGCACACAGGGCGGTCGCCCAAAGCTCTTCTCTGTCCTGCCAATGGAAAACATCAGCATCAACAACAAGGGGCAAGTGCTCTATCACGACAAGAAGGGATATGAGGACAGCTGGCGCAAACATCACACATCACCCATCACCCGTGACATCTGGATGCTCGATGATGGCAAGTACCAGAAGTTGACCAACTTCAAGGGCGAGGACCGCAACCCTGTATGGGCGCAAGACGGCCAGTCGTTCTACTACCTGAGCGAGCAAAATGGATCCTTCAACATCTATCATCGCAACATCACCAATGGCAAGGAAACTCAAGTAACCCATGAGCAAAAAAATCCAATCCGTTTTCTTACCTCTGCCCAAAACGGCTTACTCTGCTACGGTTATGATGGTGAAATCTATACCGTCAAGGAAGGAGCAGAGCCTCAGAAGGTAAGCATATCTATCACCACCGACAACGCAGAACCAAGTCTTATACGCCAAGTTCGCTCCTGGGGTGCCACAGAGATTGCACTTGCACCAAGCGGCAAGGAAGTGGCTTTCGTGATGCATGGCGACGTGTATGTGACATCTGTGGATTATAAGACCACCAAGCGCATCACTGACACCCCTCAGCAAGAGCGCAACGTAAGTTTCTCGCCTGACGGCAGAAGTCTCGTCTATGAGTCTGAACGCAATGGCGTATGGCAGATTTACCAGTCGAAAATCAAGAACGAGAAGGACAAGAACTTCACTTACTGCACTGACATAGAGGAGGAAGCACTCACCAAGAGTAATCTCACCTCGCAATATCCTGCCTACAGTCCTGATGGCAAGGAGGTAGCTTTCTATGAGGACCGTGCCACCTTGCGAGTAATCAACCTCAAATCTAAAGAAGTACGCACCGTGCTCGATGGCAAGTACAACTATTCTTACTCGGATGGCGACATCTGGTTTGAATGGAGTCCTGACAGCAAGTGGCTTTTGAGCAGCTACATCGGCACAGGCGGCTGGAACAACACCGACATCGCCTTGGTGAAGGCTGATGGCAAGGAGGTTCACGACCTCACCGATAGTGGTTACAGCGACAGCAACGGCAAGTGGGTGCTTGGTGGTAAGGCAATGCTCTTCCAGAGCGACCGTGCCGGATACCGTAGCCACGGAAGCTGGGGTGCCGAGGACGACGCCTACCTGATGTTCTTCGACCTCGATGCCTACGAGCGCTTCCGCATGAGCAAGGAGGAAGTAGAGCTTGCCGATGCCAACAAGGACGTGAAGGAAAAGAAGGCTGAGGAAAAGGACGAGAAGAAGAAAGAGGACAAAAAGAAGAAAGCTGAGGAGAAAGGCAAGACCGAGGTGGAGAAGGTGAAGCCATTGGAGCTTGATATCGACAACTGCCGTGACCGCATCGTTCGACTCACCGTAAACTCCTCTCGCATGGGCGATGCCATCCTCGACTCCAAGGGCGAGAAAATCTACTACCAGGCAGCCTTCGAGGGCGGTTACGACCTGTGGTGCCACGACTTGAAGGAGAACACCACTACATTGATGATGAAGAATATCGGTGGCGGTGGATTTGTTGCCGACAAGGACGTGAAGAATCTCTTCCTCTGTAATGGCAGCAGCATCAAGAAGATAGACCTCGCCAGCAAACAGACCAAGGGCATCGACTTCGAGGCTTCTTTCAACTACAAGCCTGCCGAGGAGCGCCAGTATCTCTTCGATCATATCTGGCGACAAGTGAAGGATAAGTTCTACGACCCTAACCTGCAAGGCGTTGACTGGGATGGTTATCGCAAGGTATATGAGCGTTACCTACCTTATATCAACAATAACTTCGACTTCGCAGAGATGCTGAGCGAGATGTTGGGCGAGTTGAATGCCAGCCATACCGGTTGCCGCTACTATCCATCGGGCGCATCGCTCTCCACAGCCGCCCTCGGAGTCTTCCTCGACCCTAACTACGAGGGCGATGGCTTGAAGATTCAGGAGATTATCAAGCGTGGTCCTTTCGCCATGAAGAAGAACGAGGTGACTCCGGGCAGCATCATCGAGAAGATTGATGGCACTGAAATCAAGGCTGGCGAGGACTACAATGCGCTATTGGACGGCAAGGTGGGCAAGAACGTACGCCTCACCATCAAGAATGCCAAGGGCAAGCGCTTCGACCTCACCATCAAAGCGATTTCGCAGGGTGCTCAGGACGAGTTGCTCTACAAACGTTGGGTGGACAGAAATCGTGCCATCGTGGATAGCATTTCAGGCGGTCGCATCGCTTACGTTCACGTGAAGGCGATGAACAGCGAGAGTTTCCGCACGGTATATAGCGAGTTGTTGAGCGACAAGAACCGCAATCGTGACGCTGTAATCGTAGATGAGCGTCATAATGGCGGCGGTTGGTTACACGACGACCTCTGCACCTTGTTGAGTGGCAAGCAGTATCAGGAGTTCGTGCCTCATGGCAAGGTAGTGGGCAAGGATCCATTCAACAAGTGGACGAAGCCATCTTGCGTATTGATTTGCGAGGACGACTACAGCAATGGCCATGGTTTCCCTTGGGTATACAAGGAGTTGGGCATCGGCAAGTTGATTGGTGCTCCTGTGGCTGGTACAATGACGGCTGTATGGTGGGAGACGCTGATGGATAGAAGCCTTGTCTTCGGCATTCCACAGGTTGGTTGTCGTGACATGCGTGGCACTTTCGGTGAGAACACCCAGCTGAATCCTGACATCGAGGTGTACAACTCTCCAGAGGATTACATCACGGGGCATGATACCCAGCTCATCAGAGCCGTAGAGGAAATGATGAAGGAGACAAAGAAGTAAATGAGGATTTTTGGTGCTACTGCGTTTCACGGTAGCACCAAAGTTAATTAGTTTATTTTCAAGACATTAGCTTATCTGATGGAGTAAAACGCTCCATCAGATACATAGAGGTAAAAATAACACGCCAAGTATATTAACTTTCTAACACTGAATGCCTTATTACCTCGATGAAGCGAAACATTGCATCAAGGTATCTATATGTCCTTAAACAAGGCATACGGATATAAAAAAGTAGAGGTACCGTTTCAGTACTTCTACTTTTTTATTTTTTTCAGCAAGCCTTCTTCTTGCGCTCGCAATATCTTTCGCATTGGGCGCAGATGTCATAGCCTAACATCGCTCCGAGGATAAAATCCTCCTCTGGCGATAGTTGGCACAGCGGCTTGGTAACAATCATTCGGATAGCATCCAGGCACTCACGCTTGCCGAAGAATAGATTCAAGCGATCGTTGCCCACGGGCTGGATGATATAATCGATGTTCTGACGCTCCAATCTTGTTATGGCAAAAGACTCATATTTCTTATTGAAGGTATAGAGCACCATGCGGCGCACACCTTTCTTATATTCATATATATGGTTCATCAGAACTTTCAAATCTATTGGCGTTGATGATATTTCCTGCTGCATACTATCCGAATTTTTATTTTGTGTTATAACAACATTATTATGATGATGTCATTGCCCCTTTTTGAGTTGATGAGGCAATGACTTGCTTACGGTGATGACTTGATGGCTTACAGAGATGGCTTGATAGCCTCAAGCCAAGCGTCGACGCGCTCCTCGGTCTTGTCATCTTCATTGACGTCATCGAGAGCCAATCCCACGAACTTGCCGTCTTCCACAGCCTCGCTGTCATCAAAGGTATATCCATCTGTAGACACACCATCGAGCACAGTGGCACCTGCCTCAACGGCAGCATCCTTCAGCTCCTTCATACCTCCGCAGAAGGTATCAGGATAGCTCTCGCTATCACCACAGCCAAAGAGAGCCACGGTCTTGCCAGCCAAGCCAGCACTCTTGAGAGTCTTCACACCATCATACCAATCATCCTGCATCTCGCCAGCACCCCAGGTAGAGGTACCGAGAATCAGGTTGTCATGACTTGCGATGGTATCATCGTTGATGCTTGTTACATCCACTGCTTCCACGCCCAACTTAGAGGCGATGGTTTCGGCAATACCCTGGCAAGAGCCAGTGGAAGAGCCATAAATTACAATTGTTGACTTCATTTTCTTTCTATATCTTTTAGTTACATTTATTCTTAATCCTTATTCTTTCCGAACTATCCCCCATATCACAATGGGGGGGGGCAGTTTCAGTATCCAAAGAGTACATTACACTCTTGATTTCGGGTGCAAAGATATAGAAAATCTTAGAATCCTGCAATACCTAAAAATGGTGGTTTCGGCAAAATACCTAAATATGGGGATAACAAAAATAGGCACGGATTACACAGATTAAACGGACATTCCTGCGCAAATCATAGTACCTCGTACTACGGCGCAAGCCTCCGTGTAATCCGTGTAATCCGTGCCTAATTCTTATGACCTATATTATTTTTACCCGTGCCTTACACCGCATACAAGAATGTGCGGATGAACCAGTAGCATACAATACCTGCGAGATAACCCACGAAGGCTATCCAGGAGATATGCTTCATGTACCAGCCGAAGGAGATACGCTCCAATCCCATCACTACCACACCAGCGGCACTACCGATGATGAGCATACTACCACCGACACCGGCACAGTAAGCCAACAATTGCCAGAAGATGCCATCCACTGCCATATCACCCGTAGGAGCCACAGGATACATACCCATACAACCTGCTACCAAAGGCACGTTATCCACGATACTTGAAAGCACACCGATGATACCCGTCACGAGATAATGATTGCCATTGAACACCTCGTTCAAGCCCTGTCCAAGAGCCGTCAACACGCCTACCTCAGCCAAGCAAGATACAGCCATCAAGATACCGAGGAAGAAGAGGATGGTGCTCATATCCACACGAGAGAGCAACTTGGTTACTCGCTTCTGAGTGCCCTCCGCATCCTGTCCGCGATGCAAGCCACGATAGAAAATCTCTGTGGCTGTCCACAATACGCCCAATACCAAGAGGATGCCTACGAATGGAGGAAGATGGGTGATGCTCTTGAAGATTGGCACAAATATCAAACCACCCACACCGAGCCAGAACACAGCCTTGCGCTGACCTTCGGTGAAATCGCTCACCGACGCTTCCTTGGATGCAGAAACCTCTGGCATCACCAGTTCGCCCTTGAGCATCGTCTGAAGAATGAGCGCAGGAATCACCATCGAGATGATAGATGGGATGAGGATTTCAGCGATAACGCCCGCAGCGGTAATCAAGCCCTTGTTCCAGAGCATGATGGTGGTAACATCACCGATTGGTGAGAAGGCACCACCCGAATTGGCAGCGATAATCACCAAGGAGGCATAAACCATGCGGTCCTTGTGGTCGGTGACGAGCTTACGCAGAATCATGATCATCACGATGCTGGTGGTCAAGTTGTCGAGGATGGCGGAGAGGATGAAGGTCAGGAAGGCAATACGCCAAAGCAGAGCCTTCTTAGACTTGGTCTTCATCACCTTGCGAACCCAGTTGAATCCACCGTTCTGGTCCACGATTTCCACGATGGTCATTGCTCCCATCAGGAAGAAGAGCGTGGTGGCGGTATCACCCAAATGTTCCTGGATGATGGAAGTAACCTTCTCCAACATGCCTGCCGCACCCCCAGTATAGTCAGGGTGCATCAATTGGAGATACTGCATTGGATCCACCATGTAGAGGGTCCAACAGCCTACGAGCATCAGCAAGGCGATGGCCGCCTTGTTAACCTTGGTCAAGCTTTCGGCGGCGATGCAAGCATAGCCGAGCACGAAAACGACGATAATCGAAATTGTAAGTGTAGCCATTTATTGTTGTTGATTAAGTAATTATTCTTTCTATATGCTGACATCTATCATCTATATGTCAGAGATACTGGCTGCAAAGGTACAAAAAGAAAAACAATATCCACCCACTTTTCGTATGATATTTCTGTGAAAACGTTTGCAAATTACAAATCGCAAGTATTCAATGGCTAAAAAGCAAGAAATTACGTTACTTTGAGCAATCCAGCGACATTGAAGGATATAAAGTAAGGCTTCTAAAAAGAAAATAGGTTCTTAAAAATGGAAAAACACGCTCGCCATAACCGTCCTTCCCCTCAATTGATACTCCTTATCCATTCTCGTCAGGCTGGAATAAACGGTATAGCTGTAGGTATGCTGATTGAAGAGATTGAGAGCCGTCAAGCTCAATTCCACTCCTCCCTTGAAACTATAAGATGTCGAGGCATCGGCAAGGAAGAGATTCTTGTATTGACCTTCAGCTATCTGATTGCGCTCATACTCACCATGCAGTTTGATGAACCAGGGCTTCAATAGATGCAGATTGCAAGTGAGATGCTGCGAAAGACTGGTGGATGAAGTCTTGAAATCCGTATCTCGCAAGCGCATTTCATCCTTGTCCCAATTCAGTTCGTAAGTGAAATTCAACCATTCGATAGGTCGCCCACTCCATTTCGCCGAGAGCATATAGTTATCAGTGGAATAGCGAGAAGGTGTTTCGTTCTGATGCAAGGTACCCTTCATCTGGAGATAATCGAAACCAACGCTGACGAGTCCGTGCATGAATCCCAAGCCCTTGCTCACCCTGCCTCCTGCCATCAACTGCTCCGACTTGCTCTTGCTCGCCAAATAAGAATTGAGGATGTAATCGCCCACGAAGTCACGAGCCATGGTGAGATGACGGTCTGCCCAACTCTTGCGTACATAAGCATTTGCAAAGAGCGAGGCGAGAGGTCGCTTGTAATTCAAGTTAAACGCCACATTCTGTGTTTTGTCCATCGTAAAATCCACATATCCACGATAGAGATTGCGATAGTCGCAGAGTATCAATCCCTGATAGAAATTCTGTTCGTCCACCTCACGCTGAGAGATACCGCCTGAAAGCGTAGCTTGCAAACGAGGTGTGAGATAGTAGCTCACTGAGAGCTGAGGGGACACTTGCGCCTTGTAAGCATCATGCTTCAAATCATCAGAAGATACATTCTTAGAAGAATGATTAGCATCATCTCCCAAACGATTTCTATAATAATACGGTGTATAAGCGATAGGTATCTGGAAACGGATATGCCAACCGCCTTGATTGAACTCTGCCTCTGGCGAAGCATAAACCCTCATGTATGTCATGCTCATGTCATTGCGAAGCATTCCCATATCGGCAAGCACGCCTTGCTGCTGTTGTCCCGAAGCATCATCTCCATCTTCCTTCCAAGAGATTCCATCCAGATGGCTCTTCATCGTTCGGTTCAACACCTGCAAACCGACTTTCATCGTCACGGTGAATGGCTTGAGATAAAAGCCGAGCGAGGTATAAGTATGGCTGAAGAATGCTGCCGAGCGAACACTCTGATAAGCCTCATCAGTGGAAGAGTTTGTCAATGAAGAAGTATCTGCACTTCTTGTCAATGCCAACGACTGCGGATTCACCAAATAGCCATTATAAGTGCTGAAAGAAAAGGCTCGCTCGCCACTTCTTCTCAACAGTTCAAACTTATCCGATACTTGATACCTCGGCATCTTGCCCTGTTGATGATTGGGATAAGTGCCCGAAATATCCATCATCACATCATTCCATGCCAAGTTGGTGGAAAGGCGATTCGTGATATAGGATTTCTCACTATTCGATGTCAAGGTGAAATCGGCAGCCAACTTATTATGCTTCTGCTTGGCATACTCATCCTCCAGATTCAAGATGGTGGAATCGTTCAGGAAATATTGGGTGCGACCGATGGAGGAAGACACCAAGCGGTCGTGGGTATAGACGATTTGAGAAGTAAGGTCAGTATTCTTGCCCAATGCCCAGAGATTATTCGTGGTGAAAGCATGGGTCTGGTTCTTGCGCACTCGTTCATCGGATATACCCGTCAATCTGTCGGGAGTCACGCTCACATAGTCTTTCAAGGAATAGTTGTTGCCCATCAAGCCTGAGCCACCATCAGAAAACAGCAACTCTCCATCACGAGTCACATTCGTGCCGATGTTGTTGCTTTTAAAAGTATTGAGCGACTGCATTTTTTTGGAGAATCGCATCAGCGACATCTCGCCTTCCCATACATTCAGTTTGCTTTCTCGCTTACTGTCGGAAAACAAGGCATCCTCCATGCCACCGCCCACTTTCACAGTACCCACCAAACGGTTTTTAGCCGACTCCTTTAACTTGATGTTGATGGCTGGGTCTTCAGAGAACGACATACCCTCCAAAGCCTTGATAGGCTGATGATTGGTCATCACCTCCACCGTGCCCACATCCTTCTGATGGATATTGTTGGTAGCGATGGAATAGCGACCACCGAGCATATCATGTCCTTCGATATAAAACTTATTGATAGCCTTGCCGTTATACTTGATCTCGCCATTGTCAGATACCTCCATGCCTGGCATCTTCTTCAATACATCAGCCAAACTTTTGTCGTTCGCATCGGCAAAGCTCGCCACATTATATCCTATCGTATCGCCACGCTGTCGGATGCTCGGAGCCTTCACTGTCACCTCCTTCAGTTTTGTAGCTTGCTCTGTCAAGAGTACGTCATATTCTGTCTTGCCATCTTCCAAGGGCATCGTCTTTGTGGCATATCCCATCATCGAGAAATGCAACACATTCTTGCCCTCAGGCATCACAGAGAGCTTCAGCTGAAAACCGCCATCAACCTGTGTCTTCGCAAACTTCAAGATTCGATTGCCTCCCTCAGGTCGAATCGTCACCACCACTCCCTGCAATCCCTTGCCCGAATAAGCATCACTCACCTTGCCTTGCAAAATGATTTGTTGGGCAGAAAGCGACAGAGACAACATCATCCCTATCAAAAGAAATATGTAATAACGAAATTTCATATCAAAACATTTTTTTTGAGAAATAAGAATCATTTATTTGAGAATCTCCAAAGGCTTGTACTGCTTTTCTTTCCTCGCTCCAGAAGCAGAAGAGACAGAAGCACCCGAAGCAGAAACTGATGCCCCCTCCGATAAATCAATACCCGTCTCTTGTTGCATCTGAATGAAGAAATCTCCAAATAAAGCCTTGTATTGCTCTTTGAGGAAACGCTCATAAGTAGTCTTTTCAAAACGATGATTTCCCACATAGTTCTTGCTAAAGACAATAGGCTCGTGGGCTACATTCTCTATGCCCACCATCTTAAAAGCATGCTGATGCTTCTTATCGTAAGCCTCCATAATCAAGCCTGGCAATCCACACAACTTCCATGGTCCATCGCTTACAGGCACGTCCATGGCAAACCATGCCGTCCACATTCGTCCATGATACTCGCAAGTTGCCTTTTGGCAGTCATGCCCCAGAACAGTCTTTGCACTGTCCTCAACATTCCAATTCTGCCCATTCAAACTATCTTCATAGATATAGGAAGTCAGCATCACTCCGCCATCCGTTACCGTCATCTTCCCCTCTGGATAGTTTTTATAGACGTAAGCCTTCATCTTTTTATGTGGTGGATCCTGATTGGCAGCAAAGGCCGCATTGATCATTTGGTGCAGAATCTCATAACTATTGGGCGATGCGAAGATGGTATCCACCTGCATGCTATAATAGCTATAGCACTTGGACACGTTCTTGCCTACCAGCAAAACGAGTCTATCCTCCTTGAGATGATGCGTCAAGGTATCATCCTCATACTGATAGTCGTATTGGCATTTCAGATAAGCCTCGTCAAGTTTCTTCTGGGCTATCGCTGATACCATTGGCATCATCAGCATCAACAACAAATATATCAATCTCTGAGTTTTCATAATCTTGCATTTTTTAGTAATCACGCTCCAGTAAGTCACGATGCAACTTTGTATCACCAGAACCGAGCGAGATGCCTGTGGCTGCCTCATTGATGCTGTTTTGATGACGTAAATAATGGATGAGCGACTTGTTGAACTCCTTTCGGGAGATAGCCTGAGGCTTCTTGGCGTTCTTGTCAAGGATGCCAAACTCGATGGGTACATCACTCACTTTTTGCAAACCATTGATCAAGAAATGCTGTTGACATCCCTTATCGTAAGCCTCCATAATCAAACCTGGCAGTCCACACAACTTCCAAGGGCCATCGCTCACAGGTACGTCCGTGGCAAACCAAGCCGTCCACCGTCTTCCTCGAAAATCGCAAGTAGCCTTTTGACATTCATGCCCAAGAACCATCTTCGTACTATCCTCAATGTTCCAATCCTGCGCATTCAAATCATCCTCATAAGTATAATATTGCGACATCAAGAAATCCATGACAGTCATCTTGCCTTCAGGCTCATTCTTATACACCACGGTGGTCATTCGCTTATGCGGAATAGCATTGCGCAAGGCAGCACCCTTCAATCCTCTTTGTATAGCATTCTGTATCAAATTGTCAAAATCCTTGTCGCCATTCGCCGACATCATCAACGAATCGCTCTGATAGGTGTAATAGCTGTAGCATTTGGATACCTTTTGCCCTATCAGCAGATAAAGCAAGTCTTCACGACGAGGCATCTGATGAGCCAAAGTATCCTGCTCATACGTATAAGCATACGAGCATTTCAGATAAGCCTGGTCTATCACCTCTTGCTTGGCGAAAAGTAAGAGCGGTGACAATACTAATAACAAAAGCAATATATTCTTCTTCATTTCGCTTACCATATTTCTATTTTGCACATGCAAAAGTAACATTATTTTCCCAAAGCACCAAACATTGATATAGAAAAAGGAGCAAACAGATACAAAAAAAGTGCTTAACCCAAGTTTGACACTTTAGGGAAATTTTCATAAATTTTCGACCAGTTTTTC
>SAMEA104315437__coassemble_198_pt1 | contig 53068 bp, 44 predicted proteins | sample SAMEA104315437__metabat2_high_PE_043 | metagenome-assembled genome bin SAMEA104315437 (sample SAMEA104315437) | gut metagenome | biome: Monkey gut; feature: monkey-associated habitat; material: faeces | place: China | collected 2013 | reverse complement strand
AAATACCATTCTTGGACAAGTACCCCGTCTTCCGAAAGTTGGCGGCGATAGGTGACCTCCAGAAACTCACCCCCGAAGAGCGTGAGTATTACGAGTATGACATCAAGGTGATGCGTGACCTCTATGCCACGGATAAGTGGGAGAAGGAGAAGAGACGCATGGCTATAGAGAAAGCTATGTCGGAAGGTACGGCTAAAGGCATGGCTAAGGGACGAGCAGAAGGCAGAGCAGAAGGCAGAGCAGAAGGTCGAGCAGAAGGTATAGCCGAAGGCATGGAGAAAGGCGAGTTGAAGGGGCAAAATAAGGAAAAGTTGGCGATTGCCCAGAAAATGCTTTTAGCCAACTTGCCTGATGCACAAGTCATCGCCTTTACAGGTTTGACCCAAGAGCAAATCGAACGTCTGAGGAACTAAGCCTTGCCACCCATTTGGTGGGCAAAACATAAAAAATTGAGCAAGAGAAAAGAAAGTATAAAAATGATGAGCAAGCGAGAGAGTTTTTCTACTTTCGCCTGCTCATTTTTGTTTATCCTCCTCATTTTGTTTATCCTCCTCATTTTTGTTTATCCTCCTCATTTTGTTTATCCTCCTCCTTCCGTCTGCTATCCATCAATCCAAACCCTGATGGCACCTATGAGCTTGTATTTCTTGAATATCTCGCACAAACTACGGCGCACGAAGCCCATGAACGAGCCATAACATTCCATCAAAATCTTGCCATCCATGCTCAGCGACACATTCTGAAAGCTATACGAGAAGCAGCGGTTGTCGAAGCTGTCGGAAGTGAGAAAGCTCAGTCTGCTATCCTCGATAATCTGAAAAGCATTGTCGAAATCATCGTAAGAAGACTCCATCATATCCTTCAGTTCGCCCAGGTTCTTGCACGCCTCCACGGCTTCCAAGGCCTCTTCGTAATCTTCCTTGTCTTGATAGCGCAAAGGATAGAAGTCCCTCAAGAAAGGTATCAGCTCTGTCTCTACCAGTTCATCCTTCAACTGATACACATACGCATCCTCCGTCTCTCTTCGCTCAAACACATCATCCATAAGAAGGTGCGTCATCTCGAAATACCCAAGGAGTTCCTCATGTGAATATTCGTCCTTGAACTTGTCCAACCCCGACTTGGGCACCCTCACCTTGTTTTGGATGCCCACACAAACATATTGTCCCATATTTTAGAAATTAATTAATAATATTGTCTTATCAAATGCAAAAGTAAACAATATTGTTGACGTATACAAATAACAATGCAACAATATTATTTTATTTAACTTAAGTTTGCAAATAATATTATTTCAACATCTATATTTTGATTATCTTTGCAACAATAGTAAAGAACATATCAAATTCATTCAAGCGTAACATGCAAGAATTAAGAATCAAAGAAATCATCAAGCAACGTGGAATGACGATTGGCGAGTTGGCTGACAAATTAGGTGTTAGTCGGCAAGCGTTAAGCCGCCAGATTCAGGGCAAGTTGCTTGTGGAGACAGCTGAACGCATCGCTCAGGCACTTTGTGTTCCTATGTGGCAACTGTTCGTTTCTGAGCAAGATATTCTCTGCGGTCATGAGGCATTGCAAAAAGATGTCCCATCCAACTTTTGTGCATTTATGAGAATGGGGGAGAAGATGCGTTATGTCACCACGATAGATGAAGCAAAGAAGATATTGGAAGAATGGGAGAAATATCAAGCATAATTTTCCAATTATTTCCCGTTTTACTTGCGAATCACAAAAATAAAGTGTAACTTTGCAACCGAAAGCGCATTTGACGAAGATGCGCAGAACTAAAGATACAATCCATATTTGCACTTCTTATTAATTCTGCTTATGAATAAGCATTTGGTAATCAACCACTTGTTCGTCTCTTTAGACGACATCCTCGCACGTGCCGGTGCGACGATGGGGCAGCTTCTCAGAAGACTCGCGAGAAAGTACAGGGCACTCAAGAAATATTGCAGCAGGCAACAGATGCTTCTCGCCGTGAGCATGGCGTGGGGACTTGCAGCCGAAGCCGAGAATGGCAACACGGACGTGTTCCGACACTTCGATGAGGCTACTCACCTCAGGCAGCAACTCGACTCGTGGGTAGCGCCACCCCCAGGCGTCGGCTATACGCTCTTGGTGAAGGGGGAGCCTTTCTATTTCGGCGAGGACGACCGGATGATGGAACTTTTCCTCTGGGACAGCTTCGCCATGTTTCTCAACCAATCGCTCAAGCCTGATGGCATCAACCCCTTCTTCTTCGATGTCGCCGAACGACACCAGTGGAAGGCCTTCGAGGTGGAGGCTGAGATGAGAGGCGAGGACTCGGACGATGGAAAGGAGATGGATTCCAAGCAGAAGGCATTGCGCTATCAAGAACTTAAGCAGCAGGCATTGCTCCATCAACTCCAGGAAATAGGACTTTCCCAGCAGACAGAACAGCTATTACTGCTCGGAAATTTGGGTCTGTTGAAAGGCGCAACCATCGAAATTCACTATCATTTTGATGGCGATTTCACCAATTATGGAACCTTGTCGGGTAATAGTTTCTCGCTCAAGAGTTAGGCAAAGCCATTATGCAAATTATATTTCTACATCAGAAAATGAATGAAACTATATTTCTATATCAGAAAATGAATGAAATTACATTCTTAAATCCAAAATTTGAATAAAAATAATATTTCTAAATCCAAAATTTGAATAAAAAATAATAGCAAAATGAAAAATGACAACACATCCGGGGCTACATTCCAGTTCAGCGGTCCCGTGTACAATTACGGCACCATGAGCGGTGACGTGGTGAATCACTTCCATGGTGGTGAACTTTCAGAAACTGGCATCCATGAAGGCTCTGCCAAGGCTGCAACTATGGTGGACTCATCTGGCAATGCAACTATGGTGGACTCATCTGGCAATGCAGCAATGGTGGACTCATCTGGCAATGCAGCAATGGTAGACTCATCTGATGCGCTCTCCTCTATCCCAACGGTATTTACAACTTCCGACAGCATCACGCTGATGCAGAAACTCATCGACCATCACCTCATGGATGAGCAATTCCAGCCCATCGGCATGTCGTGGACGGAGAAGAGCATCTTGGTGGATGAACTTTCCTCTCGACTCCATATCGAGGATAAATGGCAGGCGTTTGGCACCTTGTGGCACTTGAAACCTCAGTCGTTGCGCACCGCCTACAACAAAGCTATGGACATGAAGAAAACTTCTGTCATCTTCGACAGAATCAGAAGCGTGATTGCCGTCTGAATCAGAAGCGTGATTTTAGCACGCAAAAAAACATAATTTTTGAGCAAGAGAAATGACATATTTCGCCCTTTCTCTTGCTTGTTTCGTTTGTTTTCAAATTATTTCAACCGTATAGGTCGAAAACCTATACATTTATCGTTATTTAATTCCTAAAAAATCGCTTAATGGTCTTAACTTTGCAATATAAGTACTCTTCGCCTCCTTTAAAAGTGGCTTTTTCTTAATCTCTATCGGTTTGCTATTGTCGAAAAGAAGCACTATATAATAAGGTGCATGAGATGGATGGAAACCAAATTTTTCTAACGTTTCCCTTGTCCATATATTAAAATGTCCCTTCGATTTCAATTTAAAAAGCTGACATTCCTCACCATTAGTATGAAGTAAAACATACGATAACCGTTCAAATCCAGGAGTTATACACAAAGATCCCTTTGAATCCCCTGCACGAAGATAGCAAATCCCGGTTTCTATCATCTTCTGTCTAAGTTCTTTGCGACAATGATTTACCATCACCATTTCTTCCTCAGGATTTTCTGATATTTTTCTCAATATCTCCTCACGCTTGACAGGTTCTTCAATTTCGCTCTTACGTCGAATACCATAGTCCAAATACTCCTTACTTTGGTCTATCCCGATAAATTTACGACCAAGGAGATTCGCTGCTATACCTGTAGTACAACTCCCAGCAAAGGGATCTAAAATTGTATCGCCCTCATGGGTAGAGGCCAAGATGATTCTATAAAGAAGACGAAGAGGCTTTTGGGTAGGATGTTTGCCACACTTCAGTTCCCAAGAAGAAAGAAATGGAATTCGCCAAACATCAGTCATACGTTTACCACCATTCAATTGTTCCATAAGGTCACAATTAAAGAAATGGGGATGAAGTTCATCTTTCCTTGCCCAAACTATATATTCCGAAGTAAAGTCAAAATAGTTACGAGACAAAGTTGGCTTGGCATCTGTTTTCTGCCAACAAATGACATTTAGAATTTTATACCCTAACTCCATCATGCAGGAAGCTACAGAAAATATATTGTGATAAGTCCCCGTGACGAATATAGTACCATTACTTTTCAAAACTTTGCGACATTCTTGTAACCATGATTTATTAAAATCATTAATTTGTCCTAATGTAGTAACTCTGTCCCATTCACCTTTTTCAAAACTTTTCCAAGTACCATTAATACATAATGACTTATTTTTCGACAGAAAATAAGGAGGGTCAGCAAATATCATATCAACCTGCTGACCGATATTGGGAAGAAGCCTCATCGAGTCTCCTTGCAACAACACAAAATCCTTCTCATCTGAAGAAAAATAAGCTTCCATCATATAGCAAAATCTAACTGTAATTCTAATGGATGTTGAACTCTTTGCACTTGCAACTCAGCTTGAAGGTCAAAATTAAAGACCAATGCCTCGACCATAGCATGACGATTCTCCAAATGACCACCTGCTTGATAAAAGTGCTCTTGAGTTTCAACGTTAAAGTTATTCCAAAACCTATCCATCATGTCATTAGCCCTGAACTCATTATGATGCCATGTCGAAAGTACAAAATGAGCTGGTGTATTTTGTAAAGCATGGAAAAGAGCCTCTTCGTCCTCTTCTGTCCATCCATTGTAATAATCTACATATCGCCCATAATATGGAGGGTCACAATAAATTAGGTCACCGGCTTGCGCATGCTCTATTGTTTCGATAAAGCCTTGGTTATGAAACTCCCACTGTCCCTGTTTTATTACACGCTGAGCTGCTTCTATTTGATTACAAATTTTCGTAATATATGCAGGAGCAAAACGATTGGGTTTCTTACAAAAAGGAATGTTCCATTCTCCACGTCTATTAAACCGCATCATACCGTTAAAACCTGCACGTGAAAGGAATATGAAGTCGAAGGAACTATGACCAGAGTTAAAACGATCCCTCACTTTACGATAATGCGCATAACCATCTTCATCTGCCTCTGATAATTTTTTGCCTTCATATTCTAAATATGTTCTCATATTCTGTGGAGTAATATCACCATTCAACACCCCATTATAGAAATTAATTATATGAGGATTACTGTCTGCTACAAAACGATTGCCACCAATTGGTGCGTTTAAGCCAACCACTCCTGTTCCAAAGAATGGTTCTATCCAATTAGTGTGAGCAAGGTCAAGCCCCGATCTGCGTATAATATCATTTATCCAAGGTACTAATTTTGTTTTAATGCCTTGTGATTTAATTGGAGGTATTATTGTTGCCATTTTTTATAATCTTTTGAGAATTTGATTTCTTTTTTCCAAATATTTCTTATATGTTTCAAGATTGGTATAATGTGGGGCTCCTATACCAGCTTTTTTAGCATCATTTTTATTGAAATACCCCATCCAATAATCATCAAACACATCCTCACCCAATTCTGCAAAAGCACCTTGCCCATTAACGAGTTTTTCTATACTCTTAACTCCACCAATATTTCGGGTATTGCCACTCCCCGGTATAGCATCAGCAATCTTCCATTTAGGCTGAACAAAGAAAATAAACTTTTCTATAACAGAATGGATAGCTTCCAAATCCTCTATTCCATATGTCTTTTTCTCATCTTTACAATCCACACTCTGTCTATATAAAATACCTAATACAGTATGTGATTCATAGGAATTATAAGGATGATCCATATTTTTTATAGATTCTCTATCACGAAAATATCCCCAATACGATCCTAAAGTCAAGCCATTAACAGAATTTTCCTTATAATAACTTGACTTAAAATCTACTGCAAACAAATGACCATCTTTATCCTTGAACGTCAAATCAGGATAAAAATTTTGCTTGGATGGTAATTCCAACTCCAACCCATTCTTCGAAGCAAAAAGTTCCAACTTAGGAATTAGCAATATCTCTATAATTTTTGATATCACCTTTGTATCATTTGTTATAGTATAAACATTTTTGTTGACATCAATAAATCCTTTGACAATCCAGTCTTCGCTGTCAGTCTCCAAGAATTGCTTATATGTCATAACCTCTTTTGACAAAAGGTTAAAGAATTCGTTCTTTGTCATAGTCTTTGTATTAAAACAATATATTCTTTGTATATGACAAATATTCCATTACAAGCTGCTTAGAATTTTATCTAACTTCACAACAAAACTATAAACCAGTTAATTGTTATGTCTCCAATGTCTAAATGCCATTTCTTGATTGCAAAGTTATGAAAAGAAAACGAAAACACCAAATCTTTTATTGAAAAAGAATCCTCTGTAATTATTCTTTTTTTCTCATAAAATATCGCATTACACTTATTTTTTTTAATTTTGCGCACATATACTTCGGTATATCAATACTTTAGCTATCTTTGGCAAAAGAAAACTATCAGTATTCATAAATCTTTACAGAGGGTGTAGTAACTACCCGTAGCTACTACGTAGTAAGTAAGACTCATTTTTTCGCCGTACCTTTGCCCACGGATTTCAGAACCAATGCCGAGTTCTGGAGTTCGTGGGCTAACTTTTGTTTGGTCATGCCCATGCGATGTTTGACAAGGCTGACTCAACGAAAGATTTATTACTACATTGTATATATATTCTGAAATTCCTATCGCCTATAGGCGGTAGATTTAACAGTTATTTAAACATATTTATGCAGAAATTCCTATAGCCCATAGGCGGTAGGTTTAACAATCATTTAAACATATTTATGCAGAAATTCCTATCGCCTATAGGCGGTAGTTTTAACAGTTATTTAAACATATATATGCAAAACACCAATGTCTATGCGAAACATTTTCAAATAACATTATTCACTTTTAAAATCATATTAAGCTTATGGTAAATTCAAAAGAAAACAACATCAATGTGATGGTGTTCGAGAATCCTGAGTTCGGTCGTGTTCGCACGATGGTTGATGAGAACAGAAAACCACTTTTCTGTGGCAAGGACGTATGCGATGCGTTGGGATACAAGAGACCGGACAAGGCTGTAAATCAGCACGTTAATGACCTTGATGTCCTAAAACGCTCCATCAAGGTTCCTGGCAGTCTCCGCAAGGATGGCACACGTACCATTCGGTCGCAGATGATGCTCTTCGTCACTGAGAGCGGTGTCTACTCCCTCGTCTTCGGCTCGAAGCTCGAAAGTGCCCTACGCTTCAAGCACTGGGTTACCTCGGTGGTGCTCCCTGCCATCCGCAAGAACGGCGACTATGCCAACAACGGCGAGAAGACTGGTCGTATCTACACCCACACCTATCTCGTATGGACGGAACGAGGCCGCAAGTTCATCCACGACTTGGCGAAGCGATTGCTTGACGAGGCAAGGTTCTACCAAGAAATGGAGAGAGCCGAGGCTCGAAAGCAGAAGCTAAGAGAAAATGCTTGCAAGGCTTAACGCCGCCGAACGATAAAGCGACGAAATAATTAAACATTGTATTATCTACAAAATGATATCTACAAGGTATTTGAAAATATCTACAGATAATATCTACAAGGTATTTGAAAATATCTACAAACTTCAATCACAAAGAAAATATGACGAAAGACAATCAGAACAATCCACATCAGATTGCTATGAACGCCTGCCGTGGGGGCAACAAGGGGAGCGTAAGCTCCTCTTCCCTCGCCGACTACGACAAGCTGATTAGCTATCGCTGGCTCCACGATGCCATACAGCAAATTCGTGGCGAGCAGAAGGTGGTGGGCAAGGACATGACCGCCGCCAAACTCAAGGGGCAACTGCCTTTCCGCTGCGCCCACTACTATCGGTTCTATGGCGACAAGCGTCGGCAGGACCACATCGACCCCGAGAGCTTCCTCTTCCAGACCTCCGTCGACATCGACGAGAAGGAACTGGTGGAGACTGCCATCGAAATGGCAAGGATGCTCAACGAGAGCGAAACCATCAATTCAGTGAGGAGTGAGGAGTCTGGAGTGAGGAGTTGTAAGACCGTGGAGAACCCATGGCGAGGGATGCTGCTCCACATGGAGTACTCGGCTCGCAAGAAGCTCCACATCGACATCCGTATGCCCATCGGCATGACCATCGAGGAGACGCAGAGGGCGTATTGCGATGCCTTGGGCGTGCCTTGCGACGAGAGCTGTTTCTCGCCTGAGCGCATCATTTTTATTACTGACAAGGCAAGCGAAATCTATCGCTCGCCCCACTGGTACGAGGTGCTGCCCGATGAAGAACTTCGGGTGAGACGTGAGGCATTCCAGAAACGTGGACTCGGAATTGACGGAAGGAAACAAAATCCTAATCAAAATTCCATTCACAATTCCGTTCTCAATCCCATTCACAATCAAAATTCCATTCACAATCCCAATCACAATTCCAATCAAAATGAAACAAAACAATCCGTTCTGGGAAGCACTCAAGTTTCTACTGATTCTGCTTCTCATCCTATTAATCGCGGCACCGCAGTTGGTGCTGTCGGTACTGCTCCTCATCCTAATGGGGGCACTGTTGGAAATCATTCGGGCACTGACGCTCAAATGGCAGACAAGAGTTTGATCGCCTTCGACCTCTTCCGTCAGCAAGCGAACCTATCCAATGTCGACATCAACCAGGAAGGCTCCCGCCACTCCTCCCTCCTCGCCATCCTCTCCGCTGGAGCGAGCCGTGTGATGAGCGAACAAGAGTTGATGCGAGTGGTCGCCATCCGAATGCCAGCGTTCTCACAGGAACACGACTGTCAGCAACTCATCCACGACTTCTACGCCAAGTATTGCGACAGCACGAAACCTTTCTCACGTGATGTGATTCGCATCAACGCCTTGGCTGAAAAGGAAAGCCAGAAGCGAATTAAGTTAGGAGTTAGGAGTGAGGAGTTAGGAGTTGTTTCACCGTTGGGAGCGAATTTGGCTGTTCATTCGGACGATTCCTCCAAGAGCAGCGATGACTTCCCTCCTCCACCCGAAATGCCGAAGAAACTGCCAAAGTTAGTGGAACTCCTCATCTCCCGCACCCCCGACATCTACAAGCCTGCCGTGGCATGCGCCATCTTCCCTCCCCTCGCCACGCACCTCTGGAAGACCACCTTCCGATATATCGACAACGTGGACCACGAGGCCACACTGATGTGCGCCCTGCTCGCTGGCACGGGTGCTGGCAAGAACTGCGTGCAGATGCCCATCAACCTCATCATGGAGGACATCAGAAAGCGTGACGCCGAGAACCTGAAACGTGAGAAGGAATGGAAGGACGAGGTGACCCGAAAGGGTGCCAACAAGGACAAGCGTAAGCGTCCGCAAGACCTCATCATCCAGGAGATTGACGCCGACATGACCAACCCTGCCTTCGTGATGCGTACCGCCGAGGCACAGGAGCACTTCCTCTATACCTCGCTCAACGAGATAGACCAGTTTGACGCCCTCAAGGGCGAGGGCAAGCAGCAGTTTCGCATCATGTGCCTCGCCTTCGACCCTGGCAACCAGTATGGTCAGACTCGTGTGGGCACGCAGAGCGTCACCGAGCGTGTGTGCGTGCGCTTCAACTGGAACGCCTCGACCACCATCCACAAGGGGCAGCAGTATTTTTCCAAGGTGTTGACCGATGGTCCTATCTCACGCATCAACTTCTGCACCATCCCAAAGCGAGAGATCGGCGCCGACATGCCTGTCTATGGCACTTACGACGATGCCTTCCGTGAGCAGCTACGCCCCTACATCGAGAACCTCTGTCGAACCACGGGGCACATAGACAGTGCCGAGGCATACCAACTCGCCATCAAACTGAAGGACGAGAACGCCGACTTCTCCCGAATGACGCAGAGCCGCATCTTCGAGAACCTCTCCTTCCGTGCCAACGTGATCGCCTACCTGAAGGCTTGCGTGCTCTACGTCGCCAACGGATGCCAGTGGGAGCCTGAGATAGAGGACTTCATCCGATGGAGCGAGCAATACGACCTATGGTGCAAGTTGCGCTTCTTCGGCGATGCCATCGCCAAGAGCGAGGTGGAGGGCGTGAAGAGCACGAGACGTGGACCGAAGAACATGCTACAGCAGTTGCCCGACACCTTCACCTATCACGAGGTGGAGCAGTTGAGATTGGAGAACGGTCTCGGCAAGGAGGGCACGAAACGAATGCTCAACACGTGGGTATTTCGCCACTACATCCGCCGCATCGAAAAGGAAAATGTCGGTGACAGTAATTACAATTACAATAATTACAGTTTTGAAAAGCTGAAATTCAGAAGAGATGGAGTGGAAGTTAATGATTTTAATTAATAATTTATAATTGACAATTAATAATTAATGCTTATGGAAATTATTTTGAAAAGAATCGCAAAGAAGAGCGATTACACCATCGGAAAACTTTTTATTGGCGAAGAGTACTTCTGCGATACCTTGGAGCCAACGTGGAGAAACTTGCTCGGCATCAAGCTGTCACCTCAGCTGGAGAGCCGACGCTTGGGCAGAAGCTCTGGCGTGAAGGCTCGCAAGGTGCCTGGCAAGACGGCGATACCAGAAGGTCGCTATCCGCTCGTCATGACCAAGTCGGTGCGCTTCAAGAAGTGGTTGCCGCTGCTCCTCGGCGTGCCGAATTTCTCGGGTGTCCGCATCCATGCCGGCAACACTGCCAAGGACACGCAGGGCTGCATCCTCGTGGGTGAGAACCGCAAGGTGGGCATGGTCGTCAACTCTCGCATCTGGCTTCACCGCCTCATCTTGAAGTTCACAGATGCCAGGGACAAGGACGAGCCGGTGTTCATCACCATCGAGTAAAGGAAACTATTGAGTTTCCTTAAAGTGTCAAACTTGGGTTCATATATGCACATGAGGGTGTGGCTTAAGTTGCATATTTGAATGGAGATTGCATTGGGAGGTTGGAACTGGGAGGGGGTATGGAACCTGCCCTCCCAGTATTTTTCTCCCTAAAGGGCTTTTCAACCTTACTGCTCGAAAGATTTTTACTCTCCAGAGGTTGACGCCTCAGGTTCCGGTATCTCAACAGTATCTGTTTGACCAGGCAGTTGGAAGACTGAAACCTTATGCTCATAAACAGCAATCACATTTTCGCCATGAAGCAAGACGTTGGTTGGTCTCCATTTCATTTTTCCAATAGGTTTGCCATCAATCTTTATCAGCCAGAAGTTATTGCTTTCCTCACAATTTTGCACACACACCACATCGTTCACTCTAAAACGTACCCTAAACACCTCAGAAATATCATACGAAGAAAGCGTGTCCAACTTCTCATCAAAGACAAAGAGTTTTTTCTTGGAAGTCATCATAGGACACGTTTTTGAAGTTGGTTCTATCAAGGTCATCTGTTCATCATCGCCATGAAAGCCATAATAGGGCGCATGTGCTACAAAAAGCAAGACTCCAATATTTTTCCCGTTTTTCCAATCTTTAGCAACCACTGTTGAATCTTGGAATGAAAGATGCACTACCTTGTCACTTCCCGCAAGAAAGACTCCATCTGCCGTGAGCATACCATCATTCATAATATGCTTCTTGTCATAAAGCGGAATCATCTTCTCCCGACGGCCAGTCTCTGCATCAAAAACTGCCAAGAAAGGTTTTCCACATTTGACTCGACCTCTCATCAAACTATTTCCATACCCATAGTTGAGCATCAACAATTTTCCTTCACGCATCAAGAGTTCAGCTGTTGAAGCTTCCTTGCCTTGAAAATCATACTTCCATCTTACTTGTAGACTGTCGATACCTAAACGATACAAGCTTTTGCGGTCACTTACAATAACGTCCGAACCAGAACGTAGGATATTGGAAGTCAAGCCAGTAATCGTATAAGGATTCAGATTATAGAAATACGTGACAACCGAAGAGCCAAGTCCCACTGCCGCAGCCACCGATAGCATATTCGTCAAAGCCAACATGGCAATGCCTTTCGTATCTGACACTCCTGTCTTAGCCTTCATCCTCCAGATTTTACCGGTATTGACATCGATTTCATTGATATCATCACCCACTACAACCAAATGGACAGAATCAACCATGCACGCATGGCTCCAGCCTATATTTTTCGTCATTGGAATCTCTGCATTCCACAGCAGTTTTCCATCACTCAAACGATAAGCATAGGTATTACTTGAGCCAATTTTGTCCAATCCAACGATAATATCCAAAGAATCATTAACATATACAGGATAGAGATATTGCGTCCAAATCGACTTACCTGTATGCTTATCAGCCAAGGTGAGCAACGCTTTTCCGCTGCTTTTCAGCGTGGTTGAAAGCAAGACCCCTTGAGAAGCCACGGCAAAGAGCCTTGACATCGAAAGATTCAAAGGTTTCTCCCAAGCCATTTTCAAGTCATGGGTATTCAGGGCATACAAATATCCATTATCAGTTATTTTACCTTTCTTTGTCGTATCACAGGCAAGAACAACAATCATACTGTCATCGCAGGCAGTGCCCAAGATATGTTTATTCAAGTCGACCGACTTCCCCCAAATCTGTTTTCCATCATTGGTCTCCGCTACAGAGACCGAGTCGACAACACTTTGCGCAGATGCCGCTGACGAAATGAGCAGCAGCAAAAAGAACATGAACTTTCTCTTCATACTTCCACTTATTTTAAGTATTCTATATTCTTATCATAGTTTCCATCCTTGTTTCTTACGACAACCCATTTATGATACAACTTTTTGGAGCAGATTTCATCCCAAGAATATTTCTTCACATCACGAGATTTAATTAGGAATAAATAACAAGTATCCTTCTCATAGCAATAGAAAATCTCTTCTTCCGTAGACAAGCATAACGAATCAGGGAGGATAAAATATCTCTGATTTATCTTTTTCCCATTCATTATCGCAATAGTAGTAGTATCAAGACTCGATAGCGTTTGAGGATCATAGAATGCCTCGGAAAAAGATACCACGCTATCAATATCATCAAAATTAGACTCACCTATTAACAGTGTATCATTTGTGCAATTCTTAAACATTGCAGAATGTCTTGTATGTATTATTGGTATGCAAGAAGATAATGCATACAAAAAAACAAAAGCAAACAATATATTCTTTTTCATAATTATTATATTTTAAATCATCATACCCATAACACTATCAAAAAGGAATTCGTAAAAAATAGTTGTAAGCACCTACTTCTTTATAAAAAAGAAGTCTACCCATATTAAAATCACTTATATTAACAGTCGGGAAATGTTCATTTGCAATCCATCTTGCACCGAAATATTTCCTTGACAAAAAATTAGCCCATGTTTCTGTCCAAAAGTTTTCATGCCCAGTTTGTGAATCAAAAGTTGCATTCATGAGACTTTCTGGTGCAATGACATGCCAATAAGCATAGGCTCCAACCTCTCGCCATTGCAAGACATGTCCAAATTCATGCCGCATCATTGCCATTCCTTCTTCTATTCCGCTTGTAAATACACCCTTTCCTGCAACAATGCCACGTTCTGGTATTGTTACTGCCCTATAACTACCAGGGAGGCTACCTAACTTTTTACTTTCAAAAACGTTTTGCCCTTCAAATGTCCCGACAAACTTTCCCGTTACAGTATTCTCACCGCAAGTAAAGCGAGAAGGCATACAACCAGAACAAGAATATGCACCTTCCAACTTAATTTTTGCAGTTCCTGTCCAGAAATTTGTTTTTTTATCTATTGCATCTAAACCGCCGAGAAAGCCACCAGCAAGTCCACCAATCATAGCATCATTCCCCGCAGACTCTAAACCATTTAAAAGACCCGCTCCAAAATTACTACCAGAAACCCACGAATTACCCGCTCCACTAATTAAGCCGCCAGCAAATCCAGAGGCTGCACTTGATAATGCACCGGCAATAAAACCAGTTGAAGAAATGCCATTCGCCAAGCCAGCAGCTCCCATCCAAAAATTACCTCCAGCCATAGCAACATTTATACCCGAGGCGATTCCTGAGGCGACAGACCCTGCAATAGAGCCAGTGAGAAAATATCCCAGACCTTTTGCATTAAATTGAAAACCATGCGTAAACCAATTGCAAAATCCGCCTATAGCTGCACCAAAAACAAGATTCCAAAACTCTCCACTTGGGTCAGTATACTTAAGAGGATTATTCAAGCAATAGCTATAGCGATTGAAGTTTTGGCTATTATCTGGCATTTGAACATAATTGTCAGGACTGAAAAACCGACCGAGGACAGGATCATACAATCGGCCATTCATATTGATGATGTCAAAATCATTCAACATCTCATGACCACAATAGCCACGATACAAGTCTATTTTATTTAATGTAACAGTTTGCTTACCCCAAGCATCATAAGTTGCATCAAACACTTTTTCTCCATCTTGATCATAAGCATTTACAATACTGCCCAAATTATCTTTATTGATATAATAGATTTTTAATTCACCTCCATTAATTCGTTCACCAATAACATAGTCATTCAGATAATAAATCTCAAGAGTACCATTAGAATCAACAGTTTTCTCGTAATCACCAAAATATATTCGTGTCGCTTCAATACTATTATTACGATATTTCTTTGAAATCCATCGTTGAAAATCAGGTCCATAGTCTATTTCTAAAGATTGCAATGAATTGCCATCTTCAACACAACTGACCTTTCCAAACTCATTGAAACAGGTAGACAAAGTTGCACTCGGTATGATTCCATTTAGATTTTCTACGCTCATTACAGCATGTGGTTTTAGTCCATATTCATAATTACCAACGTTAGTCTTATAGGAAATATTGCCATTGGTGTTGTATTTAACATTCATTTTTGCAACATTTTTGATTTTTACAGATGTCAATCTATCCAGTACGTCATACTCAAAAGTCTCTTGTTCAGGGCACATACCTGTTCTGGACAACAGATTACCAGTATTGTCGTCATAAGAAAGTTTTAAATCAAACAATGTTGAATTAGACAAATATCCAATAGACTTCATATTTACAAGACGCCCATTCTTATCCCAATATTTATAATACATAAAATGTCCCTTATCCATCACTATCTGCTGCATTTCACCGCTATATCCAGCCAAATTATATATCATCTTACCACATGTATTAGCTTGTTTTAGTATGCCGGAGTCATAACTATATGTTACAACTATATTACCAGGATAAGATTTCTTTACTATACGTCCATACTTGTCATACTCAAATTGATATTCAAATTCCTCACTTGACCCACAGATTTTTTTATCCGATATTTTTCTACCGAATCCATCATAAGAATACAATTCTATTTTATCGCCTTGAATCATTTTTTTCAAAAGCATTTTTTCGGCACCATTCCCATATTCATACGTAGTCGTAATGTCACCAACTTTTCGAGCCGTCAATCTCCCAAACGAATCATAAGAATAATCTGTTATAACGCCTCTTGCATCCACAGCATGCAACAGTTTACCATCTGCAGAATATTCCGCAGTAGTAACACCTGCATCAGGATCATTCATAAGGATACGATTTCCGACTTCATCATATCCCAGTTTAACAAAGGTGCCATCATCTACACTTACAACACATGGAAGTCCCATAGAATTGTAAGTATAATCTATCTGGCACAGATTATCCTTTACACGTTTAACATTACCCCATCTGTCAAACGTCTTAACACAAGTTTTTTCACCATCAGTAGAAGTTACACATAAAGGTCCATAGGTAAACGTCACTTCACCTATGTTATTCCATTCTTTCCATACACGTCCTCTATTATCATAACTACGTCTTGTCGTAAAAATAATCGTACCTTTCTGTTGGGATTCTGCAATAACATGCCCAAACGAATCATATTCATAAGACGTTTTAAAAGGAGAATTAGATATACCAACATAACCACTCTCCACTTCTCTACCGAAATTATCATACCAAGTTGTCACAATAGGATTAGTCCCATCGCTCTCCACAACAGAATATCTACGTATAGCGGTATCACCCCATACCTTTTTCTTTGTCTTAAGCACACCTAAAGATGTCTCGATTTGTACGACATCTCCCCAACTATCCAAAGTATATTTCGTCATCAATGCTTTACTTTGACTTCCCTCATTTATTTTCGACAGTACATTTCCCCAATTATCATAAGTATACGAAGTTGCAACAGACGATGGATTACTATACTCTTTTACCAAAAATCTTCCAGTACCATCATATTCATACTTATGTGCTATTGGCATAATCTTATACCCACTCTGTGTGGAAGAAATTACATTACCAAATTTATCATACAACATTTCTGTTGACAACGACATACTGGTTCCATCATTGTCAATTTGCTTAATTATTTGACCAAATTCATCATAAAAATACGTAGTTTTTTGAATGTATTCTTCACTATCATCTTCATGTTTCTGTACGTTTACCACATCTGTCGGCAATAACGAACCTGCTTTATTTACATAGTTATTGTATGACACTTGTTTAAACATAGCATCATTCTCAAAAATTGTTTTGCTACATAACAGACAACCAAGATCTTCACTATAATCTGTAATATTGGTGGTAGACACACCATCATCATCAGTAGACTCTTGCTGAGTCTTTCTCGTAAAAAAGGTATTATTCTTCGCAGAAAGCAAAATGTCAGAAGTACTTACCGATGTCCAACTATCTATCGTAGTTTTACGAACAGTCCGTTCTGGGACGAAGTAAGTTGAATTCCAGTCAAGAATCGAGTTTTCTTCGATTTTATCACGATATACGTTTACAACCTTAGAATTATCAAATCCCAAGAGTCCACGACCTTGCACATGTACCTTCAAACCACCATACATATAGCAAATTCTTTGACCATTCGCCTTTACTTGTTTCACAACAGGTAGAGAGGTATTTACGTCCTTTACAGGAAAGGACAATTGCGTCTTTTTAGGAAGTTTCACATCCAAAGACGTTGATGCGGAATAATCAATCATACTTTCTGCTCCCAACCCATCTATGATTTTACAAACCTTACCAGAAGCGGCATTATAACCAGAATTTACATAAAGACGGAATTTAATGGCATCAGAAGAATTTGCCATATAAATATTCTTACCATAATTCATCATACTGATTCTACCATCACCAGTAAAGTCACCTACGACAATATATCCATTTTTAGCGTCATCTTGATTGTCTGTAAAGATAGTTTTCTCCAAAATCAATTTATTACCATCCGAACGCAACCAATTTGTTTGAGTGTTTCTATAAGTATAATGATCATGCAAGCCTCCATGATATCTAAAATCTGCTTTTGTCACCAACAAATCCGTTTTTCCATCACCATCTTGATCGTATGGAACAAACGTGAAATAGTTATCATCTTTCCCTGTATTTTTATCTTTTTGGTCTAATTTTATAGCATAACGAATATCAAAAGTTCCATTGCCATTATTCAAAGCGAAATTTGTGTCTCCTTCTTTGTTGCAGTACAAAAAATCTATTAAGCCATCCCCATTAAAATCACCTTGAACCATTCTCCACTCATGACCAAAGGAAGTACCTTGTATGCAATTTTTCTCAGCAAAGACATCAGCAATATTCTGCGTACCATTATTAAAATAGATTTTATAGCCCCCCTCATAAATCAGTATAATATCTATCAATCCATCATTATTAAAATCTCCCGAGAATATACACTGAGGATCTTTTGGCAAATTAAAATCAAATCTTGTCATTTCAGGTTTTTCTATATCACGAAAAGATAGAATCCACACAGGATATGCATTTTCGAATTTTTGCTTCTCGACAAAAAGCAACGCATCTAATCCTTCATTAGCGACATCTAATGTAGTATGTAATGGGCATTCATACCCAGAAGACACCCTAAGAGCAGCATCATAACTTTCCCCATTACCAAGAACAACAAAGTAGTGGATGTTATGTATATCATGTTCTTTGACTTGTTCTATTCTTGGTATTATAACATCTTGCTTTCCATCACCATCCAAATCACAAGCAGAGCATCCAGAAACTCCAGATACCCATCCATCAAAATTAAAGGACGCACCTATTCTATAAGAATTTGAAAGCCTGTAAGAAACCGAAGAGTTTTCTGTTCTATCTGCCAAAAAAACATAAGCATAAGAGGCTGGTGAGCCAGACACAGTAGTACCATCATCATAGTAATTATCTTGCACATTGGAAATTCTAACAATGTCACTAGTCCCGTCTCCATTTACATCAGCAGAAACAAAATAGGCATCCTCTACCTTTTGTAGCCAATTTCCTTGCATAGCATTTATTTCCGGCTCTGACACAGATTGTCTTGAGTCTGCTAAGTTTTTCCAACTAAAAGCAATCGGATTCAGCTCTTCTCCTTTTCCATTACTTTCAGTAACCTTTATCAAACGAGAATACCTCACCTTAGAAGCATCAGAAACAGAGTCGTATTCACAAACATATTTGCGATAAATCTGATTGTTGCTTTCTGTACTTATACTTTTAAGCCTCACGCTCAGATTTCCCTCTGCACTACCCAAATGGAACTTCAAGGTATTAGGATTCTTTACATCCTCATAGGTAAAACGCATGAGATTCGTAATGCCTCCAGTCATTCCATAAGAGATAAATGTAGGATAAACAAATAGGTTTTTGGAAGAATAAGAATAATTGATAAATCGCCCTTGAGCATCAAAAGAACGACTTATATTCCACACACTAACATGAGTACCTTTAGAATCCGTAAATGTTTGCTGTGAATTATTCCCATTTCCGTAATAAAGCGTAATTCCATCATTACCTTTCACCTCCATCCATGTACCGACACCAGTTCTATGAAAAGCAACTTTTGTAAAAGGTTCGCCTTCTGGAACATAGACTGCGCCTTCGTCACCTTCACTTCCTGACAGAAGAATCAATCGCTTGCCATCCAAGAAATAGGCATCATCATTCTGGTATTTCAGTCCTGTCGCCTTACCATCATGATAGATATCTTTGCAGCCACGAGTGATGGCGGACAAGCCTGCAATATTACAGCCGTAGCCCACCAATCCATAACCCGCTTGGCTATTATATACCAAAGAGATATTTGGCACCATATTACCATAGCCTTTAGGACAACTGATTGGTATGGTGTATGTTGCTGCACCCAAGGCTGAGACATCCAATACACCCTTAGTAGTACCAATACTTTTGCTGGTAGAAATATTGTCAGCATAAGACATCATGCTATGTCCCAACAAAAACATAACACATATAATCAAGCAGTTAATTCGATTTGCTTTCATAGTTTTATTCTTTTATAATTTTCCAACTTGTAGAAGAACCATCTATGGATACACGGAGAATATAGATGCCATTTGTACTTTGGCTTATATCTACAACCGCCACCTTATTATATATAGGCGCAGAAGTTATCTTTATGCCTCCCAAAGAATATACTTCAACATCTCCCTTTTCAAAAGCTGTGCCGTCAGCAACCTCAATACGCAGATTGCCTTTGGTAGGATTAGGAGAAATTTTAATTTGACGGTCTGCAACCATATCTGAAAACGAAGCAGAAGTTTGCTTTGCTTGGTTTTGAGTTTTTGACATTACGATTTCTCTTTTCACTCGATTGCCAGCAGCATCATAACTGTAGCTTATCTTGGTTTGGGCACTTAGACCCAAACTACAAGATAAGAGTGAAAGCAACAGGAATTTAGTTTTAAGATTTTTCATAAACTGATTGCGAAAAATTAGTACAACATTCCTACAAGTTCCACACTATTGTAACATACTTCTACAATAGTTGCATCAGATGGGATTTCCACATCAATCTCCTCCCCACTGACCACTGTCTGAGAGAGGATCTTGTCCTCCTCATCTTTAAATGTAATAGTCAGCAACAAGTCAGGAGAAGAATTGACATGAAGGATCTCTTCCTCTTGATAGAGACTAACGAATTCCCTTGCTGGAGTTCGACGTTCTGTGACACTTGCAAAAGCGCATCGTGCACTCCTGCGAACATAAACTCTTTTTCCTTTTTTTGATGCATTGGCAGCTAAGACACATAACAACGCAACAATAAACAATACGACTTTTTTTATTTGCACTTAGTTTAGTGAAACATGCTGCAAAAATAGCAAAAAGTCGCTTTTAAAACGCAAAAAAGTATTCGCATCTACATTCGCATTTAATTTTTGAATATAAATTGGGGGCAATTGTCATTTTCATAATATAGAAAGAAGCTTATCAAATTGTTCCGCATTACCCTCCTCACAAGTAATTTTCTTATAAATTCTTTGTTTAGCAGTAGAAATCGTAGATGGTGCCCGATTAGTTAGCCAAGCTATTTTCGATGTCGCTACTCCTAACTTTACCAACATACAAATATGATACTCATGTGATGCCAATACACTACAAGAATAGATATTCTTTTTAAAAGTAGGAAAACTTTTATCTATTTCACATTCCATCTCTTCCCAAACATTAACAGGCAAATGTTTTTCCGCTAAAAAATACTTATTCAAATCCAAGTTTTCTATAATTTGTCTTTTATAAACTTCATCTTTTCTTGGATATGCAACTGCCTTAAGTTTCCATTCCCTAAGTCTACTTTGAATTTGAATCTTTTTTACAATTTTCAATTGCCAATAATAGAAGGAAGCCGATGAAATAACGACAACCAAGACAATTAAAAATAAAATCCATACAAGATTTTGTATTTTTTCTTTTTTCAGTTTTTCCACTTGTTCTGTTTGATATATATACTCAAACAAAGCCTTTCCTTTCAGTTCTTTTTCTTGCTGACTTTCAATTCTCAGGCTATCAGATAGCCTCAATGAATAATCGTAACAATCTTGAGCTTCAGTATATTTACCGATGCTTTTTAAACACCTTGCCAATCTAATACTCGAATCGTATTTCACGCCCATATCCTTACTGAGGCGCAAAGACTGTTGCAAATAATACAATGCAGAATCTTCCTTACCTACAGTATCATAATAAACATAAGCCAAATGTGCCCGTATTAGACGTCAAATTATTCGATAGTTTCAAAAATGGCATTAAGTATTTACGCACAGAATCCATGTCTACATCAAAATAACAATCAGCAGTCTCCAACAAGACTTCATCTTTTATACTTTCATCGATTCTATCAGACAACAACCTTTGAGCCAACCGATATTTCATCAACGCCAAGTGCTTTTCACCCAAATAATCATAGGACATTGCCATATCACGCAAACTATAAAGCATTGCAACGGTATCATTTCTCAAGCTATCACACTTATAAGCTGTATAAAAATGATTTAAAGCATTTTCCAAATCGTTTTGTTTACCATAAATATAAGCTATTTGCGAATGCACTAAGCTGCGCAATCGAATATCATCTTGATTTTTCAAATATTCCAAGACACGATGAAAATACGTCAAAGCTTTTGCATCCTCATACATATTTCGTGCAATTCTTCCCATTAGATAATAAGACTTTGCCAACAATAGTTCATCCTTGTCATTTTCATAAAAATCTACTATTTTACATACCTCAGAAACATTAGGAGTAAGATGATTCAACTTATCTTCTGCTGTCATTTGAAGCAAACGAAGATACATGACATCAGCTTCTTTCGTAGTATCTATATGCGCAGACAAACTATCCAACTTTGCCAAAGCCGCCTTAGGATCGGTATACATAAGACTATCCGCTTCAACCAAAGAAGCAGGATAACGATGTTGGCAAGAACTGAATGTTAATGCAAACAGAATGAAAAGGAGAATAAAACTGAACTTTGATCTCATGGCAATTGTGTTTTGGGGTAAATATACGCACATACCCCATGCCCATCTCGCAGAAAAGATAAACATGGAGTATGCTCCTATAATTACCGATTGCTTTTTTCCTTATAAATGACATTGTTGGCTCCGCTCGTAATCTTCAGAGCCTCCGGGTGTTCCGCAATAAATGTATTGATATGACGGACACGCTTCTCCTCCAATATCTCATCTACCGCAATCAAGATGCCTGTCTCCTCGACATCGCCAAAGCCATAGTTGATGGCGGTACCGAAAAGCTTCATGGTTGGGCTGAGGTTCATATAGGCATTGACCAACGGAGGAATGTTGAAACCTAACTTTCGAATCTCACCATTCAAGATGCGATAGTCTGCCTTGAAATCATCCTCGGTAAAGATGGCAGCCATCTCTGACTCAGGGGTATCCAACTTGAGTGGCTTCATCGGAATCACCAAGTTCTCCTTATCATCGAAGTGCTTTTTGAGGAAGTAGAGAATCATGTCACGACCTCGACGGATATAGGAAGGATACATCGTCATCTTGCCAAAGAAATACTTAAGCTCCGGATATAAAACCGTCAGTGCTCCCAAGCCATCCCACAGGTTGTCCAAGGCAAAGATACTCTTCGTGTTCTTGCGGACATTCTGGTATTCCAACGATACGAAAGAACGCCCTAACTCCACCGTATAAGGCATGTACTCCTTCAAGAACTTTTCCGAGAAATGGAACATGTGACTGGTTGCCAAGATAGGCTGTCCTTTCTCATCCAACTTCCAATCCTTGCCCAACAGATAACGGTAACCACCGATAATCTCGTCTGCCTCTGGATTCCATACGATAAGCTGCTTGTAGCAATTGTCACCATAATCGAACTCATCCAAGTCCATCGACTTGCCAGAGCCACCACCAGCGGTTCGGAAAGCAATCTCGCGCAAGCGACCAATTTCCTTCAGCACGTTAGGCGAATCATTGGCTGTAACGATATAGATTTCATTATGACTCTTGTTGGTCATACGAAGCTGCTTGTCGGGAGTCAACTCACTCTTCAGCAAGGCTTTGTCTATTGGTTGTATAATCTCTTCTTCCATTTGCTTTTTATATAGATATACTATAGTTCGTAAACTTTATCTTCGACATACTGCGCCCACTCCGTCGCAGTCTTACTCTTATCAAACGTCTGCCATGGTATTGGCTTGCCAATGGCTATGCGGAAATGCTTGCCCACATTCTTATACATCTCATCCACCAAGAACATCATTGCCAAATTGAAAGGAAGATGCTTGTCACTAAACTTAGCTATGCGGTAGAATCGCTCGGAGTTCTGTCCGCCGAAATGTATAGGAACGACATCTCGCTGATACTCAACACTTTTGGATATAAAAGTCTTCTTCCAAGGTATGTCATGAATGGTACCATCGTCACGCTTGCGACTATTCAAGCCAGCAGGGAACATCAACATGTGGTTGTCGCTCTGGAAACCAGCCTCCACCATGCGAGGGAAGTCACGGCTATTGCGTCCCGTCTTGTTGATGCCAATGCTGACTGGTTTCAAGCCAGGGAGATTGAGCAACAAGTCGTTGACGAGATATCGGAACCTGCCATCATAATGCTGCCCGATGATAGAGCCCAAAGCCACACCATCCTGACCTCCAAGCGGATGATTGGACACAAAGGTATAGAGCTTGCCGTCATTCTTATCTGGCAAGTTCTCCAATCCGACCAACTCAATGTCCATCTTGAGATATTTCACACATTCCGTCAACCATTCAGTACCCGAAAGATGACGACTCTCCCATAAAAACTTGTTGACCTCATCCTCATGCACCAACCGCTTGAGCCAAGAGACGAGAAATTTGGGCACGAACTTGGCTTTCTTGCCCATCTTGCCCTTCAGGATCTTGTCTATGTCGATAGTCTTCTCTATTGTATCACTCATTTCAATATTCAGCTAAATATGTGCAAAAATAACTCAACTTTTTCAAATACGTGCCATTTTTTAGGAAAAAAAACAAAAAACTTATAATTTTGTTATAAAAACATAGATTTCGAGACAAATATCTTCAAATTTAGTGATATTTATCGGCGGTCGCAAAGCTCTTATTAAATAGTCACGTTCCCACTCGGATTCAACTTTTTTATTAAGTTTTATAAATTTTGTGGGGAAAAGTGGGGAAATATGGGGAAAAATGTGTAACTTTGGAGCCGAATTCTTATATATAAGATGTACACATGCGTTTTTTAGGCAACATAGAGGCTAAAACTGACACGAAAGGACGCGCTTTTCTGCCAGCTACGTTCCGCAAGATTCTCCAAGTTTCTGGCGAGGAGACCCTTGTGCTCAGAAAAGACGTATTCCAGCCTTGCCTCGTCATCTACCCTGAGTCGGTATGGAACGAGCAGTTGGATTGCCTACGCAAGAAACTCAACCGATGGAATGCCAGGGAACAGCAAATCTACAGAGCCTTCATCGCAGATGCGATACAGCTCACATTGGATGGAAACGGACGTTTCCTGATTCCCAAGCGACTGCTCAAGCTCGCCAACATCGAGCAAGGCATCCGATTCATCGGCATGGGCGACACGATAGAGATTTGGAGAAGTGAAGGCGAAGAAGAACAGTCCTTCATGGACCAAGAAGAGTTCAGCAAGGCATTGCAAGACGTAATGTCATTCAACAACGAAGAAATAGAATAGAAAGAGAGATGGTAAAGACAGCAGAAACATATCATGTACCGGTGCTTCTCCACGAGAGCATCGATGGTCTCAACATCCAACCGGGTGGTATCTATGTAGACGTGACCTTTGGTGGCGGCGGACATTCCAAGGAAATCCTCGCACGCATCAATGGCAACGGTCACCTCTATAGTTTCGACCAAGATGCCGATGCCGAGAGGAATGTCGTTGCCGACAAGGACTTCACGTTCGTTTGCTCCAACTTCAGATACCTGAAGAACTGGATGCGCTACTATGGTGTGGAAGGGCTTGACGGTCTGTTGGCTGACCTTGGCGTATCGAGCCATCACTTCGATGACGAGACCAGAGGTTTCTCTTTCCGATATGACTCCCCACTCGACATGAGAATGAACAAGAGAGCGGGCAAGACTGCCGCCGACATCGTGAACGAGTATGAGGAATCGCAACTCGCCGATGTTTTCTATCTCTATGGCGAACTAAAGAACTCTCGCCGCATCGCCGCCGCACTTGTCAAGGCAAGAGCAGAGAAAAGGATAGAGACAACCACCGACTTCATCAAGGCAGTGGAACCCCTCTTCAAGAGAGAGCGAGAGAAGAAAGACATGGCAAAGCTATTCCAAGCCCTCCGCATCGAGGTGAACCACGAGATGGATGCCCTCAAGGAGATGCTGAAATCTGCCACGGAACTTTTGAAACCAGGTGGCAGGCTTTCGGTAATCACTTACCACTCGTTGGAAGACCGAATCGTGAAGAACGTCATGAAGTCGGGCAATCCGGAAGGTAAGGTGACGCAAGATTTCTTCGGAAGAATCGAGACGCCATTCAAGCTCATCAACAACAAGGTAATCCTGCCAAGTCAAGAAGAGCAAGAGAGAAACCCAAGAAGCAGAAGTGCCAAACTAAGAATCGCAGAAAAGAAATGAACGAAGATAACAAGGAAGACAAGCTCAAGCTGGAACTCAAGGAAGCCATCGCACAACAAGCGATAGAAGAAGAGGCTCCCCTATCATCCAACTTCACGCTTCGCAAGATATTGGGTGGAGACATCCTGACGGCACACATCATACGCCGACAGATATGGCTGTTTATTCTCATCGTCTTCTTCATCATCATATACATATCCAATAGATACAGTATACAGAAAGACTTGATTGAGATAGACCAACTGCAAAAGGAACTGCAAGACGCCAAGTACAAGGCTCTTTCAAGCAGCAGCCAGATAACAGAGAAAAGTCGTGAGAGCAATGTGCTCGACATGCTGAAGAGCAACAAGGACAGTATCTTGCACGTAGCCACACAACCTCCATATATAATTAATGTACCAGAAGAATGAGTAAGTTTGATGCAAAGAAAGTGATGCCAAGGTATCGTGCCATTTCATTGGTCATGATTATCTTAGCCACATTGGTGGTTGGCAAGTCACTATATATCATGACAGCCAAGCGCGACTACTGGATGAAGGTGGCTGAGCGACAGAAGAAAGATTCTGTCACCGTGAAGCCTAACCGAGGCAATATCCTCAGTTGCACGGGGCAGCTCTTGGCAAGCTCTTTGCCTGAGTTCAAGGTCTTCATGGACTTTGTTGCTCTGAAAGAGGCCAAGTCCGACTCGCTGTGGACAGTCAAGGAAGACTCCATCTGCCAAGGATTGCACAAGATATTCCCTGAGAAGAGCGCAGCAGAGTTCAAGGCTCGTCTTGAGGAAGGAAAAGCCAAGAACAAGAGGCATTGGCCTATCTACAACGAGCGCATTAGCTACAATACGTTTACTGAGGTGAAGAATTTGCCCTTGTTCAATTTAGGAGTCAACAAGAGTGGTTTTCACTGGGAAGAATACAATGCCCGCAAACGCTCATACGGCTCATTGGCAGGCAGAACCATCGGCGCGATGTTTGGTGCGAAAGATACCGCAAGATTCGGCTTGGAACTCTCCTACGACTCCATCCTTCGAGGAACCAATGGAATCGTACACAGAAGAAAGGTGCGCAATAAGTTTCTTGACATCACCGACACGCCCCCTATCGATGGCGCAGACATCGTGACAACCATCGACGTGGGCATCCAAGACTTGGCAGAACGTTCTGTCATCAACGAGTTGAAGGAAATCAATGGAAATGTAGGTGTTGCCATCGTTATGGATGTCAAAACTGGCGACATCAAGGCCATCGTCAACATGGAAAAATGTGAGGATGGCGAATATCGAGAAATCCACAACCATGCCGTCAGCGATTTGCTGGAGCCTGGTTCTGTATTCAAGCCAGCTTCCTTGCTTGTGGCACTCGACGATGGTGTGGCAGACACGACCATCCGAGTAGAGACCGGTGGTGGTGTTTGGCCTATGTATGGCAGGGACATGAAAGACCACAACTGGCGAAAAGGCGGCTACGGCACCTTGACTTTCGCACAGACCCTGTGGTATAGCTCCAACATCGGTGTCAGCCGTATCATCGACGATAGATACAAGAACTGCCCAGAGAAGTTTGTCAAGGGCATTCACCGATTAGGACTTGCCGACAACTTGGAGGTTCCCCTCGTCGGTTCGACACCAGCGAGAATCCGTATGCCTCACAAGAATAGCCACGGGCAATATGATAACTGGAGCAAGACGGCACTGCCTTGGATGAGTATTGGTTACGAGACACAGATTCCACCTATCTCTACCCTTACCTTCTATAATGCGGTAGCCAACAACGGCAAGATGATGCGTCCTCGCTTTGTCACCAAGGTGGTAAAGAATGGCGAGACCATCATGGAGTTCCCTCCACAGGTGATGCGTGAGCAAATCGCCAAGCCACAAAGCATCAAGAAGATACAAACCATATTGGAGCAAGTGGTCAGCATCGGCTTAGGTAAGAAAGCAGGTTCGCCAAACTTCAAGGTGGCAGGAAAAACGGGTACCGCACAAATGTCAAAAGGTGCTGGCGGCTACAAAACCGGTGGTGTCAACTATCTCTTGAGTTTCGCTGGTTACTTCCCTGCAGACGCGCCACGTTACAGTTGCATCGTCTGCATACAAAAATCCGGATTGCCTGCCTCTGGTGGTGGCATGAGCGGTAAGGTGTTCCATGAGATTTCGGAAGGAATCATGGCACAGAGCCTCAAACTCGACGTGAAAGATGCAAGCGACTCCGCATCCATCTTCATACCGGACGTAAAAGCGGGCAATGTCCTTGCCGCAGACTACGTACTCACTCACCTTGGCATCAAGACCAACACCAACTGGAGTGGCAGCTATCTCAACGGCAACCCAATCTGGGGCAAAGCCGAAAAGGTGGGCAACAAGTACGTAAGACTTGAGAAAGAAAGACAATATGGCAAGGGAACCGTCCCTGACATCACTGGCATGGGAGCAAGAGATGCCGTCTACATGATGGAAAGCAGAGGCATCAAGACACGCCTCTATGGAAGAGGAAAGGTTGTCAAGCAATCCTTGATGCCTGGAACGCCTGTCAAGAAAGGAGCTTTCTGCGCCATCACTTTGGAATGAAATATGCCCTATATATATAATAAGGTGTAAATGAAATATCTCTCATATATCATAAAAGGTGAAATATAAAACAAAAAACAAAATATGAAGTTACAAGAATTACTCAAAAACATCAAGCCGATCCAAATCATCGGAGATGCTGAAATCGAGGTCACTGGTGTGAACATCGATTCTCGAAAGATTAAGGATGGACATCTATTCGTTGCCATGAAAGGCACACAGGTAGATGGGCACAAGTTTATCCCTAAAGCGATAGAGTTAGGGGCTAAGTCGGTGCTGTGCGAAGATGTGCCTGAGGGAAAGGTCGAGGGCATTACCTATATCCAAGTGGAATCCACCGAGGATGCCGTGGGTAAAGTAGCCACCTTGTTCTATGGTGACCCTTCAAGAAAATTGAAATTGGTTGGCGTAACTGGCACCAACGGCAAGACCACCATCGCCACCTTATTATATAATATGTTCCGTAAGTTCGGCCATAAATGCGGTCTCTTGTCCACTGTTTGCAACTACATTGAGGACGAGGCCATCCCTGCAGACCACACTACCCCAGACCCTATTGAGTTGAACGAGCTGTTGGGTAGAATGGTAGAGGCTGGCTGTGAGTATGCCTTCATGGAATGCTCATCGCATGCCATCGCCCAAAAGCGCATCGGCGGCTTGAACTTCGCAGGTGGTCTCTTCACTAATCTGACTCGTGACCACCTCGACTACCACAAGACTTTCGAGAACTATCGCAACGCCAAGAAGGCCTTCTTCGATGGTCTGCCAAAGACAGCCTTCGCCATCACCAACGCCGATGACAAGAACGGCATGATCATGGTTCAGAACACGAAGGCGACAGTCAAGACCTACTCTACCCGAAGCATGGCAGACTTCAAGGCAAAGATTTTGGAATGCCACTTCGGCGGCATGTACTTGGAAATCGACGGCAGAGAGGTAGGAGTGCAATTCATCGGAAAATTCAATGTGAGCAACTTGCTCGCTGTCTATGGCGCCGCAGTCATGTTGGGCAAGAAACCAGAGGATGTCCTTGTTGTCATGAGTACATTGCACAGTGTCAACGGACGTTTGGAGCCAATCCATTCCCCAGAAGGATATACCGCCATCGTTGACTATGCCCACACTCCAGACGCATTGGAGAACGTGCTCAGCGCTATCCATGAGGTACTCAATGGTAAGGGACAAGTAATCACTGTATGTGGCGCAGGTGGCAACCGTGACAAGGGCAAACGCCCACTGATGGCACAAGAGGCAGTGAAGCAAAGCGACAAGGTAATCATCACAAGCGACAACCCACGTTTCGAAGAGCCACAAGACATCATCAACGACATGTTGGTTGGCTTGAACGCACAACAGATGAAGAAGGTCATCAGCATCGTAGACCGCAAGGAAGCGATCCGCACCGCTTGCATGATGGCACAAAAAGGCGACGTCATCCTCGTAGCAGGAAAGGGCCACGAGGACTACCAGGACATCAAGGGAGTTAAGCATCACTTCGACGACAAGGAAGTGCTCAGAGACATATTCGGAATCAAACAGAACTAAAGTAAAATGTTATACTATCTCTTTAGATTTTTAGAGCAATGGGGAATCACCGGTTCTCACATGTGGGGCTACATCTCATTCCGTGCCCTCCTCGCTCTCATCGTTTCACTTGTCATATCCGCATGGTTTGGCGAGAAATTCATCAAGTATCTCAAGAGCAAGCAAATCACAGAGACACAGCGTGACGCATCTATCGACCCATTCGGTGTCAAGAAGATTGGTGTGCCTTCCATGGGTGGTGTCATCATCATCATGGCTATCCTCATACCTGTACTGTTGCTCGGCCGTCTGCGTAACATCTACTTGATTCTGATGATTATCACCACCGTTTGGTTGGGTTTCCTCGGCGGCATGGACGACTTCATCAAGATATTCAAGCGTGACAAGGAAGGATTGAAAGGCAAGTACAAGATTGTAGGACAGATTGGTATCGGACTCATCGTCGGTTTGGTACTCTGGGCTTCTCCTGATGTCAAGATGAATGAGAACCTCTCTATCGAGAGACAAGGACAAGAAACGGTAGTAAAGCATCGTACAGAAGCAACCAAGTCGTTGAAGACCACCATCCCATTCATCAAAGGTCACAACTTGGATTACTCCAAGATAACCAGTTTCTGTGGCAAGTACAAGACAGCCGCCGGCTGGATACTATTTGTCATCATGACCATCTTCGTGGTGACAGCCGTTTCAAATGGTGCCAACCTCAATGATGGCATGGACGGCATGTGCGCGGGCAACTCGGCGATCATAGGTGTGGCATTAGGCATCTTGGCATACGTGTCGTCACATATCCAATTTGCCGCTTACCTCAACATCATGTATATACCGGGATCCGAAGAGTTAGTGGTATTCTTCTGCGCATTCATCGGTGCATTGATTGGTTTTCTTTGGTACAACGCATATCCAGCCCAGGTATTCATGGGCGATACAGGCTCGTTGACCATTGGTGGAATTATCGCTGTAGGTGCCATCATCATCCACAAGGAACTGCTGTTGCCTATCCTTTGCGGCATTTTCTTCGTGGAAAGCCTCAGTGTCATCGTACAGGTATACTATTATAAGTTAGGAAAGAAAAAAGGCATCAAGCAGCGCATCTTCAAGCGCACCCCTATCCACGACAACTTCAGAACACAAGACTGTCAGTTGGATCCAGACTGCAAGTACCTTATCAAGAAGCCACACGGTGCCATCCACGAGTCGAAGATAACCATTCGTTTCTGGATTATCACTATCATCTTGGCTGCATTAACTATCATTACTTTGAAGATTAGATAAAAAACAATATGAGTAGAATTGTAATTTTAGGAGCTGGCGAGAGCGGAGCGGGAGCTGCCGTCCTTGCCAAGAAAGAAGGTTTCGACGTATTCGTCTCTGACATGTCCAAGATCAAGGACAAGTACAAGAAACTCATGGATGACCATGGCATCGAATGGGAAGAGGGTCATCACACAGAAGAGAAAATTCTGAATGCCGATGAGATCATCAAGAGTCCTGGTATTCCAAAGGAAGCACCAATGATTCAGAAGCTGATGGCACAGGGCACTCATATTATCAGCGAGATTGAGTTCGCAGGTAGATACACCAACTCCAAGATGGTTTGTATCACTGGCAGCAATGGCAAGACTACCACCACATCGTTGATTTATCACATTTTCAAGGCAGCAGGTTACGACGCAGGTTTGGCAGGCAATATCGGAAAGAGCTTGGCCCTGCAAGTGGCAGAAGACCCACACGAGTACTATATCATCGAGTTGAGTAGTTTCCAACTCGACAACATGTATGATTTCCGTGCCAACATCGCCATCTTGCTGAACATCACTCCAGACCACTTGGACCGTTACGACTTCTGTATGCAGAACTACGTGGACGCCAAGATGCGCATCATCCAGAATCAGACATCTGAGGATAGCTTCATCTTCTGGAATGACGACCCTATCATCAAGAAGGAATTGGAGAAATACGATATCAAGGCTGTTCTCTGTCCTTTCTCCGAGCTCAAGGAGAAAGGCTCCATCGGTTATATCGAAGAGGGCATGTACAAGTTGGAATACCCTACTCCTTTCAATATGGAGCAGGAAGAACTCAGTCTAACTGGCAAGCACAACATCTATAATAGTTTGGCTGCAGGTTTGGCTACCAACATCTCTGGCATCAAGAAGGAGATTATCCGCAAGAGCCTCAGTGACTTCCCTGGTGTAGAACATAGACTGGAGAAAGTATGCAAAGTGGAAGGCGTGCAATACGTCAACGACTCCAAGGCAACCAATGTAGACGCTTGCTGGTATGCGCTCGAAAGCATGAAAACGCCTACAGTTCTCATCTTGGGTGGAAAGGACAAGGGCAACGACTACAACCAAATCAAGGATTTGGTAAAGCAGAAGTGCAGAGCCATCGTATATCTTGGAGCAGACAACCAGAAACTCCACGACAATTTCGACGAACTCGGCTTACCAGTACGTGACACCCACAACATGAAAGACTGCGTGGAAGCTTGTCACGAATTGGCACAAGAAGGCGATACCGTCTTGCTGAGTCCTTGCTGCGCAAGTTTCGACCTTTTCAAGAACATGGAAGATCGTGGTGAACAGTTCAAGACATTGGCAAGACAGTTGCAAAAATAAAGGAAAAATGATACCACATAAGGTGGAACAAGACACTCTATAAGCATTTAGAAAAATGAATAATAAGACTATAGGCAATATCTTCAAAGGAGACAAAGTCATCTGGATGGTTTTCTTCTTTCTTTGCATGATCAGCATCATTGAGGTGTATTCCGCCTCAAGCTCCCTGACATACAAGAGTGGAAACTACATGGCTCCAGTCATCAAGCACATCATGATATTATGTTTTGGTGTGTTCACCATGATTTGCATGCTGAAAGTAAAATGCAAGTACTTTAAGATTGCAACACCTTTGATGCTGATTGTTTCATTTTTTATGCTTATTTGGGTCTTGATAGCTGGACAAGCGACAAACGGTGCTTCCCGCTGGGTGAGCCTCATCGGCATACAATTCCAGCCGTCGGAGTTCGCCAAGGGAGCTGTTGTTTTGGCAGTAGCTCAGATTCTAAGTGCAACACAGACTGAAAACGGAGCAGACAAGAAAGCATTCAAGTTTATAATTGTTTCTTCGTTCATCTTTGTCCTCCTCATTGGCGTAGAGAACCTGTCAACGGCACTTCTCCTGTGCATTACCATCTTGTGCATGATGATTATAGGTAGAGTTCCAGCAAAACAAATAGGTAGGCTCTTGGGATTTGTCTTGATATTCATCTCCCTTGCCTTTGCTGCTGTGATGCTTATTGGAAAGGACAATAATGAAGAACTATCTCCAAACAACACACTCACGGAAGAGGTAAACGAAACCAAGGAAGAACCTGGAGTTCTCGAAAAGACCTTTCACCGAGCAGACACTTGGAAATCGAGAATTGACAAATTTCTCAACAACAAGTCTGTTGCCCCTGAGGATGTCGACCTGAATAAAGATGCCCAGGTAGCTCATGCCAACATAGCCATCGCCTCTTCCAATGTCATCGGAAAAGGACCAGGCAACTCTGTAGAGCGTGACTTCCTGTCACAGGCTTTCTCTGACTTCATCTATGCCATCATCATCGAGGAGATGGGAATTGAAGGTGCCTTCTTCGTTGCCCTCCTATACATTATATTACTATATAGGGCTGGCAGCATAGCGAATCGATGTGAGAACAATTTCCCGGCTTTTCTCTGTATGGGACTTGCCATCTTGCTGGTTACGCAAGCCTTGTTCAACATGCTGGTAGCTGTAGGCTTGGCACCAGTCACTGGTCAACCACTGCCGCTGATTAGTCGAGGCGGAACATCCACCGTCATCAACTGTCTCTATGTGGGCATCATCCTCAGCATTAGCAGGACAGCCAAGAAGAAAGAAGACGAAAAAGAAGCAACAGTAGCGTCAAAAGTTGCGACTGCATAAAAAAACACTATAAAAATAGTGAAAAATGGTTCTTTATAGATTTTTTTAATTACCTTTGCGTTATAATTTAGAAGATTATGAATGATGAATTAAGAATTATCATAAGCGGTGGCGGCACGGGAGGTCATATTTTCCCTGCTGTATCCATAGCCAATGCCATCAAGGCAAAATACCCTGAGGCAAAGATTTTGTTTGTAGGTGCCTTAGGCAGAATGGAAATGCAGCGCGTCCCAGCTGCAGGATATGAGATTAAAGGGTTGCCAATCTGTGGTTTTGACAGAAAGCATCTCTTGAAGAACATCGCCGTGCTGTTCAAGATCTGGAAAAGTCAAAGAATGGCAAAGAATATCATCAAGAACTTCAAGCCGATGGCGGCTGTAGGTGTCGGCGGATATGCCAGCGGTCCTACGCTCAACGTTTGTGCAAGCAAAGGTATCCCTTGCTTGATACAAGAACAAAACTCTTATGCTGGTGTAACCAACAAGCTCTTGGCGAAGAAGGCTGACAAGATTTGTGTAGCCTACGAAGGTATGGAACGCTTCTTCCCAGCTGAAAAAATCATCATGACGGGAAATCCTGTTAGACAGAATGTCTTAGAGACAAGCATTACCGTGGAAGAAGCCCGCCAACAGTTTGGCTTGGAACCAGACAAGAAGACAATCTTATTGGTGGGTGGTAGCTTAGGAGCAAGAACCATCAACGAAAGTGTACTCAACAACTTGGATAAGATTGCCAACAGCGGCATCCAGTTCATCTGGCAAACAGGAAAATACTACAGTGAATCCATCAAGGAGCAGATGAAGGGCAAAGAGATACCAAACCTCAAGGTCATGGATTTCATCAGCGACATGGGTGCAGCCTATAAAGCTGCCGACTTGGTCATCAGCCGTGCTGGTGCCAGCAGCATCAGTGAGTTCTGTCTCATTGGCAAGCCTGTGATTTTGGTACCAAGCCCTAATGTGGCAGAAGACCATCAGACAAAGAACGCCATGGCATTGGTTAACAAGGACGCCGCCATCTTCGTAAAAGACAGCGAGGCACCTGAAGTGCTCATCGACAAGGCTATCAGCACCGTCAACGATGAGCAGAAGTTGAATTCATTAAGTGAGAACATCAAAAAGTTAGGATTAAAGAACTCTGCCGACGTCATCGCCGACGAAGTGGTTAAATTAGCAAGAAGATAATGGAACTGAAAGATATCAAATCTGTATATTTCGTAGGAGCTGGCGGCATTGGCATGAGTGCCATCGCAAGATATTTCCTGAACAAGAAACTCGTTGTCGCTGGTTACGACAAGACTCCTTCTACCCTTACCAAAGAATTGGAGAAGGAAGGAATGGCAATTCACTATGAAGAGAACGTAAGTTTGATTCCAGAAGCATGCAAAGACAACAAGACGACTTTGGTGATTTACACGCCAGCCATCCCTGCAGAGCACAAGGAATTAGCATATTTCCATGAAAATGGATTTACCATCGAAAAGCGTGCGCAAGTATTAGGCACACTTACTCGTACACACAAGGGACTATGCGTAGCTGGAACACACGGAAAGACAACAACTTCAACCATGTGTGCCCACATCATGCACCAGAGCCATGTGGATTGCAACGCCTTCTTGGGAGGTATCTCCAAAAATTATGGGACGAATTACATCCTGTCTGACAAGAGCGACTACGTAGTCATCGAAGCAGATGAGTTCGATCGCAGTTTCCATTGGCTACGCCCTTGGATGAGCGTCATCACCGCCACAGACCCTGACCATCTCGACATCTATGGCACAAAAGAGGCTTATTTGGAAAGCTTCCGTCACTACACGGAACTGATTCAACCTGGCGGCGCACTCATCATCCACAAGAACTTGGAGATGAAGCAACACGTACAAGAAGGAGTCAAGATATACGAATATAGTCTGACCGAAGGAGATTTCCATGCAGAGAACATCAAAATAGACAATGGTGAAATCACTTTCGACTTCATCTCTCCTATCGAGAACGTAACAGGTATAGAACTCGGACAACCAGTTCCTATCAACATTGAGAATGGTGTTGCCGCCATGGCTATGGCCCAGTTGAACGGCTGTACCGCAGAAGAGCTTCGAAACGGAATGAAGACATACGGAGGAGTAGACCGTCGCTTCGATTTCAAGATTAAAAACGACAAGTTGGTCTTCCTCTCAGACTACGCACATCATCCACAGGAGATATACCAAAGCGCAAAGAGTATCAGAGAGCTGTATAAGGATCGTAAGATTACCGCAATATTCCAGCCTCATCTCTATACCCGCACCCGCGATTTCTACAAGGACTTTGCTAACAGTCTGAGTCTGCTCGACGAAGTAATTCTTTGCGACATATATCCAGCCCGTGAGCAGCCAATACCAGGAGTGACATCAAAGTTGATATACGACAACCTCAAGCCTGGTGTAGAAAAGAGCATGATTCACAAGGAAGACGTTTTGGACCTCATCAAGAAACGCGACTTCGATGTCCTCATCGTCTTGGGAGCAGGCGACTTAGACAACTACGTGCCACAAATGGCAGAAATTCTCAAGCATAAAGCATAATGCGCATCAATTGGAAGAAAACTATCATCATCACCCTTGATATCACGATAGGTGTATATCTTGTGTTTGCATTCACCAAGTTTAATAAGCCTGATGAATCAGACAAGATATGCACCAAGGTGAACATTAATATCCAAGACGAGATGACCAATGGCTTTCTTGATGCCAAGGAGATAAAGAAAAGGCTGGAAGCGAAGAAGATTTACCCCTTGGGGAAGACCCTCAACAAAGTCAGTGCCAGAAATATCGAAGAGGTGCTCATGCAAAGTCCATTTGTGAAGAAGGCGGAATGCTACAAGACGCAAGACGGGTTGGTAGACATCTACCTTACCCAGCGAATGCCGATTGTCAGAATCAAGAGCATCAACAATGATGATTATTATGTGGACGACCACCAGCAGATCATGCCAAACACGAAGTATACCAGCGACATGATCATCGCAACGGGTTACATCAGCAGGTGGTATGCTCAAAAGTACATTTCCATCTTGAGTAAGGCGCTGATGAGCAACGAACTCTGGAGAAACCAAATCGAACAAATCAACGTTTTGCAAGACAGGGGAATCGAATTGGTGCCACGTGTGGGAAACCACATCATCTATCTTGGAGCTTTGCCTGAGACGAACCAGATCGAGCAAAGGGAAAAGGACATCCAGGCTTTTGTGGAAAAGAAGATGACTCGGTTGGAAGACTTCTACAAATATGGTCTTTCACAAGCAGGTTGGAACAAATACTCATACATCAACTTAGAGTTTGACAACCAAATCATTTGCAAAAAGCATAACAACAATAGTTAGAAAGAATAGAAAGATATAACAAGATAATACATAACGACTATGCCAAAGGAATTTATTGTAGCAATAGAGTTAGGTTCATCCAAGATGACTGGTATTGCAGGTCAGAAGAATCTTGACGGCAGCATCACTGTGCTTGCCACCGTCGAGGAAGACTCGTCTTCTTGCATCAGGAAAGGTGTAATCTACAATATAGACAAAACTTGCCAGTGCTTGACAAACATCATCACGAAGTTGAAGAACATTCTCAAGCAAGATATCTCGCAAGTATACGTTGGTGTAGGTGGTCGTTCAATCAGAAGTCTCAAGAATGTCATAGTAAAAGAGCTTCCTGCCAACACCATCATCACACAAGACATGATTAACGAGTTGATGGACATCAACCGCAACATGACCTATCCAGAGCAAGAAATCTTGGATGCAGCAACGCAGGAATACAAGATTGACAACCAATACCAGATAGATCCTGTCGGAATACAATGCAACCACTTGGAAGGAATCTTCCTCAACATCTTGTGGAGAAAGAGTTTCTACAACAATATCAACACCTGCTTTGAGAAGGCCAACATTCCTATTGCAGAAATGTACCTGGCTCCATTAGCTATGGCAGACAGCGTATTGACCGACTCGGAGAAGCGTGCTGGTTGCGTATTGGTCGACTTAGGTGCGGACACGACGACCGTATCTGTATACTACAAGAATATCCTTCGTCATTTGTCAGTCATCCCTCTTGGAGGAAACAACATCACCAAGGACTTGACTTGTCTTCAGATTGAAGAGCAGGACGCAGAGAAGATGAAACTGAAATATGGCAAGGCATATACCGATATCAAGAACATCGACCCTACGCTCAACTACTCCATCGACAAGGACCGAGTAGTAGAAAGCAAGAAGTTCATCGAAATCGTCGAAGCCAGAGTTGAGGAAATCGTCGAGAACGCTTGGTTCCAAGTTCCAATGGAATTTGCCGACAAGCTCTTGGGCGGCATCATCCTCACAGGTGGCGGTAGCAATATGCCTGAGATTGACAAGGTGTTCAGAAGTCATACTAACATCCAGAAAATCAGATTTGCCAAATTCATCTCCCAGACCGTCAAGGCAAAAGATCCAAAAATCAACAACCATGATGGCACCATGAATACCATCTTAGGACTTCTTGCCAAGGGAGACATGAACTGTGCTGGCGACGAGATCACAAATGATTTATTCACCAATACAGAAAAGGCAACAACCCTCGACAACACCAACAAGCCTGCAAGAAATCCAAACGAGACTGCCGGTACTGGTGTCATCCCTACTCCAGCAGAGAAACAAAAGCGAGAGGAAGAACTCCGAAAGAAGAAAGAAGAAGAGGAAAGACTCGCAAGAATCGCAGAGGAGGAAGAGAGAGAGAGAGAAGAAAAGAAGAAAAGAGAAAATAGCTTATTCCACAAAGGCTTCAAGAAGATTAAGAAATTCTTTATTGACACCATTTCCGAGGAAGAATAAAACAAAATAGAAAGAAATTATGCAAGATAGCAAACCACATATCCTTGACTTCGGTGAACCGGAGAAGGAAAACAGCATCATCAAGGTAATTGGTGTTGGAGGTGGCGGTGGCAACGCCGTCAACCACATGTATCGTGAAGGAATCCACGATGTAAGTTTTGTGCTTTGTAACACTGATAACCAAGCCCTCAACGACTCTCCCGTACCTGTTCATTTGCAATTAGGAAAGGAAGGCTTGGGTGCGGGAAACAAGCCTGAAAAGGCAAAGCAAGCCGCAGAGGAAACGCTCGAAGACATCAAGAACATGCTCAACGATGGCACCAAGATGGCTTTTATCACTGCCGGAATGGGCGGTGGTACTGGCACGGGTGCTGCCCCTGTCATCGCAAGAGTGAGCAAAGAGTTGGGTATTTTGACCGTCGGAATCGTCACCATCCCATTCAAGTTTGAGGGTCCAAGAAAAATCGACCAAGCCTTGGATGGCGTTGAGGAAATGTCAAAGCACGTAGATGCCTTATTGGTCATCAACAATGAAAGACTTCGCCAGATATATCCAGACTTGGCTGTATTGGATGCATTCGGCAAGGCAGACGACACACTGAGCGTTGCTGCCAAGAGTATTGCTGAAATCATCACGGTACATGGTCTCATCAACCTCGACTTCAATGATGTCAAGACCGTATTGAAAGATGGTGGCGTTGCCATCATGAGTACTGGCTACGGCGAGGGAGAAGGTCGTGTAAAGAAAGCCATTGAAGACGCACTCAACTCACCATTGCTCAATGACAACGATGTCTTTAATTCCAAGAAGATTCTGTTGAGCATCGCATTCGCCAGCGAGAAGAAAGACAATCCTGGTCTCACCATGGATGAGATGAACGATGTCAATGACTTCATGGAGAAATTCGGTGATGACTTCGAATTGAAATGGGGTCTCGCCATCGACCCAGAACTTGGCAGTCGTGTCAAGGTAACAGTCTTAGCCACAGGATTTGGTCTGGAGGATGTCGAAGGCATGAATCGTCACATGAAGAAACACCATACCGAGGAAGAGTCACGCAGAATCGCCGAGGAGGAAGAGAAGAGAGCCGAGAATGAAGAAAGAAGAAAGCGCTATTATGGCAGTGACGGCAACACGACACAGTACAAGCGCCACCCACATATTTTCTTGTTCAAGCCAGAAGACCTCGACAATGAAGACGTCATCTTACAAGTAGAGAACACTCCTACCTATAAGAGAACAAGACAAACCTTGGAGGAAATCCGCAACATCGCTGCTGGCAACAGAGAAGAAGAGGATAGCAAAAACGACTCAGAAGCCGTTCAAGGAGTCATCAGCTTTGCATAACATCCACAAGAAAGACAGATTTAGCAAAACAGTTCTTTAAGAACAGGCAAGGACTTCAATTCCGGAAAACTTGGCAAGTGAAGTCGATAATATTCCACAATCACCTCTACACAACGATTTCGATCCTGTCGAGACATTGGGTAGAGGTGCATTGTTTTATAACGCAAGCGAAAGAGCTGAAGCAAATGTCGAGAATCTTCCTGCGACAAGAAATGAGTATGCGTTGGAGAATAAGGTACAAAGCACCCTTCCTCCAAATCAAACCACATGTTTTCTGTATCTACATCCAAATTAGGTCCCAAGCCCAAGAAGTAAGAAAGCCTGCATAAGAACAAAACATGAAAGTTGGCTATTTCCCCACTCTCCTGGTCCAACCAAACAAAGCTCTGCCAAAGGAATTCAAACAAAGATGAGTTTGCTTGCTCCAATTTTGTAGCATAAGACAAGAACTCAGCCAAGAAAATAGCCAAGGAGATTTTCACAGGCGAAAATGGAATGTCGGAATAAGGGAAAGCTATCCCTACATTTTTCAGTTTCTGAAGCGACAACTTCGGCCTGTAATCGAATTCTATATTCAGCAACATAAGAGATTGGAAAAACTGACGTTTCAGCTTTCCCTTTGATGACTTTGGCACATTGACCATAAAGGACAGTCTTCCATGTGATTCTGTAAAGAAATCAACAATCAACTGCGAATCACCATATTTTACAGAACGAAGAACTATTGCCTTGGTTTTCTCTATCATATAGACTCTTTTTATCGTTTTCGATGGCAAAATTACAAAAAATCATGCATTTAGAAAAAATTTTCACCGAAAAATTTGCGGGTTTAAAATAAAAGTAGTAACTTTGCACCCGCAAACAATAAATGGTCCCTTCGTCTATCGGTTAGGACGAGAGATTTTCATTCTCTAAAGAGCAGTTCGACTCTGCTAGGGACTACATAAGAAAATAAAAAAATAACATATTAAAGATGGCAAATCATAAATCATCAATTAAAAGAATCCGTCAGGACAAGAAGAAGGCTTTGCACAATAAGTATTATGCAAAGACAATGCGTAATGCTGTTCGCAAATTGCGCGGCATCACTGACAAGGAAGAGGCTACAAAGCTCTATCCTTCCGTTCAGAAGCTTTTAGACAAGTTGGCTAAAATCAATGTTATCCACAGCAACAAGGCTGCAAACTTGAAGTCAGGTTTGGCACAGCACATTGCTAAGTTAGCCTAATTGTTGATTTTAAGCAAAGAAATACTTAAGGTTGCAATCTTTTGATTGCAACCTTATTGCGTTTATATAGCCCCTTTATCCACTTCTGCCTTTTATTTCCTCCCTCTTTTTGCAAAAGAATCTATTTTATCCATCTTTTTTGCAGTTTTTAGCAACAAAAATTGCTTATTCTCAGGATTTTTCTGTATCTTTGCACGATAATAACACTAAGCAAAGAAATGGCAGAAAATCAAAACACCGCAAATAATTACTCAGCGAGCAACATTCAAGTCCTCGAAGGCTTGGAGGCTGTTCGTAAACGTCCGGCAATGTACATCGGTGACATTTCCGAAAAGGGTCTACACCACTTGGTGAACGAGACCGTAGACAACTCTATCGATGAGGCTATGGCTGGTTATTGTACCGACATCGAGGTAACCATCAATCCTGACAACTCCATCACCGTAGAAGACAATGGTCGTGGTATCCCTGTGGACATGCACGAGAAACTACATAAGTCTGCTCTTGAAGTCGTAATGACCGTGCTCCATGCCGGTGGTAAGTTCGACAAGGGTTCTTACAAGGTATCTGGTGGTCTTCATGGTGTGGGTGTTAGTTGTGTGAACGCACTCTCTACCCACATGATGTCACAGGTTTTCCGTGGCGGCAAAATCTATCAGCAGGAATACGAGAAGGGTAAGCCTCTCTATCCTGTCAAGGTCGTTGGTGAGACCACAAAGCGTGGTACTCGTCAGCAGTTCTGGCCAGACCCTACCATCTTTACCCACACCATCTACAAGTGGGACATCATCGCCAACCGTATGCGTGAGTTGGCATTCCTCAACGCAGGTATCAAGATTACCTTGACCGACCTTCGCCCAGACGAGGAAGGCAAGACCAAGCAGGAGGTATTCCATGCCAAGGACGGATTGAAGGAGTTCGTGCGCTACGTAGACCGTCATCGCACTCATCTCTTTGATGATGTGATCTATCTCAAGACCGAGAAGCAAGGCATTCCTATTGAGATTGCCATCATGTATAATACAGACTATACAGAGAACATCCACTCTTACGTCAACAACATCAATACCATCGAGGGTGGTACACACCTCACTGGTTTCCGTATGGCGTTAACTCGTACCTTGAAGGCATACGCCGAGGCTGACCCAGCTATCTCTAAGCAGATAGAGAAGGCCAAGGTAGAGATTGCACCAGAAGACTTCCGTGAGGGTCTTACAGCAGTTATCTCCATCAAGGTAGCAGAACCTCAATTTGAGGGACAGACCAAGACCAAGCTCGGTAACAGCGAGGTACAGGGTGCTGTTCAGCAGGCAGTGAATGAGGCTTTGGCTGATTATCTGGAGGAACATCCAGACGAGGCTAAGCGCATCTGCGAGAAGGTAGTCTTGGCTGCCACAGCTCGTATCGCAGCTCGCAAGGCTCGTGAGAGCGTGCAGCGCAAGAACTTCATGACCGGTGGTGGTCTTCCTGGTAAGCTTGCCGACTGCTCCATCAAGGATCCTAAGGAGTGCGAGATTTTCCTCGTCGAGGGTGATTCCGCTGGTGGTTCAGCCAAGCAGGGTCGTGACCGTTTCCATCAGGCCATTCTCCCATTGCGTGGTAAGATTCTGAACGTAGAGAAGGTACAATGGCACAAGGTATTCGAGGCAGAATCTGTCATGAACATCATCCAGAGTATCGGCGTGCGCTTCGGTGTAGACGGCGAGGACAGCAAGGAAGCCAATACAGACAAGTTGCGTTATGACAAGATCATCATCATGACCGATGCCGACGTCGATGGTTCTCACATCGACACACTGATCATGACCCTCTTCTATCGCTTCATGCCAAAGGTTATTGAGGAAGGACACCTCTACATCGCTACCCCACCACTCTACAAGTGCTCCTTCAAGAACAAGGTGAGCGAGTATTGCTATACAGAGCAGCAGCGTCAGGCATTCCTCGACAAGTATGGCGAAGGACAGGAAGACAAGAACATCCACACCCAGCGATACAAAGGTTTGGGTGAGATGAACCCAGAGCAGCTTTGGGAGACCACCATGGATCCATCTACACGCTTGCTCAAGCAGGTAACCATCGAGAATGCAGCCCAGGCTGATGAAATCTTCTCTATGTTGATGGGTGACGATGTGGAGCCACGCCGCGAGTTCATTGAGCAAAATGCTACTTATGCAAATATCGACGCATAAAAACCATATAAAAAGGGACAGACTTTTTCTAAGGTTTGTCCCTTTTTAAAATCACAACTATTCAATCTGAATTATTAACCTAAACCAACAATTCATATGACAACAAAAAAGAATATGATTGTTATGGCGACTTGTTTGGCATCTTTTTCTCTAAGCCAAGCACAGACTTTGCCATTGAAACTATGGTATGACCGTCCCGCCATAGCTTTTGAAGAATCCCTACCTATTGGTAATGGAAAGTTGGGTGCCCTCATCTATGGAGGAGCTGACAACGACTCCATCTACTTGAACGACCTAACTTTATGGACAGGAAAGCCTGTCGACCCAAATGAGAAAAAAGGTGCAAGCAGATGGATTCCAGAAATCAGGAAAGCCCTCTTCAATGAAGACTACAAAACGGCAGATTCCTTGCAACATTACGTACAAGGACATAACTCCGAATATTACCAACCACTTGGCAGACTTAACATCAAGGATGTCAACATGGGCGAAGCTACCCACTATTACAGGCAGCTCTGCTTAGATAGTTCGGTGGTCAATCTATCGTATTCAAGAAATAACGTTGTCTATACGAGAGAGTATTTCGCATCCAATCCAGACAAGATGATAGCCATCAAGTTAGGAGCATCTGAGAAAGGTGCCATCAACTGCGACATATCCCTCACATCCTTGATTCCACATTTGGTAAAAGCTTCACAAGGACAGCTCACCATGACTGGCCACGTTGTCGGCGACGCTACTGAAAGCATCCACTATTGTTCCATCCTCAAGGTCAACAACAATGGCGGTGAAATCACTGCGTCCGATTCTACCCTCCACCTTCGAAATGTCACCGACGCCACCATCTACTTGGTGAACGAGACAAGCTATAATGGCTTTGACAAGCACCCTGTAAAGGAAGGCGCACCTTACTTAGAGAACGCCACCAACGACGCTTGGCATTTGGTGAACTATTCATACGATGAGTTCAAGCAGAGACACCTCGCTGACTACAAGAAGATGTTTGACAGAGTACGTTTCCAACTCGCCGATGCGAAGTTCGACAAGACCCGTCCTACTGACAAACAGCTCTTGGCTTACAGCGACAACCAAGAACACAACCCATATTTGGAGATGCTTTACTTCCAATATGGCAGATACTTGCTCATCAGCAGTTCTCGCACCCCTGGAGTGCCAGCCAACTTGCAAGGACTTTGGGCACCAGCGCTCTATTCACCTTGGCGTGGCAACTATACCATCAACATCAACTTGGAGGAGAACTATTGGCCAGCAGAAGTTGCCAATCTCCCAGAGCTTGTCGCACCTGTAGATGAACTGGTCAAAGGTCTATCCGTCACAGGAAGACGCAATGCGGAGAACTTCTATGGCATCCACGAAGGTTGGTGCACAGGTCACAACACAGATGCATGGGCGATGTCAAACCCTGTGGGAACAGGCAACGAAAGTCCTCAGTGGAGCAACTGGGCTATGGGCGGTGCATGGCTTGTACAGACTTTGTGGGATCATTATGACTACACCCAGGACACAAACTATCTTCGCGACACAGCCTATCCACTTATGAAAGGTGCCTGCGACTTCATGCTGAACTGGCTGATAGAAGACCCACACAATCCAAAAGAGTTGATTACAGCCCCTTGTACATCGCCAGAGGCTGATTATATCACTGACAAGGGCTACCGAGGCAGTTCATTCTATGGAGGCACCGCAGACCTTGCCATCATTCGTGAACTATTCAAGAATACCATCAAGGGAGCCAAGGCATTGGGTATCGACAAAAAATACCAAGCTAAGTTGCAAGCTTCCCTTGACCGCCTGCGCCCATACCATATCGGTAAGCGAGGCAACTTGATGGAGTGGTATCATGATTGGGATGACCAAGACTGGCACCATCGCCATCAGTCACACCTCTTGGGTCTCTATCCATTCCATCAGATTTCTGTCAACAAGACACCCGACTTAGCAACGGCTGCCACAAAGACTTTAGAAATCAAGGGAGACAACTCTACAGGATGGAGCACAGGATGGCGCATCAACCTCTGGGCTCGGCTGCATCGCCAAGACAAGGCATACCAAATTCTCAGGAAATTGCTCACCTATGTAAGCCCAGAAGTTTACAAGGACCGCAAGCATCACTCAGGTGGCACATACCCAAACTTCTTCGATGCCCACCCACCATTCCAGATTGATGGCAACTTTGGTGGAACAGCAGGAATCTGCGAAATGCTTATGCAGAGCGATGGAGAGACCATAGAATTGCTCCCTGCCTTACCTGAGACTTGGAAAGACGGTGAGATGAAGGGATTGAAAGCACGAGGCAACTATTCCGTTGACATCACCTGGAAAAACTCCCAAGTGAAAGAGGCAAGAATCACCAGCTACGAGGGCGGCAAACTGACAGTCATCTACAATGGCAAGAAGCAAGCGCTAACTTTCAAAAAAGGGATGTCTAAAACCATCAAATAAAAAGATTTATTAAATTTCAAATAAAGAAAGAAATTTCCAAACCATTCTAATGGCAAAAGTATTTATCTTCATATGCCTTTTTTTATCATGGGTACCCAAGTCTTTTTCACAAGAATTGGGTACCCATTGGATTTGCTATCCCACTCCCAACGATTCGTCGGAAGTGTTGTTTTGTCACACATACACTACCCCTTTCTGGCCACAACGCGCTTTTGTGTCTTTTGCGAGCAGTGGAAGAGTCAGAGTATATGTAAACGAAAGAAACATCACCCGTGACATCAACTTCTACAATCAAGACTCTACAACTGTCACCATCCATACATGTGACATAACGAGATTCTTGCGCCCAGACGGCAACACCATCGCCGTTTGGTATGCCCCCGTACAAGGACAACCGATTTCAAAACAGCTCTCATTGGAGTATTATGGTACGGATGCACGTGGAAGAGATTTCTATCGTAAGGCTGATGGAACCTGGCAATGTACACTTTTAGAAGGTTGCTACACAAAGGACAACCAAGAAGAGTTTTTCGATGCATCCAAATATGACAATAATTGGAAAGCAACAGATTACACCAGAAAAGGTTGGCTACACCCCTTAGGAGCTTACACTGACGCAATGACCCTATCACTCTCATGTGACATGTCTACAAAGGCAAGCAACCGTCTCAGAAACATACTCCTACCATCAGGCACATTCCCTACCACTGAAGGAATGTCGTGTGTCTTTGGGTATCCATTCAATGGAACCATCCGCGTCACTTTAAGGAACACCCAAAAGGGAGCCACCCTTAAAATCGGCAATCTCAACTACACATGCTGCGGAGAATTGGACGAACAGGCATTTATGAGATTCCTTACAAGCAACGACAGAGAGTTTCCCATAATAGAGTCAAATCAACTAAAACATGTACAAATCGTAAATATAGAGGGTTTGGAATACGAATAATCCTCAGAGAGCATTGTATTCCAACCTCACTTTCAAACCTTTTAAATCCAATACCATGAAAGGAACAACGACGCAAAGCAAGTTATCCGATGTCATTTCCATCCCGCAAGCCAAGCTTCAGTATGGTGGTGATTGTTTCTACCAGAACGAATTATACCTCATCAACAGAATCATAGGACAAGACCTTCCCAAGGATAGTAAAACTGCCGAATGCATCGTCATCATTTTCTGCGAAAAAGGAAAAATCAGATACGACACCAACGGAACGACCATCATTGCAGAAGAAAATGACATACTCTTCCTTTCCAGTGGGCAAAAAGTAAGTGAGTATAGGCTCATGTCGCCCGACTACATCGGACAAGCCATTCTCATTGATACAAAGATGATGGAAGAAATCGAGTTTGAGGGATATATCCCCAACGGTTTGATGAGCAAACTGCAGCATACCGACAAAATCAAGCTAAGTTCCCACGATATGTTTTATTGCAACATCCTGTTTGCCATTATCTGCGAAGCGCTAAGCAACCCCAACAATGACGAAGGAATCAACGCAGCAAAGAGCTTCACCAAAGGCATTCTCCAAATGGTGCTCAGCAAAGCCCCGATAATAACGAACGAAGCCATCAGCCTTGAAGAAAGACAATACATTGAGTTCATCAACCTCGTGGATGAAAAGAAGACACAGAACCTACAGGTAGCAGAATATTGCAAAGAATTAGATATTTCTGAAACTCACCTCAACCATATCGTACACAAATTCGCAGGTACGACACCTCTCAAATACATCCACAAAAAGCTCATCATCCAGATTTGTATCATCCTTGAGAATACATCAAGCAAGGCCATGTCCAATACAAAATTAGCAGAACGAATACACTTTCGCTCTGCTACCGAACTCTCCAGATTCTTCAAGAGAGAATTACACATCACCATATCTAAATATCGCCATCTAACACCTGGTGAGCGACTTCACATAATTCAGCATACCACTCCTTGCCAAATCGCTCCACAAGCGGCCCTTCCAAGAACTTATATACAGGAAGATTCAAATCCTCTCCCTTCTTGATGGCAGCCTTGCAAATGCGCCATTTATTATAGTTGATACCATAGATGCCGTTGCCAAAATGCTTGGCTCGGATAGGATAAAGGGCACAAGAGATGGGTTTCTTAAACTTAGACTTGCCTGCACGATAAGCACGTTCCAAGGCACAGAGACAGCAATTCTGTATCGTATGCCCATCAGTCATGTCTCTGAGGTCTTGATAGCAAGTAAACACGCAGTCCTTGCCATTTACGATACTGGTCACCAAATCGCCTTCGATATCGGTATAAGCCACGCCTTGCTTGTCAATGACAGCCTGGGCAGAAGCCGAAAGGTCATCCCACACCACATCTAACGAATCCTCGATCTCCATAATTTCATCCATGGTGACAGGAGCTCCCGCATCACCCTCGATACAGCATTCACCTTTGCAGGCATCCAAGTCGCAGCAAAATTTCTCTGTGATAACATCAGGTGACACCAATACATTGCCTACCTGAAGAATACGTAGTTCGTCTTTATTCATAAATGTCTTTGTGAGAATAAGGCAGAAAGCCTTACATTTTTGTATATAATTTTACCATTGTATTGGTTCTATCCCATTCTGCTGCAAATACTCATTGCAACGAGAGAAGTGATGATTGCCAAACCAACCGCCTCTATTAGCCGACAATGGCGAAGGATGCACGCTCTGCAATACCAAATGGCGACTTGCATCTATCAATGAAGCCTTGCTGCGAGCATAACCACCCCAAAGGATAAACACCAAGTGGTCCTTGTCCTTGTTGAGAGCCTTGATGGCTGCGTCGGTAAACTGCTCCCAACCCTTGCGCTGATGACTCGCTGCCTGATGGGCACGAACGGTCAGAGTGGCGTTGAGCAACAATACTCCTTGTTTCGCCCATCGAGTCAAGTCGCCCGTCTGTGGCATTGGTGTACCAAGATCCATCTGTATTTCCTTGAAGATATTGACGAGTGATGGAGGGAATGGAATGCCTGTAGGCACCGAAAAGCTCAATCCCATCGCCTGTCCTGGCTCATGATAAGGATCCTGCCCGATAATCACCACCTTCACATCATCAAAAGGACAAATATTGAAAGCATTGAATATCAGCTTGCCTGGGGGATAACATGGCGTACGCAAGTATTCCTCCTTCACAAAGTTGGTGAGGTCGACAAAATATTGCTTGTCAAACTCATCCCCTATATGTTGTCTCCAACTTTCTTCTATCTGTACGTTCATGATGACTATCTTTTGTTTTTTATCAGTTTCATCACCTCATCAAGTGGCATTTTGAGACCTTCTGCTACTTTTTCTGGAAGAAAACCTAATGCGAGCAAACTCTTGGCATTTTCTATTTTTTCCTCTGCTCGACCTTCTGCCCGACCTTCTGCCCGACCCTCTGCTCGACCCTCTGCTCGACCCTCTGCTCGCCCCTCACGCTTTGCATTATCCAAAACATCGTTCTGAATCATGATAGCATTGATATGTTCATCATAAGCATGACGTTCAGCATTGGACATAGAATAGTATTGCAACTTCTCACGTGCCTCTTGTAAACCAGGAGCCTTTGTATCCGACTTGATAACACCATTCTTCAGATAATTCACCCATTCCTCCAAAGGTGACTTTGCTACATCATTGAACTCGTTAACACGAACTAACATATAAGTTGGGAAAATCTCGGTAGGTGATTTTCTAACAATGGTATCCTTCTCTTTGGTACTGATAATCAAATTATCCTTGGTATGCAAACCAACAAAGTTATTCTGACCTACATAGATATAGTCAGAGCCTTTGCCCAAATCAAAGTAAAGAATACTGATAGAATAGACTTTCTTTACTTCCTTATAGGTATTGCCCAGATTGATATGCTCTGTAATAGCCTTGGCTACACCATAAAGCACTCTTTCGAGATAATAAAGTTCACTGGTATTCTGAACTTCCACAATGATGATATCCCCCTTGCTGTTCTTAGCCTTGATATCGACACGATTGAACTTATCATCGGATGCCTCTTGATTACCTTCGCTCTCCAATATGTCAATGATAGTGATGGGTTCCCCTATGAAAACCGTAAGGAAGCCCTCCAAAACTCCAAAGTTTGCCTTTTGGCGAAGTAGGCGTTTGATAGCCCAGTCAAAGCGTATATACTTATCTTTCAATTCTTCCATAAGATTGCTTTCTTTTATATAATTATGCAAAGATATGCTTTTTCCTCAAAATACCAAAGGGTTTCTGCTAATTTAACATTTTAACTGATAACGGATTAGGCGAAATTATCTACCCAGTATCTTAACAAACCACCCAACTATGGCTATTTGATCTTTTTCGAACAAGGAATATTATTGACAAATTTCTGTTATTTCTCATCATACCATATTAATTTGGTAAAATTACTATAAACAAAAGAGTTAAGACGTTCATACATGCCGAACATCTTAACTCTTCTAAAATATCCTATTGATGATTAATCATTAATCAAGTTCTCACCAGTCATATCTGCTGGCTGCTCCAATCCCATGATGTGGAGGATAGAAGGAGCCACGTCAGCCAAGCGACCATCCTTTACGGTAGCTGAGTTGTTGTCAGTTACGTAGATGAATGGAACTGGGTTCAATGAGTGAGCTGTGTTAGGAGTACCATCCTCGTTGATAGCGTTATCAGCGTTACCATGGTCAGCGATGATGATAGCCTCGTAGTCATTAGCCTTGGCTGCCTCGATTACCTCCTTCACGCAGTTGTCAACAGCATGAACAGCCTTTGCGATAGCATTGTAGATACCAGTGTGACCTACCATATCACCATTAGCGAAGTTGACAACGATGAAGTCATACTCCTGGGTATTGATGGCACCCACCAACTTATCCTTTACCTCGTAGGCACTCATCTCTGGCTTCAAGTCGTAGGTAGCCACCTTTGGAGAAGGAACCAAGATACGATCCTCACCCTCGTATGGAGTCTCACGACCACCATTGAAGAAGAATGTTACGTGAGCATACTTCTCTGTCTCTGCAGTGTGAAGCTGCTTCTTGCCCTGCTTGCTGAGGTACTCGCCGAGGGTATCCATCACGTTCTCCTTAGGGAAGAGGATGTGAACATCCTTGAAGCTTGCATCGTATGGAGTCATGCAGTAGTACTGCAAGTCCTTGATGGTATGCATGCCTTCCTCTGGCATATCCTGCTGAGTCAACACCTGAGTCAACTCCTTGGCACGGTCGTTACGGTAGTTGATGAAGATGATGACATCACCCTCCTGGATAGTACCGTCTACAGAAGAATTGTTGATTGGCTTGATGAACTCGTCAGTTACGTCCTCATCATAGCTTTCCTGCATAGCCTGTACCATATCGGTAGCCTGCTTACCCTTACCCTCTACGAGCAAGTCGTATGCTTCCTTCACACGATTCCAACGCTTGTCACGGTCCATAGCATAGAAACGACCGATGATGCTGGCGATGTGAGCATCGTTCTTCTCGCAGACAGCCTGTACCTGCTCGATGAAGCCCTTACCGCTCTTAGGGTCAGTATCACGACCATCCATGAAGCAGTGAACGTAAGTTTCCTTCAAGCCATATTCCTTAGCGATTTCGATCAACTTGAAGAGGTGGTTCAAAGAAGAGTGAACACCACCGGTTGAAGTCAAGCCCATCAAGTGGAGCTTCTTACCTGTCTTCTGTGCATAGCTATAAGCGTTGATAACCTCCTGGTTCTTCAAGATGTCACCGCTTTCGCAAGCCTTGTTGATCTTAACGAGATCCTGATATACCACGCGACCAGCACCGATGTTGAGGTGACCCACCTCAGAGTTACCCATCTGTCCGTCAGGCAAACCTACGTTTTCGCCGCAAGCCTGGAGCTGAGAGTGTGCTGAAACTGCTGTCAAATAATCCAAGTAAGGAGTTGGAGTGTTATAGATAACATCCCCCTTACCATGCTGTCCGATTCCCCATCCATCGAGAATCATCAAAAGAGCTTTTTTTGCCATAATTACATAAAATAAATAAAATTCGAATTTCGAGTGCAAAGTTACTGCAAATCGAGGAAAATACAAAATAAATCGCGATTTATTTTTATTTTCGAGTGCAGCGTAACTTATCTAAAGTTACTGCAAAAATCTGAGTAAGCGAAAAAAAGAGAAAGATTTTTCTTTTTTGAGCGTGAAGATTTTATCAAAATCGAGGAAAATACAAAATAAATCGGATTTATTTTTATTTTCGAGTGTTGCAATATTTCGAAGAAAGAAACGTTTTATAAATCAAGAGAGCTTTTTCTCACAAAACTTTATCTTCACAAACGAATCCAACAACAATGAGCAACAGAATTCCACAACTCGACTTCCTGAAGGGCATCCTGATGATTAACGTCATCATGATTCACCTAATCTATTTAGGACAATGCCACCCAGACTTCAAACTTTTCTTGTTGCTGTTCACCACCCCCGCCTTCTTTATCATATCCGGCTATCTGGCCCATGTCAACAAGCCTGCCAAAGTTTTCTTCAAGAAAGTATTTTGGTGGTTGGTTCCCTACGTCATTATGGAGGGAGCCTATATCGTCATGGCTTCTTTCCTGCCCATCAAGGAACACATCGACCACCTCACGTTAGGAACTTTTTTCCATCATCTCCTGCTTTCCCCATTGGGACCTTATTGGTACATACATGACCTCATCATAGGTTATGTAGGTTATTACTTATTATATATAGTAGCGGGTAAGGAAAGAAAAAGGCTCCAGTTGGTAGTGGCTCTATCAGCCATGGTCTTGCTGTCATGTGTTTTCAAGTTTATCAGCATACAGAGTTGTTTGTTTTTCATTATAGGTGTCATCATCAAGCAAACAGAAAGAAGTTTCGTCAAGTTTTTCCATCCATCTTGGATTGCATTGGGCTTGTTTTTATGTCTACTTTGCTTCCATACTCAGATTGGCATTTCAAGCCTTGGCAAAAATATCATCATTTCTTTTTTGTTCATTTCGTCCATCTTGTTACTATACCCATATTTTCCAACAAGATTTACGAACTGTATCAATCTGATTGGTCGTAATACCCTTGCCATCTTGCTATTTTCGCCGATGTTCACCATTATCACAAAGCAATTCGTTCCAATTCTAAGTTTCGAGCCAACAGCCACACTTTTTACGGTTGTCTCCATCGTCTTCGTCATTTTGGGGTGCTTTGCCATTACCTATCTAATGGACATTTGCAAGATTTCCCCATTCTTTTGTGGCGAAAAAAGATTCTGGCATACCAACACACGCACGTAAAAAAAGTTTTTCTCAAAAAAGTATCACTCTATCATCATTTTCTGAAAGTTTTCTTGCGAACAACGATAAACACGGCAATTTTGGCGAATGATACTTTTTAAAAGTTTTGTCGAAATGTATCACCCATGTATCATCATTAGTAAGCGTCTCCGCATTTATACCTTGCATAATTCAAAAAAAACAGTAACAGCATT
>SAMEA104315437__coassemble_197_pt1 | contig 53632 bp, 43 predicted proteins | sample SAMEA104315437__metabat2_high_PE_043 | metagenome-assembled genome bin SAMEA104315437 (sample SAMEA104315437) | gut metagenome | biome: Monkey gut; feature: monkey-associated habitat; material: faeces | place: China | collected 2013 | reverse complement strand
TAACTGGTTGATACTGCAAGAGAAACAGCTCGGCTATGTTAAACTTGGGTTAAGCGAGCTATTCTGCCATTGCCATCCTCAAATGGATGGATCCGTATGTATCGATAGTGAAAAAGAGCAGCCAATTCCACTGGTGACAATTCACCTTTCTTTTCTGCTTCATTGTACCAATCAACAAGGTCAGCCATAAGAGCAGGAGTCTCTTCTGGAGAAGCATACTCAAATCGGTCTCCATAACGTGTTATAACACTATTAGGACGTGTTTTATACTGCCCAGCATGGATAACAAAACTTGTCTGTACCCCATTAGGCAAAGAGCGATATTCCGTATAATCTTCACGAAGTAACACTTGATGGAGTGTTCTAATAAAATTTTGAGTCAGTGGCTCTTGCTTATTTACCGCTTCCTCTCTCATCATTCTTACAGACACCTCACTCGCTTTCATATCATTGAAATCTTTAAGATGTCCTTCTCCACTAACTTTGCCAAAAAGTAGCAAAAGTTCTGTCTGACCATATGTTAAGGTATTACCTTCAATATGGTTACTATTATAATTATACTCTACGGTAAATCTTGTACTGAGCATACTTTGTTCTGTTTCTGACAGAGGTTGGATTGACAACCATTTTTTATATATAATGTCTAATGTCATATTTTTTATATTTAGATTACCACCAATAAAGGTGGTAGTTTACCACTTTTATTGGTGGTAATAGTTAATATTTAACCACATCATCCAGCAGATTCACTACTGCTACTTTCTTCTTATCTATAATTTCAGCATAGATCTGAGTGGTTCCAGGCTCTTATGCCCCATCAGCTTGCTTGTCGTATAGATGTCGGCTCCTTTCGTTAGGAGCAAGGTGGCGAAGAAAGTACTTTAAACTATCTAGTAACTGCAAAATTACGAAATTTATTCATTCCGCAATAGGTTCAATTCATTTATTATGATTTATTAAAACAACAAACTTTATGATTCTATCAGTTTTTCATACAAAAAAAGTGGATAACTTCGCCGAGAATCGCAAATTCACAAGCAAGGAAGTAACTCGGGCAGAATTCGACAGAAACAAAAGAATCACATATCATTCTAAGTATCAACATTTTAGTAAGAATTATATTTTCTTGATAGAATAACATCTATCTATAGTTGTACAACGATAAAAATACAGTTGTACAACTACAGGCTTATAGTTGTACAACCAAGACACTTACACTTGTACAGCAGCAGAACTGCAGCTGTACAAGTACTCAAATTCTTACTAACTTATAAGAACAAGAATCTGCGAAAAAGCAAACTAAAGCCACTTGTCACTCTTCTATTTCAAAGATTCTAAAATCGTGAGAAACTGGTAAAAACACATTACATTACTTACACAGATAGCGGAGCCAGATGGTCTCGGTGCCTTCCACTTGCTCCACACTCTTCAATTTAAGATGATAAGGAGAATCGGCATTCCAGTGGCAACCATCGAAAACGGCAGTCTCGCCCTTTCTGCCATCAATGCCTGGAGCTATCATCACGCTCACCTCATCTACCAAACCGGCTTCCAAGAAACCACCATTGATGTTTCCTCCACCAACAAGAACCAAACAGGAAACGGCAAACTGCTCTGCCAAAATCTCTACGGCACGCTGTAAGTCGATGCGATTCTTACCCGTAGCAATCCAAGAAACGTTATTCTTGCGAAGCATTTCGAGATGTGCCTCCGATACATTCTCGCTCAGAAAGACAAGCAGAGGATGTCCATCAGCCTCAGCAGATGCCATCTGTAGGCGACCATGAGTATCTACCACTATGGTATATTCCTCACTCTTTACTGCCTGATGCACTGACTCCTGAGCCAACATTCCTACAGAAACTGCATTACCATCTTTAGAAGATGCAACAGCCTCAGCAGGCACTTCCTCGCTCACAGCAGAACATTCCAATGCTGCCGTTACCCTGCCCGACAACTTAGAGCTTGTGCCAAAGCTACCCAATGCCGTATAATACTCCTCGCCACTGATTTGCGCCACCATCGGACAGTCGATTCTGCCATCTACAGATGCCATCATGTGGCAAATAATATAAGGTCTCTTCATCTTATTTTGTTTGTTTTAAAAAGTGAATAATAACTCCACCTAAGTGGATTCATCTTAATTTCGATGGCAAAATTACTCATTTCCTTCCAATCCGATGGTTGATAAATTACGGAACAAACAACCCTTATTACAGAAAAAACGTAATAGGCTTCGACATCCATCGAAGCTTGCTTCATCGCTTGCCGAAGCTTACTTCAATGGGCATCGAAGCCTAATATATTATTCAATAGAACAACTACAGCAACCACTTCCATACTGGCACAACTTCTATCTTCATGCCGTTCTCCTCTATCAGAACCTCACTATCTCGAGTCACAATCAACGCCTTCTTGATGCCATAAATCTTGGCAAATTTCAATAATGCGCCCTTTTCTCGATTCAGCGTAGTCTCATCTGCCAAGCTATAGCTAACTTGCACAGCCAACTCCTCGGAGGGAATATAAAAATCCACCTCAACACCTTTATTGTAATAATATACCTCATCACCATACTTCTTATAAAGATGTATGGCACAAAGATTCTCCAAAAGTGAGGTCTCTGGATCGACCAAGAACAGATTGAGCAATCCATTGTCGATGAAATAATGCTTCTTCATCGTTTCCTTCTCCACAAACTTGGAAGCATAATTCTCCAATGAGAACACCAAGCAGCTATCTTTCAGAAAGCCCACATAGTTAATAACACTCTGCGCATTGGTCTTCACCCCCGTAGAGCATACGAGATTACTGATACGATTGTATGCCATTGGCTGTTTGACACTATCAGCCAACTTGCGAATGGTCATACGCAGTGCATCCTCATTACGCACACCATTCCTCACGATAACATCACTGAAAAATATCTTTTGGAAGATGCCAGTAATCCATGCTCGCTTATCTATCACGGAAGTAAGCTCAGGGAATCCGCCAAAATAAAAGTATTCTTGGAACAATCGCTGCACCTCCGCACTCTGCTTACTAAACTCCCAGTTCTTTTTAAGTTTGACACCATGAGCCTCCAAAAACTCCTCCAAAGAATATGGATAAACATTTACCACCCAATAGCGACCACCAAGAGTTGTAGCTATATCTCGGCTCAGCATCTTGGCGTTGCTACCCGTGATGTAAACTTGATATTTCTGGTTAGCTAATCTGCGAGCGAAATGTTCCCATCCCTCAACATTTTGAACTTCATCCAAGAACAAAATAGGCTTAGTGGCCGACAAAGCTTGATGAGCCTGGATGATGATATCCATCTCCTCAGCCTTCAGATTAGCAATACGCTCATCATCAAAGTTGATATACACCATTTCCTCCATCTGATGCCCCTTGGCTATCAACTGCTTCATGCGCTGATAGAGTAAGTATGACTTGCCTGCCTGTCTTACCCCCACAAACACATAGTTGCCATGTGGCTCAAAGAAGAAATGGCGCTCCACCAATTCCACTTGCTCTACCATCTCTTGGTTTTCAAGTATGATTTTCTGTATAATATTTTTATCCATATCTTATGCAATATTCTAAAATTAGTCATGCAAAGATAATATTTTTCTATAGTTTTTCAATTAGTAATTGAAATAATTAATTATTTTTATCAATTAGTAATTGAAATATCCACCTATTTATTTCAATTACTAATTGACAAAAATGCTTTTTTTATAATATTTCAAGAATATATCGTAGCCACAATCTTTCTTGCGCCACCATAATTGCGAAATTCGCAGAGGTAGATGCCTTGCCAGGTGCCGAGATTCAACCTGCCATTGGTAATAGGGATGGTGAGGCTGACACCGAAGAGGGAACTCTTGGCATGGGCAGGCATGTCATCATCGCCTTCCAACACATGGTCATAGTATGGCTCATTCTCTCGCACGATGTGGTTCATGATTTTCTCCATATCCGAACGCACATCTGGGTCGGCATTCTCATTGATGCTGAGGGCACAAGAGGTATGCTTTACGAAGAGATGAAGCAAGCCTACCTTGGGAAGCGGACTTGGGAGATGAGACAATATCTCTTGCGTTACGAGATGACAGCCTCTGTGCTTGGCTGTAAGTGAAAATTCTGTTTGTTGTATCATTCTATTCTAACTTATACTTTCTATTTAAACTTCGTTTTTCTTATTTAAGCTTATACTTTCTATTTAAACTTAGCTTTTGAAATTATTTTTTAGTCTTTCAGCGAATACGTAACCGTGGTCACTACCCTCACCTTCTTGATATAAGGCGTGTTGGAGTCTCGGTCTTCAATCGAGAACTGGCCTTGGTCAGCATTCATGATTTTATCCAGCTTGCTCTTGCTGTTCTTGGCAAACTGCTCGGCGGTCTGCTCGGCATTGGCAATCGCCTCCTCCATCATCTTCGGTTTCATCTTGCGAAATGCCACGTACTCGTATTTCACAGGATTGTCATAGCCACCATCCACGATGGCGACACCTTTCTGGAGCAATTCTCCCTGACGGGCGATGATGCTACGGATGAGCTTCACATTGCTGGAGGTTACGGTGATAATCGACGTGATATTGTAGCGATAAGGTTGACGATTGTCGCCATATCGCTCTGCATTGAGGTCGATGACCACTGGCGCATTCACATTGATCTCACTCGCCTTCACACCATTTGCCATCAAGAACTGGCGAATGGTGCTCGTGGTAGTGTTGATCTTCTGATAAAGCTCTGGCAAGTCGTTGCCGATTTCTTTCGAGAGGATAGGCCACGTCACCTTGTCTGCTTCCACTTCCTTCTCTGCCAAACCTTTTACCACAACCTTACGGTCCTTTCCTGCCAAGCCTTCCAAACCCGACTTGATGCAAAATCCAAGCGCAATGATGCCGATGGCTAAGATTACAGCTTGCTTGATACCCGTGTTGACATTCATAACTTCTCACATTTTAGAGTTAAACAATCTATCAGCCGTGACATTGTATCACGCCGCAAAGATAAGCTATTATTCAACATTCTCCAAACAATGCCCATCAGATTTAAATATCTTTAGCGGTTATAAGAAAAGGACTATTAAGGCTACTTGCCCAAATAATATAATATACTTGGCAAAGTAATATAATATACTTGGCAAAGTAATATAATATACTTGGGCAAGTAACATAATATACTTTTTAGCGAATATTACAAACTTATTTCTTAATTATTCTTATCACCTTAATTATAATAGGGAGAAATGTTGTAACTTTGCAGCCAAATTAAGCGACGTATTTTAGGATAAAAAACAAACTATACATAGTTCAAAGACTAAGACAAATAAGAAAAAGCAATGACTCAAAAGATTTTATTGCAGATTTCGGAGACTCAGCTATGGATGAAAGCTTGGTTTCTGATACTCTTCATGTTGATTATCCCAACGACTCTGGTGCATGCACAGGATGACGACGACTTGCACTTCAAGGTGAGAAAGGGAAAAATACAACTGAAAAAAGACCAGTATTATTATGTCAGCGGAGATACCATCACCTTCTTCGCCGATGCCTTCGTATTGCCTGAGGGAGCGATGCTCGACCGTCTGTTACGCAAACTGCCCGGCGTGGAATACAAGAGCAACAGCAACATCATCATCGATGGAACCACCGTGAAGGAGATGCGCGTGGAAGGTAAGGAATACTTCAAGAACGTGATGACTAGCGTGGTGAAGCGCATCCCAGCCTATTGCATCGACCAAGTGAAGTTTTACGACTACGACCAGGGCAAGCGCATGAACCTCATCATCAAGAAGAAATACAAGGGGAAATGGTTTGCTGAGTTCTCGGCAGGATTGGGTCCCGACGGCAGATACTCAGAAAAGGCATTCGCCATGGTGAATGGCAAGAAGTTGAGAATGACCGTCTTTGCCAATGCCAACGACATCAATGATACCCGACAGCCAGGACAGGAGACGGAATGGAGTCCTGCCTCCATGGCCAAGAACGAGGTCAACTCGCAGACGGGCGGCATGGAATATATGTGGAAAAAGAAGAACCAAGACATGATAGGCTATGCCACCGTGAGCCGAAGCGTGACCGATGCCACCACCGACCAGGACAAGACCAACCTGATGCTCTCTGGCAACACCTATCAGCAGACCAACAGCATGAGCCGCAAGCGAAGTCTGAAGATCAACACCTATCACGACTATCACTTGCGCAGTGGCAACCTCGACTTCCATGTGAAACCTAAGTTCACATACGATGACACCCACAACACCTCATCAAAGACTGGTTTCTTGGCGATGGCGGCAGATTCTTCCCTCGTCAATCGCTCCCAGAGCGGCACGGAGACGGAAAGCAATAGCTATAATGCCAACCTCATCGCATCCGTGAGCTATAAGTTCGACCACAAGAAGAAGCAGTTGAAGTATGAGATGGGGGGAACCACAAAGGGCGGTAAGCAGAATGACCTCACCGATGAGACCATCCACTATTATCAGCTCGACAAGGATTCCATCTATCAGTATTCGCAATATCTCCACACCTCGCCAAAGAAGGAGGCGGAGTATTACTTCAAGGGCGAATACCAGTGGACAGGCAAGGGATTGCTCGGTGTGCTGCAATACAAATTCAAGCACAATTATCTGCATGAGGCGATGGAAGAAGCAACCAGTCTGCCCAATGCTGCAACCCAGCAATCTGATGCCATCAATGTGATTTCTGATGCGAATACCGTTCTCTCAAGCAATAGCTACAACAGCCGTGAGCAGCGCAACACCCACGAGATGGTACTGAAGCTCCACTACGACCGCCCTACCCACATCGGCACTTGGACACTCAATGTCTTCGCTCCTCTCGACATCGTAAGCAGCAGCATTGATTATCAGCGCAGTGACTACAGCCGCTGCTTGACTCGCCACTATGCCACCTTCGACCTCAAGAACACTTATCTGCAATGGCGAAGCCGAGACACCCAGCAGCGCATCACCCTGCTCTATGACATCTCCACCACCCTGCCCGATGCAGGCATGTTGCAGGACGTGACGAATACACTGGATAAGCAGAACTTTTACTTTGGTAATCCATCGCTGAAGAACCAGACCACCCATCAGGTGCGACTGAAATATCTCCATCTCAGCCTCGACACCCGACATGAATTCAGCGTGATGCTCAAGCAGAGCCTGGTAAACAATGCCATCGTAACTCGTACCTCTTATGATCAGACGACAGGTAGAAAACTCTACTGTTACGACAACGCAAATGGCAACCGCACCACCACTGCCACCCTGACTTACGGCACACCTCTGAACCATGCCAACTCCCTCTATCTGCACAACAACCTGGAGAGCGGATTGAACCACAAGGTGAGCCTTGATGAGACCAAGGGAGATGCCGTGAAGAAAGAGGCTGATGTCTATACAGTGGATGACGACTTGCGCTTGAAATGGCTCATCGCCAAAAAGCAGACGCTGACCCTCAGAACTCGTTTCCAGTTGTCCTATTCTGATAACAATGGTTCCATCACCAAGCCTATCGACTGGACTTGCGGCTTGTTGGGTCAATTCCAATTGCCTTGGAAACTGGACCTTGCCACCGACTTCATGATGTACAAGCGCCAGAACTACACATCGCAGGAGCTAAACACCACCGACTGGGTTTGCAATGCCCGATTGGCTCGCTCCTTCCTTCACGACCGCTTGCTCATCGTATTGGAAGGTTTTGACATCTTCCACCAGCTCAAGAACATTACGCATGTGATGACCTCGGATGTCATTACCAACACTCGCACCAACGTGATACCATCTTACGCCATGATTTGTGGAGTGTATCGTTTAAATTACAAGAAAGTAAGTAATAAAAACAAGGCACATTGGTTTTAACGCCAATGTACCTTTTTATGTTTCTTGAGATGACTTTTGTTTATATGCAAAACGCTAACTCGGAGTTTTACTACTTGGAAAACTCCGAGTTGCCCATTGTGTACCATAGTCTTTCGAGGAAGAAAAACGACTCTATAATGTATTTTTCTTGTCCATGGCATGAGTAGTTACGAGAGTTTTGCTCTTTTTACGCAAATCTGCATATAAAATTATATAAGCAGTACATTTCTCTTAGGCTTTCCTGTCTCGGTCAAAGGAATTTGATCATAATGAAGTAACTCCTTCGGAACCCAGTATTTAGGAAGACGAGCCTGGCAAATGGTCTTTACTTCTGATATTTTCTCTGACTCAGTAATGAGGACTGCGATTTCGCCAAATTTCTCATCTTTCTTTTTGACTATCATAAAAGGTGAAACGAGATACTCACGGAGCAAGTTTTCCACCTGCTCTATCTGAATCTTAATTCCCCCACTACAAATGACATTGTCCTTTCTTCCAAGGATACGAAAACGCACAGGTTCATTAGCGTCTCCAACTTGAATTTCTGCTATATCATTGGTTTGCAAAGGTTGACTGCATACCTGAGGTGCATCAATCACAAGGCAGCCATCCGCATTTGTACTGATACCAACCCCATCAAAAGGTTGATACCAATCACAGGCGTCAGGACCATTCAATCGACGAAGAGCCACATGCGACAAAGTTTCCGTCATACCATAAGTACTCCACACGGCATTTGGCAAATCACGTAGTTCTGAAGCAAGTTTTTCGTCTATAGCTCCACCTCCTATAATAAGATGCTTGATGCGAGACAGCCGTTCTCGCTCTATAGGCACTTGCAAACTATTATAAACTTGCATAGGAACCATCGCCACAAAGTCGAAGCCTTTTTCTAACGAGTTACTCCGTTTGGAAGGAACAAGTATACCCGAAGACCCTGAGTCAAAAGACATTGAAGTTCCCAGCTTCGAAGACTCAGAAGTGAAGCACTCTGCTTTTGAAAGCGATTCATCCGACAAGGGATGTCCACAAGGCTTTACCGACACAAGGGAGAGTTGGCGTTCGATAGCCCTCACCATCATCATCTTTCCGGCAATATAGTCGAGCGACATACACAACAAAGCTGTATTTCCAGGCTCTAAGCCAAGAAAATCACAAGTGATTCGAGCAGAGTTCACCATCCTCCGTTTCTCTACCATCATAGGTTTCGGTTTTCCCGTAGAACCACTTGTACGAACTAACAGAGTGTCATTTGGCGAATTCCAATCATCTAAAAATTCTTCTATTGTCATGAATGATTAAATAGTATAAAAGAGTTGATCACCCTTGATTTCCAAAGGCATCGGAACATTGTCGGTAAAGAGTTGACCAGTACCCAAACCTTGAGGCATCTTTACATCAGGTCCATACATCTGAGCACAGAATAAAGCGATGGCATGAAGTCCGACATTACTTTCCAAAGCAGAAGTAATCCAACTGCCAATACCTCTCTCCTCCGCCAACTGAATCCATTCCTTACAACCATACATTCCACCATGCAACGAAGGTTTGAGGATAATGTATTGAGGCAGAATCGTATCAAGAAGCGCTTGCTTCATCGAAAGAACGTTGACACCTATCAATTCTTCATCAAGTGCGATAGGAATAGGCGACGCTTTACAAAGTTGCGCCATTTTTGGCCATTGATGCTGTTTGATAGGTTGCTCGATTGAATGAATATCATATTGAGCCAATGCTTCCAAACGACTCATGGCATTTTCTGGCGAGAAGCCACCATTGGCATCAACTCTCAGTTCTACCTGTTCCTTGGTATACACCTCTCTAATACACTTGACAAGTTCTAATTCCTTCAAGAAATCAATGGCGCCAATCTTTAGCTTTACGCAATGGAAACCTGCCTTCAGTTTTTCCTCCAAACGTTCCAGCATCTCATCGTAGCTTCCCATCCACACCAATCCATTGATGGTGATGCCCTCATCACCATGCGCAAAAGGAGAGTCATAGAGTTTTACCAAGTCGCCAGCCCATGAAGGAATGCAGTGTTTGTGCATTTCTTCCGTATCAACAGTTTTATCACATTGAATTTCTCCATTATGGAAGAAATTGGCAAATGCCGTTTCCAATCCAAACGTAATGCTTGGATAAGCACGAATCATATCGTAAGGGATACGCCCCATCTGCTCCACCATTTGGCAAATCTGTCGGAGTGTCACCTCATACTCAGGTTTGGCATCACAACTGAGATCTGGCAGAGTTGCACACTCTCCCACTCCCTCAACTCCTGGCATTTCATCAGAAGTCAAAGTGAGATAATAACTATGTCTCGTGGTATAAACACCACGAGACGTGCCTGCAGGCTGCTTGAAATGGAGCGTACGCTCCGAAATGTCTATCTTATACATTAATTATATGCTATTGAATTCTTCACTCTTCTCTCTTTACATCCAAATACTCTTCAGTTAAAAGAGTTACTTTCTCCTCATCTCGTAAAGATCCTTGCGTCTATCACGAAGGTTGCGTACAGCACCATAGGTATGAAGTTCATTCAAGAGATTCAAGTCCACATCAGAGACGAGAATCATCTCGGTATTTGGTGTTGCCTCAGAGCGCTTGCCATCATTAGGGAAAGCAAAGTCACAAGGAGTGAACACAGCACTCTGAGCATACTGAATATCCATATTGTGAACACGTGGCAAGTTGCCTACACTACCAGCAATTGCAACATAGCACTCATTCTCTATGGCACGAGCTTGCGCACAGACACGAACTCGTGAATAAGCATTCTGAGTGTCTGTCATAAATGGGACAAAAAGAATCTGCATACCATCCTCTGCCATCAAACGAGACAACTCTGGGAACTCCACATCATAACAAATCACGATGCCTATCTTTCCGCAATCCGTGTCGAAAGTCTGAATATGGCTTCCACCGCTCAACCCCCAGCATTTCTGCTCATCAGGAGTCACATGAATCTTCTCGTACATGTCGACACTTCCATCGCGACGGCAAAGGAAACCTACATTATAAAGGGAATCTCCTTTCAAATAAGGCATGGAGCCTGTAATGATATTGATGTTATAGCTAATGGCAAGCTCACGGAATCGATCACGTATCTCATCTGTATATTGAGCCATCTTACGAATACTCTGTGCCTCACCTAAATCATTAAACTTAGCCATCAATGGCGCATTGAAATACTCAGGGAAGAGAATGAAGTCGCTCTTATAATCAGACACTGAGTCTACGAAGAACTCCACCTGTTCGAAGAGGTCATCAACAGAAGAGTATGGACGCATCTGCCACTGTACCAAGCCAATACGAACAGTAGGCTTGCGATCCACATACGAATCCGTTGGTGGCTGGTAATAGATGTTATCCCATTGAAGCAAAGTGGCACAATGTTCACTTTCTTCATCACTTGGCAGATAGTTGCGGATAACTCGGCGCACATGGAAATCATTAGACAACTGGAAAGTTAGCACAGGGTCGTAAATTTCACGGTTACGAACATGTTCTATATACTCTTTTGGGCGCATCTTATCTGCATATTTGTGATAGTTAGGAATTCTACCACCAAACATGATTGCCTTGAGGTTGAGTTTTTCACACAGTTCCTTTCGATACTCATACATACGGCGAGCCAAGCGAAGACCTCTATAATCTGGATGAATAAACACCTCAATACCATAGAGGATATTGCCATGAGGGTCGTGCGTGTTGAAAGTTTCATTGCCAGTAACTTGCGCATAGGTATGGTCGCCTTTCACCATATTATAATTGACAATGATGGAAAGGGCACATCCCACAATCTTGTCATCCACGATGATGACAACCTGTCCTTCAGGAAAGATAGTAATGAGTTTTTTAATTTGTTCCTTTGTCCAGAACACATCCGAGTCAGCATAAATACGCTTAAATGACTTGGCAAGTTGGTCGTAATCTTCCATTTTAAGATTACGCAACCCAACTTTTTCAATTTTACGAGTTGGTTCCATAATACATCTTTTTATCTACTATTGTATTTTGGCGCAAAATTAATATTTTTCATAAGAAGGACAAAAAGAAAAGAGAAATAATTACTTTTTTCTCCAAAAATTTTCAGTTTTTTACCTTAAAGTTTTGCTTTCAGTTGAAAATAGAGTAACTTTGCAAATAAAAATCAAAAGAAAATGAACAATAGCAATAAAGTCAAAGGATTTGCAGCAGGTATCATCGCTGCCGTATGTTATGGCACCAATCCATTAGGAACTCTCGAACTCTACAAAGATGGTTTTTCTTCTGGTTCAGTATTGATATATAGATATCTTCTTGCCGTTGCCATGTTTGCCATCGTGATGATGTTTCGCAAGGAAAGTTTTAGCATCAAGTGGGGGCATGCCATCAGATTGGCTTTCTTAGGCAGCATGTTTGCCCTTTCTTCAACAACCCTCTATGTTAGTTTTCATTACATGGCTGCGGGCATCGCCAGCACATTGTTATTTGTATACCCTATTATGACAGCAGTCCTGATGACTGTGTTTTTTCATGAGAAGGTGACCTGGACCACTTCCATTGCTATCCTCCTTGCCGTATCAGGCGTAGGATTACTATATCAAGGAGATGGTAATGAAAAGTTAAGTACCGCTGGCTTTGCGCTCGTCATGACTTCTTCCTTGCTCTATGCCATGTACATCATATCAGTAAACCGATGGAACACAACAATGTCAAACATCAAGTTTACTTTCTGGATCTTGGTTTTCGGATTAATCACAGTAGCAGTATTCACTGCCATTTCTGGCGAAAGTTTTCAACTACTCACCACTCCTAAGCAATGGCTATGCGGCATACAACTTGCCCTATTGCCTACTGTGCTATCCCTATTCTTCATGACCATCTCCATCAATCTCATCGGAAGCACTCCAGCTGCTATCATGGGAGCCTTGGAGCCAGTCACCGCAGTTATTATCGGTGTTTTTGTCTTCAGTGAGAGTTTCACCCTTCAGTTAGGCATAGGAATCATAGCCATTCTATCTGGTGTAACTTTGATTATTGCGAAGAAGAAATAATTTAATACACAAAGGAATTTCCTCAATAAACAAGAAAGAAATCCCCTATAAAAAACAGCCGCCTCCCGACGAATCGAGAGAGCGGCTGTTCTGTTTATGAAGTCATACCTATTAAAATCTTCTGCCTCCCATTGGAGGACCCATAGGGCGGCCATTGAATGGACGACCACCAAAGTCGGGGCGACCACCAGGACCATCACCAGGTCCACCTTGTCGAGCTTGCTTTCCTCCAAACAGATTCATGCGATATACCACATGGAGCATCGCATAGCTGTTGATGGCATTATACTCCGTATCCGTACGAGCTAAAGACGAGATGGCACGAGAGAAAGTACTCTGCTGGTGCAAGAGGTCATAGAATTGGAGCATCACGGTAAGTGGTTTTCCCTTCAAGAAGCCCTGCGATATCTGTGCATTCCAAACCAATTCGTCTGTATTCATGCTACTGTCATTGTAACCACGACGACTGCTATTCGCCAAACTGGTGTTCAGACTTGTTCCCCAAGGAGCGGTCAAGGTCAAAGTTGGACCATAAGAATACTGCCAAGTATCAAGGTTACTGTTTGGCTGCAACTTATTCTTTGCGTGATTGTAAGTCAAAGTTCCATCCAAAGACAACTCCAGCCAATCGTTACGATAGCTCAAGGAGAGACGTTCACGCCAAGTCAAGTTCTTCGTTGTGTTCTTCTGCGAATCCTGTGACTTGTCAAGACTCAAGTAGCTCACATAATTATTATAACCCAAGTTGGTATCTGTGTTGACGTTCCATACTCCCGTACTATCTATAGAACAGTTGAACATGAAAGCACCCATCACATTCCAGTTGCCATTGATATTCTCTGGGCGAGTAGTACGACCACCTGTATTCTCATCGTAAGTTACCTTATTGCTGATACTATTGCTGGTTGTCTGGAAGTTTACAAACGTCATGATACCCTTGTTGTGGTTCTGTACAAAGTTGTTGTAGAACAATCGGAAACTCTGCGTAAACGAAGGCTTCAATCCAGGATTACCCATTGAGATGTTGAGTGGGTCGCTATCATCTACGATATTCAACAATTGGGAAATGCTTGGCTGAGAAGTTGTACCACGATAGTTGACACGCAAGTTACTCATCTTAGAGAAACGATAGCGGAAGTCAAGCGTAGGACTGATATTGGTGACTGTTCGTACCGTATCCACATATACACCCTGATAATCCTGAATGTACTTAGAACGCTGTGGCTGCACCATCACACCAAAGTTCAAGTTGTACTTCTGACGAATGAATCTCAACATCACCTGCAAGTCGTGCGTATAGTTCTTATACTCCGAGAAACGGCTTAAGTTAGCATCCTTATAATCCTCAAGATTACCATCCAAACGTCCCAAGTAACTATACCAAGCACCATATATCGGTGTAATTCCGTCAAAAGAATAATCACTGAAATCGTAGGTACTTCTGTCACTCTTGGAATAGCTGTAGGTAAACTTATAGCTGAATTGCAAGAAAGTTGCCTTCCAAAGAGGCTCGCTATATGTTGCCTGCGCACTATAACTATAGTTTTTCGAAGGAGTGAGGTTGTAACGGTTCGTCTGATAAGTGGAGTCCTTGCCTTCGGCAGTTTGAATGAGATAGAGTTGGGCATTCTGGAGCGAGAGACTCTTGCTGTCACTATCAGTATAACGAGCATCCATACGGAGCGTGAAGTTGCGGCCTTTGGAATTGAGCTTTCGGTTATACTGCAACATACCATTGATATTATTGCTCTTGGAATGGCTCAAGCTACTGCTCTGCTGCTTGTTGACCATAGCCTCAGCCTTGTCAAGTTCGCCAATTCCTTCATTAGACAAAGGATCATCAGTAAACTGGTAAGGATCCTGATTATAGGTAGCAGAAAGACCTGTACCACGCCCATCACTTTTGGTCCATGAGATAGATGGACGGAAGAGGATATTGGTCATTGTGTCAGGCATCCACTCCAATCGGATGTTACCATTCCAACTATCACTACGAGAGAAATTCTGGTTTAGGCTGTTTGAGAAAGAAGAAGTACTTCCTAAGAAATTCTCGGCTGAACGACTGCTCCAAACATCACCATCACTATGATTCCATCTCAAAGATGTATTAAACCTTATCTTATCTTTCTTCTCGAAATTATAATTGGCTGCAATCATCTTACTTGCATTCAAGCCATTGGCAGCTCCCCATCCACGGCCAGGTCCGCCACCGAAGCCACGGTCACTGGTATTGTTGGCATTGGCAAAAAGCATAAATCGGTTGTTGTCATTGAAATAGGCTCCCATGCCGCGTGCATTATATCGGTCTTTATTACCAATACCCAAGTCAACGTTTGACATCATACCCTTGTTCATGCCTTTCTTCACACCGAAGTCAAGCACGGTCTGTTCCTCACCATCATCTATACCTGTCACCTTGGCAAGATCGCTCTTCTCATCATAAGCCTTGATTTTATCAATGATGCTTGTAGGCAGGTTCTTGAGGGCGGTCTTGGTATCACCCGTCATAAACTCCTTACCATCCACAAGGATTTTCTTCACTTCCTTTCCATTGATTTTGATAGTACCATCGTCACTTACCTCGGCACCAGGCAATCGTTTTACAAGTTCCTCTACCACAGAACCTTCTGGTGTACGATAAGCAGAAGAATTATACACGAAGGTATCTTCTTTTAAAGTTACTTTCTGCGCCATTGCGGTCACCACAGCACCTTTCAACATGATGGCATCCGCACCAATCACGACATTACCCATAGCAAGGTTCTTGTCATCTGAAATGACAATGCGCTTGATAGTAGTCTGATAACCCACACTACTCAACTTGAGCAGATATTTACCATTTTCCGGGGCCACGATACGGAAGAGACCCTTTTCGTTGCTGATGGCACCCGTCACATAAGTGCTATCTTGCTTCAACAACTGCACAGTCACCTGCTCCACCACATCCTTGGTGTCTCGGTCAACAATAGCACCCGAAATCAAGCGTTCCTGCGCATACGATGCCATTGCAAACAAGAGCAACAGCATCATAAAGACAGATTTTTTCATTTAAAATATGTATTTTATAATTATGTTTGCGATAACGTTCACGTCTTCTTTGACGCTATGAAATAGGCAAGGTTTAAGCAAAAAGACAAAAAAAAATGAAAAAGACACATCCAAATGTATCGAGAATCAGATTTTTAATGTACCTTTGCAGCATCAAAATATGACGTTAGTAAATTACGGAAAGTTATGAATCAGAGAATTATCATATCAAAGAACCTTGAGAGCGAGATTGCCAATGCCCTCTCGGAGTGCGAACACGACAAGCTTTTTGTCCTTACCGATGAGGTTACCGTAGAAAAATGCTGGCCACTCATCAAGTCGTTCTTCACCATGAAGCAAGCGCAAGTAATAACGATTGGTGCTACCGACACCCACAAGGACTTGGAAAACATCGCTCAAGTATGGAAAGCCTTGGGTGATGGTGGTGGATCGCGCCATTCTTGTCTGATCAACTTAGGAGGTGGCATGGTGACTGACCTTGGCGGCTTCGCTGCATCAACTTTCAAGCGTGGCATCAACTTCATCAACATCCCTACCACTCTACTCGCCATGGTCGACGCATCTGTTGGTGGAAAGACAGGCATCAACTTCAATGGTTTGAAGAATGAGATTGGTGTCTTCAATGATTCTAAATATGTTATCCTCGATACAGAGTTTCTTCGAACTCTTGACGCAGAGAACATCTGCTCCGGATATGCAGAGATGTTGAAGCATGGTCTTATTTCCACAGAAGAGATGTGGACAGAATTAGTGAGCTTCGACCTTGAAAAGCCAGACTTGAAGCACTTGCAGCAGATGGTGGCAGACAGCGTGAAAGTTAAGGAGCGAGTTGTAGAGGAAGATCCACATGAGCATGGCATTCGCAAGGCTCTCAACTTAGGACATACTTTCGGACACGCTTTCGAAAGTTGGGCTTTGAAACGCAATCCTATCTTGCATGGTTACGCCGTGGCTTTCGGCCTCATTTGCGAATTATACTTGAGTGCGGTCAAGACAGGATTCCCTACGGAGAAAATGCGTCAGAGCGTCAGCTTCATCAAAGATTATTATGGAACGTTGCCTATCACATGCGACGACTATCCTGAATTGATAGAGCTGATGCATCATGACAAAAAGAATCAAAACGGCATCATCAATTTCACCTTGTTAGGTGGCATTGGAGATATCCGCATCAACCAAACGGCAACAACCGAGGAAATCAAGGAAGCGCTCGATTTCTTTAGAGAAGGATAAATCGCAACATAAAAATAAGCTATCAAAAGAATAGGGAAAAATAAACACAATAGCGAATGGCGACACTTTGGCTCATGAGACTATCAAGCAAGAAGTCTTATGAGCCTTTTTTATGCTTCATTTTCAACGCTTTCCACCTTTTATGGCATTGTGCAAACTTTTGCACATCATTTTACACCTTATTATATATAAAAAACTTAAAAAAAAACTATAGTTCGATTTAATTTTTGTACTTTTGCACCAAAATAACAAAAAGATATATCTGAATAGTAATATGAACATTTTAGAGTTAAGCGAACAGGAAATCGTTCGCAGACAGAGTCTTCAGACATTGCGCGAGATGGGCATCGACCCATACCCAGCAGCAGAGTTTCCAACCAATGCATTCAGCACTGACATCAAGGCTGAGTTCAAGGACGAGGACGAACCACGCCAGGTAGTTATCGCTGGCCGTATGATGGGTCGCCGCGTGATGGGCAAGGCAAGCTTCGCTGAGTTGCAGGACTCAAAAGGAAGAATCCAGGTTTATGTGGCTCGTGATGAGATTTGTCCAGACGAGAACAAAGACCTTTATAATACAGTATTCAAGAAGCTCCTCGACATCGGTGACTTCATCGGTGTGAAGGGTTTCGTATTCCGCACACAGACTGGTGAGATCTCTGTTCATGCCAAGGAGATTTGCTTGCTCTCCAAGAGCTTGAAGCCACTTCCAATCGTGAAGTACAAGGATGGCGTAGCTTACGATAAGTTTGACGACCCAGAGTTGCGTTATCGTCAGCGTTACGTTGACCTCATCGTGAACGATGGCGTAAAGGATACCTTCCTCCAGCGTGCTACCGTGCTCCGTACTTTGAGAAAGGTGCTCGACGAGGCTGGCTACACTGAGGTAGAGACTCCTACCCTGCAGAGCATCGCAGGTGGCGCATCTGCTCGTCCATTCATCACTCACTTCAATGCGCTCGACCAGGATATGTACATGCGTATCGCTACCGAGCTTTACTTGAAGCGCCTCATCGTAGGTGGTTTCGAGGGTGTATATGAGATTGGTAAGAACTTCCGCAACGAGGGTATGGACCGCAACCACAACCCAGAGTTCACCTGTATGGAGCTTTATGTTCAGTACAAGGACTACAACTGGATGATGTCATTCACCGAGAAGTTGTTGGAGACCATCTGTATCGCTGTCAATGGCAAGCCAGAGCGTGAGATTGATGGCAACATCGTCAGCTTCAAGGCTCCATATCGCCGTCTGCCTATCCTCGATGCCATCAAGGAGAAGACTGGTTTCGACTGCAACGGCAAGACTGAGGAAGAGATTCGCAACTTCTGCAAGGAGAAGGGCATGGACGTAGATGAGACCATGGGTAAGGGTAAGTTGATCGACGAGCTCTTCGGTGAGTTCTGCGAGGGTACCTTCATCCAGCCTACATTCATCACCGACTATCCAGTAGAGATGTCTCCATTGACTAAAATGCACCGCAGCAAGCCAGGCTTGACCGAGCGTTTCGAGTTGATGGTAAATGGCAAGGAGCTTGCCAACGCTTACTCTGAGCTCAACGACCCTATCGACCAGGAAGAGCGTTTCATCGACCAGATGAAGCTTGCTGACAAGGGTGATGACGAGGCTATGATCATCGACCAAGACTTCCTCCGTGCATTGCAGTATGGTATGCCTCCTACATCAGGTATCGGTATCGGTATCGACCGTCTCGTGATGTTGATGACAGGCAAGACCTTCATCCAGGAGGTATTGTTCTTCCCTCAGATGAAACCAGAGAAGAAGATGCCTCAGAGCAGCATCAAGGAGTGGGAAGAGATTGGCGTGCCAGAAGACTGGGCATACGTGCTCCGCAAGGCAGGTTTCAACCTCATCTCTGACATCAAGGACGAGAAGGCTCAGGGATTGCAGCAGAAGATTGGAGAAATCAATAAGAAGTATAAGCTCGGCTACGAGAAGCCTTCTGTTGATGCTATCCAAGGTTGGATCGATTCTGCTAATAAATAACAAAGAATAGATTCAGCTAACAAATAATAAAAAATAAATGATAATGTATAAATGCCTAACGGATAAAGGCGCAAAGCCCGTTTATACATTATTATTTATAATATATAATTTAAATAAAGCGAAGTGTTCAACTGCGGAAAAATTGCTATTATTGGCGGCGGTAGCTGGGCTACGGCAATAGCCAAGATTGTGGTGGGTCACACTCATCACATAGGTTGGTATATGCGTCGCGACGACCGCATCGAGGACTTCAAGCGCATGGGGCACAACCCGGCTTATCTCATGTCGGCACGATTTGATGTGGACGAGATTTTCTTCTCTTCCGACATCAACAAGATTGTGCAGAACTACGACACGCTCGTGTTCGTTACCCCATCGCCTTATCTGAAGAATCATCTCAAGAAACTCAAGACGCGCATCAGCGATAAGTTTATCATCACCGCCATCAAGGGTATCGTACCTGATGAGAACTTGGTTTGCTCCGAGTACTTCCATCAGGTATACGACGTGCCTTACGAGAACTTGGCTTGCATCGGCGGACCTTCTCATGCCGAGGAGGTGGCGCTGGAGAGACTGAGCTACCTCACCGTGGGCTGCTCTGACACCGACAAGGCAAGAGCCTTCGCCCAGGACTGCTTGGCGAGCGAATATATCAAGACCAAGACATCCAGCGACGTGATAGGCATCGAATACTCTTCTGTATTGAAGAACGTGTATGCCATCGCTGCCGGTATCTGTGGCGGATTGAAGTACGGTGACAACTTCCAGGCGGTGCTCATGTCGAACGCCGTGCAGGAGATGCATCGTTTCTTGCAAGCCGTCCACCCGATAGAGCGCAGCATGTACGACTCTGTGTATTTAGGCGACCTGCTGGTAACAGGCTACAGCAATTTCTCTCGCAACCGCACCTTCGGTACGATGATAGGAAAAGGCTACAGCGTGAAGAGTGCGCAGATAGAGATGGAGATGATAGCCGAGGGATATTTCGGCACCAAGTGTATGAAGGAGATCAATCGCCACATGCACGTCAACATGCCGATACTCGATGCCGTATTTAATATATTGTACGAGCGCATCAGTCCGCAAATAGAAATCAAGCTCTTGACCGACTCGTTCAGATAGAATCCTTGATTCATTAGTAGAGAATACATTAACAATTCATTTAGATATTAAACAGAAAAATGAAAAGTATCAGCTTAAACATTACTAAGGCTGCATCATTCCTCGCAGAGGGTGCAGTAAAGGCTTACGAGCCTAAGGTTAAGGCCGCTCAGGAAGCTCTTGAGAACGGCACATGTGAAGGTAACGATTTCTTGGGATGGTTGCATTTGCCATCTTCTATCACTCCTGAGTTCTTGAGCGAGATCGAGGCTGTTGCCAACACCTTGCGCGAGAAGTGCGAGGTAGTCGTTGTAGCAGGTATCGGTGGTAGCTACCTCGGTGCACGTGCCGTTATCGAAGGTCTCGGCAACTCATTTGCTTGGCTCGTCAACGACAAGAAGAATCCAACAATCCTCTTCGCAGGTAACAACATCGGTGAGGATTATCTCTATGAGTTGACATCTTACTTGAAGGACAAGAAGTTTGGTGTCATCAATATCTCTAAGTCTGGTACCACTACTGAGACCGCTCTTGCTTTCCGTCTCTTGAAGAAGCAGTGTGAGGATCAGCGTGGCAAGGAAGAGGCTAAGGACGTTATCGTAGCCGTAACCGACGCTAAGAAGGGTGCTGCTCGCACTTGCGCCGACAAGGAGGGTTACAAGAGCTTCATCATCCCTGACAATGTGGGTGGTCGTTTCTCTGTATTGACTCCAGTTGGTTTGCTCCCTATCGCCGTAGCAGGTTTCGATGTTAAGCAGCTCGTAGCAGGTGCTGTTGAGATGGAGAAGGCTTGCGGCAAGGACGTAGCTTTCGATGAGAACCCAGCAGCTATCTATGCAGCTACACGCCAGGCTCTCTATACACAGGCAGGCAAGAAGATTGAGATTGTTTGCAACTTCCAGCCTAAGCTTCACTACTTCGCTGAGTGGTGGAAGCAGCTCTATGGTGAGAGCGAGGGTAAGGACCAGAAGGGTATCTTCCCAGCAGCTTGCGACTTCACTACCGACCTCCACTCTATGGGTCAGTGGATTCAGCAGGGCGAGCGTTCTATCTTCGAGACAGTAATCAGCGTAGAGACTCCTAACGAGAAGTTGCTCTTCCCTCACGATGACGAGAACCTCGATGGCTTGAACTTCTTGGAGGGCAAGCGTGTGGATGAGGTCAACAAGATGGCTGAGCTCGGTACTCGCTTGGCTCACGTAGACGGTGGCGTACCTAACATCTTGGTTAACGTACCTGAGTTGAACGCTTACTATCTCGGTCAGTTGATCTACTTCTTCGAGAAGGCTTGCGGTATCAGCGGTCTCTTGGAAGAGGTGAACCCATTCAACCAGCCAGGTGTAGAGGCTTACAAGAAGAACATGTTCGCATTGCTCAACAAGCCAGGTTATGAGGCAGAGAGCAAGGCTATCCAGGAGCGTTTGGCGAATGAAAAGTAAATCTATTCAGAATCATTGATGAAAGAGATTATTTCAAAATACTTAAAAGACCACGGCTTTGGGGAGTTCAATCCCAAAGCCGTTCTTTTTGATATGGACGGTGTGCTATATAACAGTATGCCCAATCATGCCGTGGCTTGGCAGGAGTCGATGAAGCAGTTTGACATCCACATGACAGCCGCTGATGCCTATGCCACAGAAGGTGCCCGAGGTATCGATACCATTCAGATGATGGTGAAAAAACAGAAGGGCGAAGACATCTCCTTGGAAGAGGCACAGAAGATGTATGATGTGAAGACAGAAATCTTCCACTCTATGCCTACAGCAGAGATTTTCCCCGGTGTCCGTGAGGTGATGCAGAAGATTCAAGACGCAGGGATGCAGGTAGGTGTGGTAACTGGCAGTGGTCAGCGTCCACTCATCATGCGCTTGCTCCATGACTTTGGCGATTTCCTCGACGAGGCGCATATCGTAACCGCCTACGACGTGAAGCGTGGCAAGCCGAATCCCGACCCATACCTCATGGGATTGCAGAAGGCAGGCAACCTACAGCCTTGGGAAGGCATCGTGGTGGAGAATGCTCCTTTAGGTGTTCGTGCTGGTGTAGCCGCCAACATCTTCACTGTCGCTATCAATAGCGGTCCACTCCCTGACACAGAATTGTCTGACAAGGGTAGCAACCTACTTTACCATAAGATGACAGAGTTCTGCAATGACTTCGAGACATTACTCAATGCCATCAAGAGTCAGCATTCCGAGACAAACAATAAAGAAGCCCAAGAAACAAAAGCGTGCAAGTAATCCGTCTTACTTGCACGCTTTTAATATTTAAGAGATAACTCTCTTTAAGTTTTTAAATTCACTTTTCTATATTCGAAGATTTCCTTTACATCTCCAACCAGTTCTTGACTATCGTCTTTCCTTCTGGAGTCAGCACACTCTCCGGGTGGAACTGGATGCCATGAATATCAAAGTTCTTATGGCGCAATCCCATGATGCAACCATCATCACTCACTGCCGTCACATCCAAGCACTCAGGGAAGCCTGCCCTATCCACCACCCAAGAGTGATAGCGACCTATCTCGATGCGCTTCGACATACCGGCAAAGATAGGGTCATTGCCAAACTGAGTACAAGGTGTTGCCACACCATGATAAACCTCAGATAGATTCGTCAACTTAGCCCCGAAAGCCTCGCCTATCGCCTGATGCCCCAAGCAAACGCCCAACATCGGCTTACGACCTGCATACGTCTTGATGACATCCATCAACAAACCAGCCTCTGAAGGAATACCAGGTCCAGGACTCAATATAATCTTATCGAAGCGATCCAACTCACGCAACTGAAACTGATCATTGCGATATACCGTCACATCCGCTCCAAGTTCCTTCACCAAATGAGCAAGATTATAAGTAAAGGAATCGTAATTATCTATGATTACTACTTTCATTTTTCCTATCAATAATTAACTTACAGCCTCTCCGCTATATGAATCGCCTTGGTCAAGGCACCCAACTTGTTATTACACTCTTCCAACTCATATTGATCGTTGCTCTTCGCCACGACACCACTACCAGCCTGGAACCAGAGTTCACCATTTCTACTGATAAAGGTTCGGATGACGATAGCTTGGTTGAGGTCACCATTGAGACCGACGAAACCGATGCACCCACCATACGCACCACGATTATGCGGTTCCAACTCCGAGATAATCTGCATGGCTCTCACCTTAGGCGCACCACTCAAGGTACCAGCTGGGAAAGTATCGATAAACTCCTTGATATGGTCAGCATTCTTGTCAAGCGTACCGCTCACACGGCTCACTAAGTGGATGACATGGCTGTAAAACTGCATATCCTTATAGAAATCCACCTTCACTCCATGGCAGTTGCGACTCAAGTCATTGCGAGCCAAGTCTACCAACATTACGTGTTCTGCATTCTCCTTCGGGTCGTTGCGCAAGAACTCAGCAGCCTTGCGATCTTGCTCCATATCGCCCGTGCGCTTGGTAGTGCCGGCAATAGGGTCTATGAATGCCTTGTCACCCACAATGCGGTTGTGGGTCTCTGGCGAAGAACCAAAGATACGGAATCCACCAAAGTCGAAATAGAAGAGGTATGGACTTGGATTGATGCTTCGCAAGGCACGATAGAGCTTAAAATCATCACCCTCATATTTTTGGATGAATCGGCGGCTCACCACGATTTGGAAGACATCACCTCTCAAACAATGTTGGATGCAACGGCGCACATTTGCCTTATGCTCCTCATCAGTCAACGTGGATGTTGTTTCACCAACAGGGTGGAAATCGTAAGGTTTCACATTCGCCTTGTTCACTGCTTTCATCAGCGCATCAAGTTCTGCAATGCCAGCTGCGTCATTAGCTGCTTCAGAAGACTGTGCAGAAGAAGCCTCATCTCCATCATCCTCGAAAGTTTGACTCAATGTGATGAGTTCCATCGTATTGTTGAAGTGGTCGAAGACAATGATGTCCTTATACATTATATAATATATATCAGGAGCATCATTTTTTTCCATGGTAGTATCCCTCACAGGGATGTTCTCGAAATAACGAACTGCATTGAAGGTTGTGAAACCATAGAGTCCACAGAAGTTCTTCCCTTCTCCGGAGACATGGAAAGACTGTATGAAGTCATTGATAGCCTTTGATATAGCGAGCTTGCATTGTTCACCTTTACCCTCACCAAACTCAGGGAGTTCCTGTTTTTCCACCTTTCCATCAGGATAAGTAGCAGTCACAACTCCATGCCCGACAGCTATGCTTGCCATCGGATGCACACCGATGAAAGAGCGAGAGTTCTCTGAGCCATGATAATCAGAGCTCTCCATCAAAGCCGACTGGGGATAAATATCTCGAAGTCGCATATAGACTCCCACCGGCGTATAGAGGTCAGCGAGAATCTTGCGAGTTACTGTCTTATAATTATATTGTGCCATATATTACTTTTCTTTTAGAAGTTTCCATACTCCTTTGCCATCGCCTTGTTGTTGAGGTAAGTCTCCACATCCTTATCTCCACGACCAGAAACAGTCAAGACCACGACATCATCTTTCTTGAACTTCATCTTATTCAAGGCTGCCACAGCATGAGCACTCTCGATGGCTGGGATGATACCCTCCATGCGGGTCAACTCATAACCAGCGTAGATAGCCTCATCGTCCTTGATGGCGAGCACATGACTGCGACCTCGAGTTGCCAAGTCGGCATGCATAGGACCAATGCCTGGATAGTCAAGACCTGCACTGATAGTGAAGGCTTCCTTGATCTGTCCATCGTCTGTCTGCATCACGAGGGTACGAGCTCCATGGATGATACCTTCCGTACCACAATGCATCGTAGCTGCGGTATAGTCGGTGTCAATGCCATGGCCAGCGGCCTCAGCAAGATAAATCTGCACACGGTCATCATCGATATAATGATAGATGGTTCCTGCGGCATTGCTACCGCCACCCACACAAGCCACAAGATAGTCTGGATAATCACGACCAATCTTCTCCTGCAACTGCCATTTGATTTCCTCTGATATCACGCTCTGCATCTTTGCCACGATGTCTGGGTAAGGGTGTGGTCCCATGGTACTGCCCACGATATAGAAGGTATCTTGTGGATGACAGCACCAGTCACGGATTGCCTCAGAACAAGCATCGCTCAGGGTCATGTTGCCCGTACGCACAGGATTAACCTTGGCTCCCAACATCTTCATGCGCTCCACATTGGTATGCTGACGCTCCACGTCGGTGGCCCCCATGAATATCTCGCATTTCATGTCCATCAAGGCACAAACGGTAGCGGTTGCCACTCCATGCTGTCCAGCACCGGTCTCGGCGATGATACGAGTCTTGCCCATCTTCTTTGCCATCAATATCTGACCGATGGTATTGTTGATTTTATGGGCACCCGTATGATTCAAGTCCTCACGCTTCAGATACAGCTGGCAGCCATACTTCTCGCTCATGCGCTTGGCATAATAAAGAGGTGAAGGACGACCTACGTAATCCTTCAAGAGTTTATGATACTCCTTCTTGAACTCCTCGCTCTCGATGATTGGCTTGTAAGCCTGCTGGAGTTCTGTCACACACTTATATAATATCTCAGGAACGTAAGCTCCTCCGAATTTCCCGAAAAATCCTTTATCGTCTACTTGATACATCTTATTCAGTGTTAAGTGTTAAATGTTGATTGTTAAATGTTGATTGTTAAATTAGGCATACGCCATTATTTCTTGAGTGCCTCGAAGAGTTCATCGAGAGCCTTGTCTGGATTGCCCGTCTCATTGAGCAAAGTTACAAACTTACTTCCGATGATGGCACCTGCTGCATTGTCTTGCGCACTGGTCAAGGTCTGCTTGTTGCTAATTCCGAATCCTATCATGCGAGGATTGCGGAGGTTCATGCCATTGATATGATTGAAGTAAGCCAACTTGGCATCACCGAAGTTGCTCTGTGCACCTGTGATGCTTGCCGAGCTAACCATATAGATGAAGCCATCTGTATGCTCATCGATGAATCGGATGCGCTCCTCGCTGGTCTCAGGCGTTATCATCATGATGACGCGGATATCGTATTTATCAGCGATAGGTTTCACTACTTTCAAGTAATCATCGAAAGGAAGATCAGGAATGATAGTTCCACTCACTCCTGACTCTACGCAACTCTTGAAGAATTCCTCGATGCCGTAATGCATAATTGGATTCAGATAACCCATCAACACCAAAGGGAGGTTCACCTCATCCTTGATGGCTTTCAACTGTCCGAAGAGGGTCTTCACAGTCATACCGTTCTTCAAGGCTTTCGTACCTGCACTCTGGATGACAGGACCATCTGCCAATGGGTCGCTGAATGGGATGCCGACTTCGATCATGTCGATGCCCTTGCGCTCCATTGCCTTGATTACATCGCCTGTGCCGTCCAAGGTAGGGCAGCCTGCACAGAAATACAAGCTCAAGAGCTTGCGATTCTTATTGTTTGCAAAAAGTTGATTTATCTTATTCATTGTCGTTTATTTTTTCTATTTATCTTTTCCAAGAATATTTACTTTTTTACCTTTTCCAAGAATATCTTGAGTCGCTCCACATCTTTCAGAGCTGGCTCTATTTCGAACTTTGAGTTGAGGTCGATGCCGATGCACTTCGGATGATGGAAGTTTCTTACTCGCTCGACATCATCGGGACCGATACCACCACTTAGGAGGAATGGGGTATCGCCATCGTAATGTTCCAAGACCTGCCAATCAAACTGCTCACCACTTCCACCAACAGTCTTGCACTTGGTGTCGAAGAGGAAGAGATCAACAGCGCCTACATACTCCTTATATTTTTGAATGTCCTCGGCTGAGCTTACGCTGATCGCCTTGATGATTTTGATGCCAGGTTTGATGTCTGGGTCGAGAGTAGCACGAAGATTCTCGATGGTCTCCCTTGGCTCATTGCCATGCAACTGGATGTAGTCGAGATCGTAATTGTACACCCTCGTCACTATGTTTTGGGGCATATCGTCAACAAAGACTCCCACTCTTGCAGGAAGGTTTTGTTCCATTGCCGTCCCCTCTGTCTCCAGCCCTAAATTCGTCTCAGACAACCTCTGAATTCGTTCAGCAGAATAATCAGGGATGATTCCGGCCTTGCTGCTCAACATCTTCACATAACGGGGTGACTTGGGATAGAAAATGAATCCCATCATATCTATGCCTAATTGACTAACCTCGCGAATGTTATCGGCATCGCGCATGCCACACACCTTGACTAACATTTGTTATAATGTATAATTAATAATGTATAATTAACAATTTAGCTTCTCCAAGAAATTCTTGAGTCCTTCTCCAGGGTTCTCTTGTTTCATAAACTGCTCGCCCATCAAAAAACCTCGGAAGCCAGCTTCTTCCCTCAGTCTCTTCACCACCTCAGGATTCGAAATACCGCTTTCGCTCACCCTGCAAACATCCTTCGGGAGTTGTTCTGCCAAACGAAAACTGTTCTCCACATCCGTCACAAAGGTTCCAAGATTGCGATTGTTGATGCCATACATGTCGGGCTCCAACTCAGCATACTCGAAATCCCTGTCGTTGTGCATCTCCAAGAGTACTTCCAATCCCAATTGGTGAGCCATCTCAAGCAATCGCTTGCATTCATCTTTTGTCAGACAAGCGGCTATGAGCAAGACTGCCGAAGCTCCACAATAGCGAGCTTGCAAGAGTTGGTATTCCTCGATGACGAAGTTCTTATATAATATAGGTATAGAAACTCCTACGTGTCGGGCCTCCTGGATGAACTCGTCATAACCACCGAAATAGTCGATGTCGGTAAGGATGCTCAATGCTGTTGCCCCATTCTCCTGATAACTCAAAGGGATGACGCTTGCCTTACCTGCTTCCTTAATCCAGCCCTTAGATGGCGACTTGCGCTTGAACTCTGCGATGATGCCAGTAGACGAAGTCATCAGGGCTTTGCTCATGCTACCTCCTGGAGTCTTGCCATCATCCTCCTTCATCTTCTGTTCCGTCAGGGTAATCATCTGACGAGGAGAAATGAAGCGCTTGCGCTGGTCTATCTCGATTCGCTTGTGAGCGACAATTTCTTCTAATATATCCACAGTTTATAATCTATAACGTTTTAACCTTTTTACTTTATCACCCTTTTAACTTTAAGAGTTGAGTTCTACGAATTTCTTGAAGGTAGCGAGTGCCTTGCCACTGTCGATGCTCTCACGTGCTATCTCCACACATTCCTCGATGCTCTTCTTACCTTTTTCCATCACCTGGATACCGAAAGCAGCATTGGCAAGCACGATGTTCTTCTGTGCTGGCAGCGCACGGTTCTCAAGTACTGCGTCGAAGATGTCCTTTGCCTCTTCCTCGGTGGCACCGCCTCTCACCTCCTCAGGCTTGGCTATTTCGAAACCTAAGTCCTGTGGCTTGAAGATACGCTCATAGTCATTGGTGGTCACCTTGAAATCACTGGTCAGGGAAATCTCATCATAACCATCGATGCTGTTCACAATGCCATAGTCGATACCTATCTTCTGGTAAACTTGATTGTAGAGGCGCATCTGGTCAAGGTTTGCCACACCGAGCAACTGGCACTTAGGCTGACTTGGGTTGACCAACGGACCTAAGAGATTGAAGACCGTAGGGAATTGCAATGCCTTGCGGATAGGACCGACAAACTTCATTGCCTTGGCGAAGAGTTGGGCATGGAGATAGACGATACCCGCCTCATTGATAGAACGATTCAACTTATCCATGTCATCCGTGAACTGCACACCATGGTTTCTGATGACATTTGAGGCTCCACTCACGGAAGTCGCCGCATAGTTGCCATGCTTAGCAACCTTATATCCTGCGCCAGCAATGACAAAACAAGAAGTAGTAGAGATGTTGAAGGTATTCTTTCGGTCACCACCCGTACCCACAACATCGATGTAGCGGTCGCAGTCGAGGATGGCAGGCACGCCAGTAGCCAAGATACCATCACGGAAACCGAGCAACTCATCCACCGTCACACCGCGCATCTGCAAACCAGTCAACAAGGCTGTAATCTGCTCCTCAGGAAATTCGCTCTGAGTAATGCCTACGATGATGTTCTTGGTTTCCTCGCGAGTCAGCTCCTCGTGATTCAACATTCTGTTCAAAATGTCTTTCATTTCCATAATTCAAGTCTCCTATATTTTTATTATTATTTTCTGAAAAAAGAAAAAAGACCTGTCGTAAGTTACGGCAGGCCTTTCATTATATCTATGGATTCATATCCACGCACGGCTCATCGACTCACGACTTGTTAGATCTTGAGATACGCCACCACCATGCTGTTGAAGATACGAATGTCATCATCTTGTTAATATTTTAATTGTTATTATTATGATTCGTTTGCAAAAATACACTTTTTCTTTCAAACCACCAACTTTTTGATAAGAAAAATAAGATTTTAATAGAAATTAGCACTCTTTTCGACGAAATAGGGAACGAAAGCTACCCTTACACCTTATTATATATATAAGAGACCCAGGAAATAACAGACTGCCAGAACGAAGAAAAGAAGCTGCATTCAAAAGCAAATCTGAAGAATTAGAAGAAAAAAAAGAAAACTCAGATGTAATAAAACCAAAAAGTGGTCGTTATATTAACAAATAGCATAAGTAACAATTTACAATAACATAACAGCAACGCCTATGAAGCATATTTTTACTTCTGAAGAAATGAGACCATCCGAAAGGACGATCCAAATCATCAAGCAGATAGCTTACACCTACCGCGCTATCAAGATGAATGGGAAATACGAGGTGTTCTGTCTGAATTAAAAATCCGAAAACATGAAGACTTTAGTATCTCCTTCTTTACTTTCCGCCAACTTCATTGACTTGAAGAGCGACATTGAGATGATTAATAAGAGTGAGGCAGATTGGCTCCACATGGATGTCATGGATGGTGTTTTCGTGCCAAACATCTCCTTCGGCTTCCCTATTTTGGAAGCCGTCAGCAAGGCATGCACCAAACCACTTGACGTACATTTTATGATAGAGCGTCCTGAGCGTTACATTGAGCAGACCGCCAAGATTGGTGCTATGATGATGAACGTTCACTATGAGGCATGCGTTCACTTGCATCGTACCATCCAACAGATTCATGCTGCTGGTATGAAGGCTGGTGTCACCCTCAATCCTTCCACCCCAGTGAGCGTACTCGAGGATGTCATCGCCGACGTGGACATGGTTCTGCTCATGAGCGTAAACCCAGGTTTCGGTGGCCAGAAGTTCATCGAGAACACCATCAAGAAGGTGGGTCGCCTACGTAAACTCATCAAGGAATCTGGATCACATGCCCTCATTGAGGTTGATGGAGGCGTACAGGCAGAGACCGCCCCACGCCTTGTCAAGGCTGGAGTCAACGTATTGGTGAGCGGCAGCTATGTTTTCAAGAGCACAGACCCTCTCTCAACCATCCATGCGATGAAAGAACTCAAACAGATAGATGATTAAGCTTTGACTTAAAAGTAAAAATCAATCTAATAGAAGCAAAAATCAATCCAACTGAAGATAGACATTGTGCTCCTTGGCCATACGACGGAGGTTGAGGAGCGCATAACGCATTCTTCCCAAGCTCGTATTGATGCTTACACCAGTAGCCTCAGCAATTTCCTTAAACGAAAGTTGCTGATAATAACGCATGTATACCACCTCACGCTGCAAGGCTGGCAACTGGTTCATCATCTTCTTGACATCAGAGAGTACCTGACTGTTGACAAGGGCATCCTCGGCATTGCTGTCCAACAGATTGTCACTACCTATGTTCGACAAGTCGTTGTTCTCGTTAGGGTCAACAAAATGCTTGCTACGACTCTCACGATACATGTCCATCATCACATTGTGGGCTATGCGCATGCACCATGCGCCAAACTTACCATTAGGCATGTATTCGTGTTTTTGAAGCTTGCTGATTACCTTGACGAATGTCTCTTGGAAAACATCATTCGCCACCTCTTGGTCATGTACCATAAATAGTATATACGTAAAAAGTTTTACCTCATTGCGAGAAAGCAACTCGTCAAAAGCACGATTGTCACCCTCCACGTACAACAAGGCCAACTCCTCGTCAGTCATTTCTTCGAGATTTCTCATTTTCTTAATCTTTTGTTTTGTAATTAAGTAAATGTCTAATCGATAGGCTATCTTCTTTTTATTGTGTTAGTAATGTTAAAACGTTGCAAAGATAATGTTTTTTCGACAAACCACCAAATTTTTAACACAAAATCGGACTATTCATATATAAAATGGTAAAATCAGGACAAAAAAAAAAGGTTGGCTACAGGACGTAGCCAACCAAAAAACACATATTTTGCGCAATGAATGCAAAATAAGATGCCGCAAATATACGACTTTTTCCTATCCATTCCAAACTTTTTTAACGCAAAATTACTTTTTTAACATTGTGTGCGATGCCAAATCGAATAAAAAGTGTATCTTTGCAAGAAAATGCTACACTTAGCAATTTAAAAGCAAGCAACAAACCAAAATTCAATTAAAAAATAAACAAATGAACAAATCCTTAAAAACTCTACTGCTCGCTCTGCTCCTTCCGGTCTGTGCATGGGCTTCCAACTGGAATGAACAAGAGTACAAGCAAATCGAACAAAGCATCCAACTGCCGCAGCTCCATGAGCGACAGTTTGTCATCACCTCCTTCGGTGTCAAGCAGAATGCCTCTGCGGCACAAAACCAGAAGGCCATCAACCGCCTCATCTCCTTGGTTTCCAAGAAAGGTGGTGGCAAGGTCATCGTACCGAAGGGTACCTGGAAGACAGGTGCCATCGAGATGAAGAGCCATGTCAACCTCGTACTTGAGGAAGGCGCTACCTTGCAATTCGTCTTCGACACCAACCTCTATCCACTCGTTCGTACCTCATGGGAAGGTTTGGCTTGCTGGAACTATTCCCCTTGCATCTATGGCTACAAGGTGACCGACATCGCCATCACAGGCAAGGGAACCATCGACGGCGGCGGAAACAACGATACGTGGTGGCCTATGAATGGCAATCCTCGCTATGGTTACAAGGAAGGCGTGACCAAAGAATGCCAGCGTCTCGGCTCTCGCGCCAAACTCCTCAAACAAGCTGAGGATGGCGTAGCCTTCGATGAGCGTAAGTTTGGCAAGGGACAAGGCTTGCGTCCTCAGCTCGTCAACTTCGTTCGCTCTGAGCGCATCCTCATCCAAGGTGTCAAGATGCTCAACTCACCTTTCTGGGTTATGCACCCTCTCCTCTCCAAGAACATCACCGTGGACGGCGTGACCGTTTGGAACGAGGGACCTAACGGAGATGGTTGCGACCCTGAGGCTTGCGAGAATGTCTTGATTCAGAACTGCGTCTTCCATACAGGAGACGACTGCATCGCCATCAAGAGTGGCCGCAATAACGATGGAAGACTCTGGAACCAGCCATCCCGCAACATCATCATCCGTGGTTGCAAGATGGAAGATGGACACGGCGGCGTGGTTATCGGAAGCGAAATCTCCGGCGGATGCGAGAACGTCTATGCCGAGGATTGCGTGATGGACTCCCCTAACCTCGACCGTATCCTTCGCATCAAGACCAACAACTGCCGTGGCGGTGTCATCAAGAACATCAACATGCGCAACATAACCGTGGGACAATGCAAGGAAGCCGTGGTGAAAATCAACCTCGACTACGAGCCTAAGGAGATTTGCTACCGCGGTTTCGAACCAAGTGTAAGCCAAGTCTACGTGGAGAACGTCACCTGCAAGAAGAGCAACTATGGCGTGCTCATCGTGGGACGCGACCAAGTGGAGAATGTCACAGACATTACCGTCAAGAACTGCAAGTTTGACGGCGTGCAGAAAGAGCCTGCCAAGATTACGGGCAAGACTCGCAACGTGAAGTTCGACAACCTCATGGTGAACGGCTCCCTCGTTTTGAACAAGGAAGACCGTCCTTACCAGACCTATAGCGAGTGGCTCACTCACAGCGAGATGCAGCGCACCCCTCACCCTTACAACCTCGACTTCTCCCCAAAGAAACCTCGTTGGAGCTATGTAATGGGTATCGAGATGGAGGGTATGCTTGACACTTACCTCCACTACAAGGATGGCAAGAGCACTTACCAGAGTGGCGATGCCAACGCCAACAACGAGGCGATCATCGAATACCTCAAGGAATATCCAGCCAAGATGATTGACGAGAAAGGCAACATCACGGGCTATAAATACGAGGATTTCAACCTCGACAACGTGCGCACGGCGAAGTTCATCCTCCGTATGCACAACCTCTTCCCTTCCAAAGGCACCGACCTTGCCTTGAAGACCCTCTTCAAGCAGTTGCAGAAGCAGCCTCGCACCAAGGAGGGAGTCTATTGGCACAAGGCCATCTACGCCAACCAAGTTTGGCTCGATGGTATCTTCATGGGCTTGCCTTTCTACTGTCAGTATGCCGTACAGACCATGAAACCAAAGAAGGCACAGAAGTACCTCGATGACGCTGTCGACCAAATGATCAAGACCGACAAGCGCACATACGATGAGAAGACTCAACTCTGGAAACATGCCTGGGATGAGACCCACCAGCAGTTCTGGGCAAACAAGGAGAACGGAAAGAGCCAGCACACCTGGGCAAGAGCCTTGGGATGGTATGTGATGGCGATGACAGAGTGCCTGGATGCCATGCCAGAGGACTATGCTCGTCGTGGCGAGGTCATCGACTTGCTCAACAAGGCAATGGCAAGTGTCGTCAAGTACCAGGACAAGAAGACAGGCGTATGGTATGACGTGATGGATGTCAACGACCCTCGCAACTACTTGGAGAGCACAGCCAGCAGCATGTTTGCATACGTGATGCTGAAAGGCTATCGCAAAGGTTACCTTTCAGAGAAGTACCGTGATGCGGGCATCAAGGCATACAAGGGTATCTTGAAGGAGTTCATCCAGGTGAACCCAGACAAGACCATCAGCCTCACCAAGTGCTGTAGCGTGAGTGGTTTGGGGCCTGGCGATGGTCCATACGTAAAGAAGCCAAACTACAAGCGAGACGGCAGTTTCGAGTATTACATGAGCGAGCCTATCCGTGACAACGATGCCAAAGGTGTCGGTCCTTTCCTCTGGGCAAGTTTGGAGATGGAACAGCAGGGATTGAGTGCTGAGTAATTCGTGCAAGTAGTTTTATCAAACAGAACACATTCATCAAAGCCTTTTGGAACTTCCAAGAGGCTTTTTTGCGTATTATTTCTCCATTATTTTTGAATTATCCCTCGAATATTTTGCTTTCTGAAAAAATAGCATTATCTTTGCAGCAAACATTCTAACAATTAGAGTTATGAAATATCCTATAGGAATACAAGCATTTGAAAAAATCCGAGAAGAAGATTTTACGTATGTCGACAAGACGGATTTGATATACGACCTAACCCATGATGGGTCTATTTATTTTCTAAGTCGTCCAAGACGATTTGGAAAAAGTCTCCTTGTCTCTACAATAGAATGCTATTTCGAGGGCAAGAAAGAACTTTTCAATGGACTCGCTATTGAGAAGTTAGAAACAGAATGGGAAAAATATCCTATATTTCATATTGACTTCAACTCCAGCAACTTTAACATCGCTGGCACTTTAGAGACAACATTGGAAGGCTACCTTGCTGCATGGGAGAAAGAATACCATGTAGAAAAGGAACAAGACGACTTAGGCAGAAGATTCGCAAAGGTACTCGAAAATGCGTATCAGCAAACAGGCAAACAGGCTGTTGTTCTCATCGACGAATACGACAAGCCTCTCTTGGATGTGATGGACACCAACTACAAGATGATGTTTCAAGGAGTGGAAATCACTCTCGAAGAAAACAACAGAAATATTCTGAAAGCATTTTATTCTACTTTTAAATTAGCGGATAGTTCTTTGAAGTTTGTCCTATTGACAGGAGTCACAAAATTCTCACAAGTGAGTGCCTTCAGTGGTTTCAACCAACCAGCCGACATCACCAACAGTGTCCGCTTCGACACCATATGCGGCATCACAGAGGAAGAGATGCACAAATACTTCAAAGAAGAGATTGAGAAAATGGCTGTGGAATACGAATGCAGCTATGAAGAGATGATAGAGAAACTGAAAAAGCAGTATGACGGCTACCATTTCAGCAAACGCTTAAAAGGAGTCATCAATCCATTCAGCATCCTCAATTCCTTGCAAGAAAAGGATATGCAAGACTATTGGTTTAAGACAGGCACACCAACCTATCTCATTCGCTTGCTCAACCACTTCCATGAGAACCTGAACGACTTGACAGGGAAATATTACAAGATGAGTCAGTTTACCGACTACAAGGCGGATGTAGAGCGACCTTTGCCGATGATATATCAAAGTGGTTATCTTACCATCAAAGATTACAAGCGAAGTGTCAATGCCTTCTTGCTTGACTTCCCAAACGACGAAGTAAGGAGTGGCTTTTTATCATTGGTAACAAGCAATTACCTCAAGCCACAAAGTGATGTGGACAGTTGGATTATTTCTTCTGCCGAATCTCTTGTAGAAGGAAGATTGGAAGATTTCCATCAGCAACTCACTGCATTTTTTTCAAGCATCCCATACGAAATGCGCAGGAAAGAGAATGAGAGGGAGAAGGAAAGATACTTCCATTACACTTTCTATTTATTGCTTCGCCTTACCAGTGCATATTTGGTTTTTACAGAAAAGCAAAACAGCCAAGGTCGGGCAGACTGCATCTTTGAAACCAAGGAATATGTTTATATTTTTGAATTCAAACTTGACGGAACAGCCAAAGAGGCTTTACAACAAATAGAAGACAAGCAATATGCCTTACCTTATCTTTCCGACAAGAGAAAAGTTTATAAGATAGGTGCAAGTTTCTCATCTGAGACCGGAACGATAGAGGATTGGAAGGTGAATGAGCTTCACTAATAGCTAAACATACAACAAGACAAAGACGAAAAAGGACTAAAAAAGGTTCTTTTTCGCCTTTTTTCGCATCTTAATTGAATTTTAATACTTTTTTTGAAACAACCAATACAATTTTTTACTATCTTTGCGCTGTGTAACAAAGATTGCAACATGCTTCATCAAGCAATGAGCAAATTTTTGAATCAATTCGCAGAGTGTTAAATAACATATTACTAATTTTAAAAACGTACGTTTATGAACAAAATTTTACGCTATTCATTCATTGCGTTGTTGGCATTCATTTGCAATGTTAGCTTCGCACAGGAGGTCACCTTGGACTTTTCCACTAATAATTGGAAATTTCCAGAAGGTTCAACTGCTAAAGTAAAAGAGGCAGCCACTTATTCCAATGGTACTTATACCATAAGCATTAGCGCTTCTTCTGACGGCCACTATTGGAACGACAAGGACAAATACTTTATTATGGGTAAAACAAACACAACCCTCACACTTCCTGCTTTCAACTTTGACGTATCAGCCATCGAAGTTGTAGGTAGAACAGGAGCGTCCACTGCCACAAAACAAAATATTTTTGTTGGAGATGTAGCTGTTAGTACAGAAACCACAGGTGCAGATAAGACGAACACATACAAAATAGATTCTAAGTATCAGGCAAAAGGAAACGTTTACTCATTAAAAGTAACGTCAAAGCACAACACTCAAATTGTAGCTATCAAGGTTTATAAAGTTGGTTCAGACACACCAGATGTTCCAGAAGTAACTTATACAGATGTATCAAGCGTAAAGGATTTGCTTGCTAACTACAGCAGTGCAACAAGTAACTTGAACCTCAAGCTTACAAATGCAAAGGTTTTGTATGTAAATGAATATAATGGTACTGTCAACACATACGTTCGTGAGGGTGACGCTGCCATCGAGTTGAGAACTCTCGGTTTCAATATGCCTGTCAACAGCGTAATTAATGGTACTGTAAAGGTTGACTTAGCATATAGCTATGGTGTTCCTTACCTTAAAGCAAATGCTGGTACTGATGATGAAAGCTTAAATATCCAAGAAAGCACTGAAGCTGCAGAACCTATTGTTGCTACCGTTGCAGACATTCTTGCAAACAAATACATGAATGATTTGGTTACAATCAAGGATTTCACTTTTAGCAAGAAAGAGTACCCTGAAGGCAAATATAACTATTACGCTAATGATGGTGAAAGCCAAATTATGCTTTATGATAAGTTCAATAAAGTTGGTGGCGTTGCAAATTTGACAGAAGGAGAAAAATACACTGTAGTAGGTTTATTTGGTGCCATCTACAATAAGGTACAGGAAATTCTTCCAACAAAGTCTATCGCAGAGACTTCTGGCATCAACAACATCACAGCTGACAATGCAACTATCAACGCCCCTGCATACAACCTCGCAGGTCAGAAGGTTAACAACTCTTACAAGGGTGTAGTTATCAAGGCTGGCAAGAAGTTCATCCAGAAGTAATTCTTGAGAATTCAAAGTAAACTCCTTGAGAAGATAAATTATAAGCAATAGGGCGTGTCACCACAATGGCACGCCCTATTTTGTACTTGTCAATTTATTTCTCATACCATCCTGCGACAGCGAGAAGGCTACTTCCAGATACCCTTAAGGGAAAAAATATTTTCCCTTAACACTAAAAATATTTTCCCTTAAGGGTATTTTTGAAAGTGGTATAGGCTACTTTTAAAGAAAATAACCACAAAATTTGCATTTGTCAAAAAAACATCTTATCTTTGCACCATGGAATAAATTAGAAAAGAAAAAGGTCATGTGCACAACCCCACATGACCTTTCTTTATATTTGAAAACAAAAGTTTTATTTTACTTCATCCATCTTCAGCAACTTGCCATTCTGGAATTGCAAGATGATTCCATGAATCTGAGTTCCCGCAGTCATCCGTTTCAACGACTCATCAGTCATATATTTCTTCACTTGCGCCTCAGCATCTTGCCACTGCGTCTTAGTATCCGTCTCAGAAGCATCCGCCTTCAAGTATTTCAACTCCACCACATAGCTATGTTGCAAAACAGGGAATTTCTTGGTATCCGACAAAAGGAAGAAATCACAATAGCCATGGCTAAACTCTAATTCAGGACGAGTGACAAACAATCGAGACAAGTTGAGGTAAGCCATGAAATAGCCTTGCACATTTTTCTCACCACCTATGGCATCACGCACACTACTATCCTCAAAATATCTGTCAGACAGGTATTGGAACAATGGTTGCCAATCGCCCTTGAGTGCCGCGTCGGCGAAAGCATTATCCAACTTCATCGTGTCAATACGAGCCGTATCTTGATACTGATCAAACAAGAAACGATAATACTGTTCCCAAACATTGAGATTTGGAACCACCAAGTGAAGTTTATCCAAACAGGTTCCTCCTATCGTCAACATACCATAATAGAAGAGCAAGCTGACAAACATATTAGGATTGACCATCTCAATGGCAGGGAACGTCGTCTCTATGGTGGCATCAATATACCCTTGTTCTGCAATTGTTCTTACCACACCCTTACGGTCACCATCCAATCGGTCAAGGCTCACCAATCGCTTCATCTTGGCATAGTCTGTCTTGGAGTTAGGATCACGCATATCCTTCGGAGGGCGACCTGTCCGAATAAGAGTATTCATGTAATATATTACCATATTACTATTGTACATACTTGGCTCCACACCATAGCACTCCTCCGAGAAACAATAGTTGTCATACCATGGTTTCATCTCAGCAATGATTTCATCTTCCGACTTTTTTATCATACCAACGTTCTGGTAATAGCGAATCATCTCACGGACATCGGTCTCATTGAAGCCCAACAAGTTATTGAACCAAGAATCAATTGAGATATTCGTGGCGATATTGAATCCACTCGTCAAATCATCCAAGGTGATAGGACTGACACCCATAAAGAGAATGCGAGTGAAATTAGGTTTGAACGTTTTAAAGACATCACGATAGAAACCACTTCCATGAGTCATCTCATGATAAACATCATGTCCTTGCTCGTTCAGGACAACATTCATGAAATTATCATATTCATCTATAATCAGATAAATTTGATACCCCTTTTCTTTAGCCTCACCAGCAAATGCTGCAATTTTACCACCAGCAGTAGGAGCATCATGAGCAGCTTCTATTGCCTTCCGACTATAATACTTTTCGTATTTTCTTAGAAATGCGTCTATCTTAATTCCCAAGTAAACATGAAAAGCATCCTGCAAGTTGTCTGCACAACCTGCCACCTGTGAGAAATCCAAGCTCAAGACCTGAAACTTACCCTTGGTGTCCAAGGGATGCTCAGCAATCCAAGTTCCCTTGAATTCCGCATCTATATCCTTTGGATTCTCACAATCGTAATAATCCCCCACCATTGACAAGAAAAGGCTCTTGCCAAAGCGACGAGGACGAATAAAGAACAAGAAATCGGACACTTCCTCCATCTTTGACAAGTACATCGTCTTGTCAACATAATAGAGATTGTTATCTGATATACTTCTGAACTGGCTGATGCCTGTAGGAAGTCTTTTTATCTTTCCCATAACCATGAATTTGTATTTTGGTTGCGAAATTAAGCAAAAAATATGAAACAACCAAAACTTTATAGCAAAAAAGAGGAATTCAAGACCTACAAAAAGAGAAAAATAATAAGGCTTCTCTCCTTTTACATTGCTGCTATGGAGAAAAGCCTTAACGACATTAAAAGATTTGATTTTATTTCTTCAAGAACTTCTTGCCATTCTGAATGACAATGCCCTTGTAAGAGTCTGATACCTGCTGACCTGCAAGGTTGTAAGTTGCGGTTGACTTAGCAGATGCTACTGAAGAGATGGTTGAAATACCATTGGTAGATCCAACAAGTTCAAAACCATAAAAATTGACACCATTTACAGGATATTTAATTGAAATATCTCCAGCCTTAGCTGCTACAGAAATGACAGGAAAAACACTCTTTGAAACTGTTTCACCATCAATCTGCATATCAACCTTTACTGCCTCAGACTCCAAGAGAACCTTGTTTAACAACTCTGTTTCTCCTTGAGTCAATATAATGTTTCGATCCTTAGCAGAAGAAGAACCTGTACGTGCATAAACTTTTAGGATACCATCAGAAGGCAAAGTAAGAGTCAAGAAATTCTTAGTAGAAGTAGACTTACCATTAGTCTTAAATCTTGTATCAAACTTTTTATACGAATCTGCAGTCCCAAAATACTGGCTATTTTTATCTACTTCAGTTTTACCTTCTGGGTCTGTAATGGTCAAAACCAACCCATTACTTGTAATACTTGCAGGAACTTTTCCTTTTGCATACTCTGTATCAAAAGTAAATACTTGAGCATTAACACTTGCTGTCATAGCGACAGCGGCAATTAGAGTAAAGAATTTCTTCATAATCTATAGTTTTTAAGTTATTAAAATTTCAGTTTGTCGGTTTATTCGATTGCAAAGATAGACATTTCTGCCAAAGTATGACATACGAAAATGCGAAAATCGCACGTAAACGATTACGTACAAATAGCAGTATGAAAGAATAGCAACTTCCAAATAATTATTGTACTTTTGCCACATAATCTACTTGAAAGCTATAAGATAGTCAAGGAAGACTATTAAAATAATGTATAAATATCAAACAATATAATAACCTAAAGTAACAAAACAATGAAAAGAAATCTACTAAGATTCGGACTATTACTCATAGTCCTACTTGTTTCTATCGTTACGAAAGCAGGTGATTTCAAAGACATCAAGTTAGACTTGACAAATGGCAATCTGCTCACAGCAGATGAGATTTCACAAAAGTCGAACTTCAGCTTTGGCATCACAGTAACCGATGATGGAAGCATCGCTCGTGTGGCAGCGGACGCAGCTAACACGAACGCAGTTATTTCTGGCAAGTTCCATTCCAACGAACATGGCCTGAACAATTTCAAGGCGACAGTACCTGTTACTGGTCCTGTGAAAATTTCCATGGGAACATGTAACTGGGGCGGAGACGTAACCGTCAAGAATGCTTCAGGAGCAACTGTCGCAAGTATGAACACCGCCAATGGTACATGTTTTCATAACGACAAGGTCAACAACATCGTATCTTGCCTCTACAAGGGAACAGAAGCAACGACACTCACCATCGAAGGTGGAAAGTACACTCCTTACATCGCGGTAGAAGCAGTTAATCCAGCAGATTTAGTTAGCGATGTCACCATTACATATTCCCTTGGTAACGCTGCAGCAGAAGGTACCGTTCCTGCTACTGACAAGGTTGAGGTAGGAAAGGAGTACACCATCCCAGCAAACCAGTCACTCTATTTGGCAGGAAGCACACTCCAAGGTTGGACTGATGGCACCCATCTATATAAAATAGGTGAAACCATCACTGCTCCAAACGAGAATGTAACCTTGACTCCAAGCTTCACACAAAACAAAGTTTCCCTCGCAGACCGTACAGAGGCTATCGAACTCACCTATTACTTGGGACACAAGAATGGTGCTATCGCCCTCAACTACCAAGGCAAAAAAGGCATCTTGGTGAAGCAAGCTGTCATCAACGGCGAGACCATCGATGTAAAGATTGACCTTGACGGAACAAACGGCAAGATTTCCAACGTGGGTCGTAGTGACGAATGGGCACAAGTCAACAAGGGCAGTATATTCACTGTACCTTCATGTAAGGGTGCCAAGGTAGAATTGGCAGCATACAATGCCATTTCCACAACCACCATTGATGGACAAGTAGGCTATGACACTGGCAAGACCATCAGCCAAGCCATCGCTTCCAACTCAGAAACAGTAGACATCGTCATTGGCGATGGAACTTATTATAGTTATGTAAAGGTAACATTGCCAGTCGTAGAAGCATCAGGCAAGACCTACAAGAACGAGAATGCCAGTGTAGTATGGCCATTCAACAATGCCAAGGAGTACGCTACCAATTACACCCAGACCCCAGACAAGGCTTTCAGCCTCGTCAATGTCAATGTGGGCGACTTAGAGGTATCAACAAAGTCATCTACCACCACATTGGACAGTGAGGGCAAAGGCATGGTTATGCTGGCACTCAAACCATCAGGTAGCACTAAGTCCGCAGAGTGGTCTGTGAAACCAGCCAAAGGTTTGACATTCACACCAACCTCAGTGAGCGCATACATCAACCGCTTCGGTACAGATGCACAAGATGGCGTTGTCGTAACTGCCAAGTTGGCTGATGGTACAACTGTCAACTTGGGAACATTTATAGCTCAAAGAGACAACAAAACCCAAGCAAATGACAAATATGGTACAGAATCTAACTTCACCAATCATTTCGACATTACCCTGACAGAAGAACAGCAGACGAAACTCACCTCAGCCGACGGATTTACATTGAATTGCACTGTTGGTGTTGGAAATACAAAACAAGGTGGTTTCGCCGACGTCCACATCAATGGTCTCCTCAATGGCACCATACAAGAAGTAGAGCAATTCACCCTCACCACAACTGCATCTCCTGTAGAAGGTGGCTCAATAAGCGTATACCCTTCTGGTGACAAATTTGACAAGGACACCGAATTGAAGGTAACAGCCGAGAAGAACTTTGGTTATCAGTTCATCAACTGGACTGACGCAGAAGGCAAAGAAGTTTCCAAGGAAAATGTTTATACATTCACTTTAACCGAAAACACAACTCTCACAGCCAACTTCAAGAAGGTCAACACATACGCTCTCAACTACGAGGTAGAAGGTGGAGCCAAGGACTATATGGTTAGCCTATCCCCTGCCCCAACCGTTGTGGAAGGCAAGAATATGTACGAAGAAGGAACAGAGGTGACCCTCAACGCTTCCAGCAACGACATCATCACATTCAACAACTGGAGTAACGGTGAAACCACAGCAGAAATCAAGGTAACCATGGATGGAGACAAGAACCTCACAGCTTCATATTCCGCCAAGGACTTCATCGTAGCATGGGACTTCTACAAGGAAGGCAAGGAAGGTCGTGCCGCTGATTTCGCAGCAGCAGACAACGATGCCGTACAGCTCGTACTTCGTGATGCAGAGGGCAACTCTTACGCATGGCTTGACAAGAGCAATAGCGCAGGCGGCTATGAAGGAAAGAACGCCGCTGTCAACTGGACAAAGACCAGCGTCAAGGCTATTGGCGAAACATACTGGCAGACACAGTTTAATGCCACTGCATTCACCGACATCAAGGTGAAGAGCAGCATGACATACAACTACAATGCATACGAGGCATACAATGTAGAATACTCTCTTAACGGAACAGACTGGACCAAGATTGGAACCATCAATATTCCTGGTGCAAAAGCATGGACCACAGGCGAGTTTACCCTCCCTGCTGATGCCAACAACCAAGCAGAAGTATATGTCCGTTGGATTGCAGACAAGACATCAAGCATCAAGGGCACATCAGGCAATAACGATGGCATTGCCCTCTCTTGCATCTACATCACAGGCACTGCCAAGCTATTCGATGACGGCACAGCACCTAAGCTCGTCAGCCAAGTTCCAGCAGCCAATGCAAACAACGCATCAGCTAATGGTAAGATTGTCTTGACATTTGACGAGAAGGTCAAGCTCACTGACAATGCAAAGGCTACCATCAATGGTCAGGATTTAGCAGGCACTGTATCTGGTAAGACCATCACATTCGCATACAAAGGATTGAACTATGCCACAGAATACACATTCCATTTGGCAGCAGGTTCAGTTGCCGACTTGACAGACAACGCTATCAAGGAAGCAATCAGCTTCAGCTTCACCACAAAGGACAAGCCTGCCATAAGCAAAGCTCTCTATGACTTTATCGTTCCTACAGACGGTGATTTCAAGGCAGCCCTTGCAGCAGCAGCTAAGCGTACAGACACCAGCAAGCGTTTCCGCATCTTCATCAAGCAGGGCGACTACAAGATTCCTGCAGATGAAACCAAGACAAAAACTGGCATTGACAAGAAATCATATCCAGACCCAACAACCTATCTGAACACACCAAATGTCTCCATCATCGGTGAGAGCAACGAGAATACTTCTTTGACCAACACCGTACCAGCAGCAGAGGCTGACAATGGATTCGGACCGGCAAATGTACTCGAAGGCATCGGCAATGGCGATGTTCTCGACTTGGAAAGCGGTGCAACCAACACCTACTTCCAGGACATCAAGATGTACAGTTCTATGGGCGACAAGAAGGGTCGTGATATCGTATTGAACGACAAGAGTAACAAGACCATCTGCAAGAACGTAAACCTCTGGGCATACCAGGATACTTATGTTTCCAACAACAGCAAGGGTCGTTTCTACTTTGAAAATGGTATCTTGCGTGGTAACACCGACTTCCTTTGCGGAAAGGGTGACGTATACTACAACAATGTAGACCTTGTGATGTGTGCCAAAGGTTACCTCGCCGTTCCTTCTACCCCTACCAAGTATGGTTATATCTTCAAGGATTGCACCATCAAGGATGGCAGTGCCAACAAGGACATCAATGGTCAATATACTCTTGGTCGCCCATGGGGCAAGGGAACACCTATCGCACTCTTTATCGACACCAAGATGGAAGTGATACCTTCAGCAGTGGGCTGGAGCGAGATGAGCGGCGGTTTCCCTAAGCGTTTTGCGGAATATAACTCTACAACTTCTACAGGTACAAGCATAGACTTGAGCGGCAGAAAGCAAGTATATGATGCTTACGATGCATACGACAAAGTCAGCAACACTTACACAAACCGCAGAAACGAGACTGCTGAATGCCCTATTCTCACAGCGGAAGAAGCTTCTTTCTATACCATCGAGAACGTCATGGGTGATGGCGATGACTGGGATCCTACAACTGCAACCGAGCAGGCAAGTGCCCCTACCAACGTGAAGATTGCAGAGAGTACACTCACCTGGGATGACAGCAATTACGCTCTCCTTTGGGCTATCTGCAAAGATGGTAAGGTTGTAGACTTCACCATCGAACCTACCTACACTGTAGATGATGCATCTGCCACCTGGAGTGTTCGTGCTGCCAACGAGATGGGTGGTCTTGGCGAAGCAACAGTTGCAACAGTAAACACTGGCATCGAAAAGGTTGCCAACGAAAATGAGGTTGCCAAGGTAAGCATCTACACCACGGACGGCATGCAACTCAACAACTTGCAGAAAGGCATCAACATCGTAGAGAAGACTTTCGCTGACGGCAGCAAGAAGACAAGCAAGGTTGTCGTAAAATAAGCAGACATCAGAAAGTCAAAACAAACACCTGCCTTAAGATGAAGACAGGCAAAATACAGAAGAAAGTGCAATGCTCGAAATGGGCATTGCACTTTTGCGTTATACAACTTATACTTTTTACTTGATTTATACTCCATTTTACAGATTTGACAAAAGCTTTTACCAAACCGAAAACGTTTACGTTGTTAAAAAGACACTAAAGTTTGTTCATATTATCGATTATTCGTATATTTGCACGCAATTATAAAAATTTTGCTAATCTAACCAAAATAAATGTATGTCTGGTAATTCAAACAAAAAGAGAATTGTGTTGGCAGGTGCGCTCATGTTAGCAGTAACAAGCATCTCAGCACAAACCGTAAAAGGTGTAGTTACAGACAATACGGGCGAACCAATCATCGGCGCATCTGTCATGGAGGTAGGTGTGGCTGGCAATGGAGGGGTCACCGATATTGATGGTAACTTCACAGTCAACTTAAAAGGAAAAGGCAACAAACTGAAGATTTCATACATCGGTATGAAGCCAAAGGAGGTAAATGTTGCAGGTAAAACAAACATCACTGTAAAACTTGAAGACGAATCAAACAGCTTGAACGATGTTGTCGTTATCGGTTATGGTACTGTTAGAAAGAAGGACCTCACTGGTTCTGTATCTTCTATCAGCGACAAGCAGATTGCCAACATCCCAGTTTCCAACGTCAGCGAGGCGATGACCGGTAAGATGGCAGGTGTGAACATCACCACCACCGAGGGTTCACCAGATGCTGACGTGAAGATTCGTGTGCGTGGTGGTGGTTCCCTTTCTCAGGACAACTCCCCACTCTACATCGTTGATGGTTTCCCAGTAAGCTCCATCAGCGACATCGCTCCAAGCGAAATCCAGAGCATCGACGTATTGAAGGACGCTTCTTCTACAGCCATCTATGGTGCCCGTGGTGCCAACGGTGTTATCATCGTAACCACCAAGAGCGGTTCCGAGGGTAAGACCCAGGTGAACTTCAATGCTTCTTATTCTATCAAGAAAGTAACTAAGTTGCTCAAGACTCTCGACCCATACAACTTCTCACTCTATCAGTATGAGTTGGGCGATACTTCTTATGGCGACTACGACGACTTGGAGATTTGGAAGTCGGTAGAAGGTCGTGACTATCAGGACGAGGTATTTGGTCGCACAGGTAACCAGAAGCAGTACAACGTAAACGTAAGCGGTGGTACCAAGGACATCAAGTACAACGTAGGTTTCAACCACAACGACGAAAAGAGCATCATGAAGGGTTCTGGCTATGCCAAGAACAACATCAACGCCAAGATCAATGCCAACTTGAACAAGTGGTTGACACTCGACTTCAATGGTCGTTTAGCATTCACCAAGCTCGATGGTTTGAATGGTGGCGCCGATACCAACGAGAGCAACGCTGCCAACTCTATCGTAGCCAACTCCGTAAGATATGCTCCTATTGAGGCACTCAGCAACGATAGCAACGAAGATGAAGACAACAACACCTCTACCCGCCGCAACCCAACCCAGCGCTTGGATGACACCTATAAGTACCAGGAGCGTTTCCAGCAGAACTACAACGTAGGTTTGAACTGGAAGCCATTCAAGGGCTGGACTTTCCGTACTGAGTTTGGTTATGGTTGGAAGTACAACAATACAGACCAGGTTTGGGGATCCAATGCAACTACAAACTCAAAATATGGTTACAATGGTCAGCCACAGGCTCAGTTCATTCGTTTGGACAACAAGAACTGGCGCAATGCAAACACCGTAACATACGACAACAAGAAGTTGTTTGGCAACCACCATATCAACGTACTCTTGGGTCAGGAGTGGAGCAGCAGCCAGGACAAGACTCGTACAAGTACATCTGTAGCTTTCCCTACCTCTATGACTATCGATGAGGTATTGGCTAACACAGCAGCAGGTACTCCTCTCAACAATGAGAGCAACATCAAGGCTGAGGAGAACATCCTCTCTTACTTCGGCCGTATCAACTATACCATCGCCGACAAGTACTTGGCAACATTCACCATGCGCGCCGATGGTTCCAGCAAGTTTGGCAAGGATCACCGTTGGGGTCTCTTCCCATCATTGGCCTTGGCATGGCGTATCTCTGACGAGAGCTTCATGAAGGGCTCTTCTAAGTGGCTCTCTAACTTGAAGGCACGTTTGAGCTTCGGTACAGCTGGTAACAACCGTATCAACTCTGGTTTGCTCTCTACCACTTACTCTATGGCAAGCAACACCTCCAAGGGTCCGTTCTGGAACGAGGTACGTGGCGACATGTTGGAGCATGGCAACTATCTCTACAACCCAGAATTGAAGTGGGAGACAACCGTAACTCGTAACTTCGGTATCGACTATGGTTTCTTGAATGGCCGTATCAACGGTACTTTGGACTTCTATTGGAATACCACCAAGGACCTCCTGATGCGTACAACCATCCCATCAAACACAGGTTACAGCTACCAGTTCCAGAACTTTGGTAAGACAGAGAACAAGGGTGTCGAGTTGGCTCTCAATGCAGTGATCGCTGACACCAAGAAGTTTGGCTTGAACTTCAACTTCAACATTTCTTATAATAAGAACAGCATCAAGGATCTCGCAGGCGAAGGCTCATGGCAGAGCTCCAACTTCAGTGGTTCCACCATCTCCAAGTATGAGGACTTCCGCATCGAGAAGGGCGGTCGCCTTGGCGAGCTTTGGGGCTACAAGAGCAACGGCTTCTATACCGTATATGACGCAGCCACAGGCAAGGGCGACCTCGTGCTCCAAGCTAACGGCAAGTGGGCTTTGGCTGAGGGTGTAAACGACAATAGTTCTTCACTCTTCGGAGGTCTCTATCCTGGTACTCCAAAGGTAGAGGTAGACGAGAATGGCGATCCTATCAAGCAGCGCCTCGGCAACACCGTACCTACCACTACAGGTGGTTTCGGCTTCGACGGACACGTAGGCAACTTCGACTTCAACTTGTTCTTCAACTACTCTTTGGGCAACAAGATATTGAATGGTACCAAGTTGGCCAACAGCTTCAACGCTGGTTCTCAGAAGGGTTACAACCTCGTAGATGACTTCAACATCAACGACCGCTACACATGGATAGACCCAACTAATGGTGTCAACCTCGGCAAGAGCGTATCAGCCACTACCATCGCTCAATATGGTAGCACAGATGCCATCATGGCTCGCTTGAACGAGCTTAACCAAGGCAAGACCATGTGGAACCCAGCAGCTGCATCACAGATGGTTATCACCAGCTATGCAGTAGAGGATGCATCATTCCTCCGTTTGCAGAATGTGACAGTAGGTTATACATTCCCAAAGAAATGGATTACTCCACTTCACATCACAAACGTACGTATCTACTTCACAGGTTACAACTTGCTTTGCTTCACTGGCTACGATGGCTACGATCCAGAGGTGGACACAAGCAGCAAGAACAACCCTATGACACCAGGTATCGACTATGCAGCTTATCCTAAGAGCCGCAGCTTCGTAGGTGGTATTAACATTACATTTTAATTAATCTTTTCAGAATATATATAAAATGAAGAAGATCATTTCTACATTCGCGCTCTCATTGGGAATGCTCAGTATGGTTTCTTGCTCCGACTTCTTGGACAAGCAGTCTCCATCTGAATTGAACACTGAGACTGTGTATAATTCTACTTATTATACCAGTTTGCGAGTTAATAAAATATATGGCGGTTTGGAAGACGACCGTACATACGCTCAGGATTTCGCCATCGTAATGGGTCTGAACACCGACTGTGAGCTCATCGACGCACTCGACGCCACCAGCGTTCACTCTACCGCCAACTATCGTGGTGTGATGAACTACAATGTTGGTCCTGGTTTCACTAACCTCGACAAGGTATGGACCAATATGTATAAGGTGATTGAGGATGCCAACCTCTGTATCGAGGGTATCCGCACAAGTCCATTGCTCACCTCTGGCTCCACATCAGAGCAGAACACGATGAAGCGTTACTTGGGCGAGGCTTTGACCCTCCGTGCCATGGTATACTTCGACTTGGTGCGTACTTTCGGTGACATTCCTTTGAAGTTGGAGTCTACAAAGTCTGACTTGAGCAATGCTTACATGCCAAAGAACGACCGCGACGAGATTTTGGACACTTTGATGAACAACCTCGACGAGGCCATTGAGTACTTGCCATGGGCAGACAAGGTTACAGGCTATACCACAGAGCATGCCACAAAGGGTTACGCTCATGGTTTGTTGGCACAGATTGCCATGACTCGTGCAGGCTACGTAATCCGCGAAAAGGCAAAGGATGGTTACGAGACCGCTTCTTACAGCGACCCTACCTACCCTACCCAGCGTCCAGGTGCAGCAGAGCGCAAGGCTCTCTTCGAGCGTGCCCTCAGTCACTGGACAGCTATTATCACTGATGGTACACACTCATTGAACCCATCTTTCGAGAACGAGTGGTACCTCATCAACCAGTTGAAGCTCGACCAATCTTACCACGAGAACCTCTTTGAGATTCCTATGGGTGAGAATGTTACTGGTGAGTTGGGTTATACTGTAGGTGTTCGTTTGAGCGGTGTCACAACGAAATATGGTTATGGCAACTCAACTGGTAAGTTGAAGGTAACAGCCCCATTCCTCTACTCTTTCGACAAGAACGACTTACGTCGTGACATCACTTGCTCTAACATCGAGATCAAGAACGATGAGAACAGTGTGACAAGAGAGAACATGAAGGACAACAAGCCATTCGAAATCTACGTAGGCAAGTGGGATGCACGCAAGATGAATGACACTTGGCTCGCCAACAACTTGAAGGCAACAGCCAAGCATACTACAGGTATCAATCCTGTGAAGATGCGTTATTCTCAGGTATTACTCTATTATGCTGAGTGCATGAACGAGTTGGCAGGCGGTCCTGACGGTCGCTATACTGGCGATGCTGGCATGACTGCACGTGAGGCTTTGAAGACAGTTCACACACGTGCTTTCGACGCAGCTCACAAGACAGAGGCAGCAGCATACGTAGACGGCTTGACAGCAGACAACTTCTTCGACGCCCTTGTTCAAGAGAACGCTTGGGAGTTTGCAGGTGAGAGCATCCGCAAATATGACCTCATCCGCTGGAACCTCTTGGTAGAGAAAATCAATGAGTTCAAGAAGCAATACATCGCAGATTTGGAGGCAGGCAAGTATCAGGCGAAGTTGTACTTCAACTACAAGGACGCTGCCAAGACAGAGATCGACATGAGTTCTGTGACATGGTATGGTATACCAGAGGGCAAGACCGAAGCCGACTATGACGGAAGCGTAACCTCTTTTGGTGCAGCAAGCTTGACATCAGGCAAGGATAAGTTTGTAGACACAGCTCTCCCTCTTATCAGTGATGGTCTTGTAGGTGATGACGTGACCGTAAAGAACCGTTACCTATTGCCAATAGGCAACTCTACCATCGCCGACTCAAATGGTACTCTCCAGAACTCTTACGGCTGGTAATCACCCATCAAATATTCTGACACTTTAAACGAATTGTGAATTCAGAAACATAGCATATTATATGAAATTTAATAATATAACCAAGAAGGTATGTTTAGGAGCCGCAGCGCTCCTAACTGCCATCTCATTCAACTCTTGCACCGACAAGAATGACTGGGACGTGGATGCATCTTACGACCGACTCTTCCACACGACATCATTGAGCGTTACACCTCTCGATGACCGTGCAGCTGTAGAGTTTAAGTTGATGCCTAACACAGCAAAGTACATCGTAGAAATCAGCAAGGACACCCTCAACAATGATGTTGCAGAGAATGCCAACGGCAATAGCATCATCCAGGAGTTGACTTCTACTCCTGATACTATTTACAACTTGGATGGCTCTACTAAGTACTTCATCCGTATGCGTGGCGTAAGTGCTGAAGGCAAGTCTTCCAACTGGAAATATCTTGACAAGTATAGTTTCAAGACAAAGTCAGAGCAGATTATCACCAACGTGGTTCCTTCTTCTTACAGCGCAGAGGTTAGCTTCATCGCTGGCAAGCAAGTTGACGCCGCTTACATCTACAAGGATGGTGACTCTGTAAGGCAGGACATCAGCGCAGCTGAGGTTGCAGCAGGTCTCGTTACCTTGACAGGTTTGAAGGCGAACTCTTCATACAAAGTTAAGCTCTGGAATGGTGATATCGTACGTGGTACCTATAGCTTCAAAACCACAGAGGCATTCCCTGAGGGATACCAGGTTATCACATTGGCTGAGGGCGATGACCTCAACGACATCTTGGCTAACGCTGAGAACGACAAGGTAGTCATCGTATTCCCACAGGGAATGGATTACAAGACTCCTCTTGACACGGATGGCAAGAACAAGGTTCCAACTATCCCTGCCAATATCAAGAGCATCTACTTCTGGGGTGCCGCTGGTGAGAACATGCCTACATTCATGCCATTAGGTGTTAAGTTTGATGGCACTAACGCAGACAGAGACATCATCCGCTTCTACAACCTTAGACTCGTGAACAAGGGTAAGAGCGACAACTATGTACTCAACATCTCAGGTGCTAACAACATCAACTCCATCGAGATTGAGAAGTGCGAAATCGCACAAACTCGTGGTATCGTTCGTTTCCAAAGCATTGGTTCAGAATGCAAGGTCGGCAAGATTAGCATCAAGAACTGTGTCATCGGTAATATTGGTAGCTACGGTGTTGTTAACACTAAGGGTCAGACAAAGATGTCTCTTGGTGAATTGAATATCAGCAACACAACTATCTCTGGCGTTGAGGCTGGTGCACTTGTAAATGTTCAGCAGGCAGGCTTGAAAATCAATGTTGACCACTGTACTATTTACAACTGCGTACAGACTGGCAAGTCTATGTTTGACGTCAATAAGTTGACAGACGTAATGCTTGAGATGAACGCTTGTCTCATCGGTCCTTTCTACAACCATGATGATACAACCATCAAGGGTATGAGCGTAAAGAACCAGCAATCTGTAAACTCTACCTACTACACCAACGACCAGAAGTGGAATTCTGGTTACGAGTTGGGTGACGAGTTGAGCGGTTCTTCTACAGAGCTATGGGAAGACCCAGCCAATGGCAACTTTACCATCAAGAGTGCCTTCAAGTCTCAGTATGAGTCTTTGGGTGACCCTCGTTGGATTGTCGCTGAATAATAGAGACAAAACATAAATATCAAAAGTGCAATGCCCGAGTGGACATTGCACTTTTTTATTGTTTTTTTCTTGGAGATTACGAAGAAAAAGCTTAACTTTGCAAACGTATTGTATAATTTTTAAAAACAACAAATATGGAAGCAGCTACATTACGAAAGCCGACATCATTTCGGCTTGACTCATCTTTGCTAATTTTTCTGAAAGAAAAAGCAAAGGAAAGCCATCAAAGCTTAAATAGTTTTGTGGAACAGATTCTTATGGATGTAATGCATCATTCTGAGACCAATGAAATCGAGACTATTACACCAGAACTCCAAATTAAAATCAAAAAGGCACGCGAGAACTATCAAAAAGGGAATTATATTTCTTGCAACACCAAAGAAGAACTACATTCCCTACTCGATTCGCTATGATTTATAAAATTGATTTTGACAAGGATGCCTTGAAAACTATTTCCAAATACAAGAAATCAAATCCTAATAGATTCAAGAAACTCGGTAAATTATTGGATGACATATCAGAACATCCCAGAACTGGCATAGGACATCCTGAACCCCTAACTGGCGGAAATGACATAACATATTCCAGACATATTGCTGGTAAAGACAGAATCATCTATGACATTTACGACGAAACTATTCACGTATATGTCTTAGAAGTAGAAGGACATTACAAAGACAAGTAATATTACCAATGTACCATACCCGATGTGGACATTGCACTTTTTCTTTGTTTTAAATGGGTGAACCCTTTCTCTCAAGGTTCACCGTGAAGAGGGTGAAGTGAACCTTACTATTTCTACTTTGTATATACAGCGTACGCGAAGAATAGAAAGAAGTTGATATATAATAAGTTATTACGTGTTTTTAACGCATATTTAACACGATAAAGTTGGATATAGCCTTCAACATTCATTGCCGTCACCCAAAGGTATCACCAGGGGACTCTTTCGCAAGCCTTAGGGATAGGATCATAAGTCTAAGAGTTAGCAATCGTAAGTCTAAGAGATATTTTTATTAACATAAAGCTCTAAAGCAGCCAAAGGAGAATAAGAGAGGTTGGAACGTAAACA
>SAMEA104315437__coassemble_193_pt1 | contig 54627 bp, 48 predicted proteins | sample SAMEA104315437__metabat2_high_PE_043 | metagenome-assembled genome bin SAMEA104315437 (sample SAMEA104315437) | gut metagenome | biome: Monkey gut; feature: monkey-associated habitat; material: faeces | place: China | collected 2013 | reverse complement strand
CTGTTACTGTTTTTTTTGAATTATGCAAGGTATAAATGCGGAGACGCTTACATCCTCACCGACCCTTCTGGCAATAGAAGATTCATTGGCGTGGAGTTGACGGGTCCGATTGATGTCAGCGTGCGCCCTAATTATGTACAACTTTTTGCCCAGGCGTTGGAGATGATTCAGCGGGGGGAGAAGACGTATTTTGATGCGGAGCAGACGGCGTTGATCATGCAGAACAACAGTCAGTTTGAGTTGATTCAGCCTGTGGAGCAATATTTCCGTCTGTACTTTGACTTGACGGATGACGAGAAGAGTGGCAGGTATATGACTGCGGCTGAGATATTCAATGAGTTGAAAAAGCGGATTGGCTCGTCGGTGAAAATAAGCAGTTTGATGAGTTTCGGTCGCAAGTTAGCGAACATACCGGGCATCAAAATCAAGCGTTTCCGCAATGGCAAGCGCTATTTAGTGATACTTCGACCGAAATCGTGAGTCTTTTGATGATACTTTTAGGCGAGGAGTGATAAAAGTATCACCCCTCGTTTCTTTTTGATATACAGTAGGTTATGGTATGTTAAACCTGTAAATAGTGATACATTGCTACTTTTTTCTTAAAAAAATAATTTACGTGCGTCCACGATACTTTTTGATGATGTTCAAGGAAATGTTGTAATGATTAAGGTGAAAATTTCGGGGAAACAGGGTGTTTTGGCAAAATAAATTTTGGGGAAATTGGGTATTTTAGCAAAATAAATTTTTGGGAAATTGGGTAAAATGCCTAAAAAAACTTTGGGGGAATTGAAATAATATTGCGTATGTTGCTTGTTTTCAGATATTTTTGTTATCTTAATTGAAGGAGCGAGACGTGTTGGCAAATCAACAATCGTAGAGGAGTTTGCTCATGCGGAGTATCAGTCGTGCTTGATTATAGACTTCAACAAGGCTCGTAAGGAGGTAATAGGTTATTTTATCATACTTGGAAGTCAGAAAGATGCCAATACGATGCTATTGCCTCTTTATATGACCTTTTGTATAAATAATGCAATAGGCTTCGAGGGCATCGGAGCCTATTGCGCAAAATGAGGGCACGTGGTAAGTTCTCTATGGAAAAGCAAAGAACTAACTCCTTTTTGAAATTGAACTAAAACCTTAATGGTAAAATGAAGCCTCTTAAGCATATTATTTGACCGTATAAGCATGGTGTACATGTTTATATACCGAATCTTAGAAAAATGCCATTTGCGGCATTAGAAAATTTTTATTAAATTTGTGCTTGAAAAAGTAAATGATATTTAATTGTATCATCTTATAATACTCATGAGCACATTGTCTAATGTGACACCCGAAAGAGGAGGTTTGGGCCTCCTTCACGCAAGACTTACCTCTTGCGTCTCCTCCGGAATGAAGATGAAGGGGTGTCGGTAGACTATGCTCTCTCTAATTTACAATTTTATGGATATACTAATAGGAAAACAAGGCAATCAACCATTTCCAATAACGGAAGCAAGTGTAAGTAGGCAGCATGCTTTATTTCATTATGATAAAGCTTCAGGAAAAATGTTTTTACAAGATAATAATTCGACTAATGGTACCTGGTTGTTGTGTAATGATGGAACATTTAGACGTCTTAATGGAAAAGTTGCGGTTACTCCAAATACTTTGGTTCGATTAGGTGCAAAGGTAACATTTCGAATAAAGGATTTGTTGGTGGCAAAGTCAACTCCAAAGCCTGCTCCTGAGCAAAAACCAGTAGATATTAGTCACTTACGTAGAGTGTATGATATATATACTCAAAACAAGTTGCAATTGGAGGCAAAGACTTCTAATATCATGATGTGGCGTATGGCTTCTTTGTCTTTGGGTAGTATTTTTGCAGTAGTCTTGTCTATGTTGATTCCTAAAGACTTTGCTGGCGATGTAACTATAAGTAATATTATAAAAATTATAGGTAGTTTGATTGCCATTGGACTTTCTTGGTTTATTGTAGATGCGAAGAGCAAAGGATTAATAAATAGAAAGGCACAAAATGAACAATTTTTTCATAAAAAATATTGTTGCCCTAAATGTGGCTATCATTTGGGTACTAAGTTGTATGATAATGTTTTAGCTGAGGGAAGATGTCCTAATATTAGCTGTAAATGTAAATTTGTTGGAAAATAAAAGACTAATGGTATGAAACTAATTAATGGGGCTTTGTTAAAAGCGATTTCTCTGTTTTTGTTTTTGGTAAGTTCTATAGTAGCTTATGGGCAAAAAACTTATGTCGTTTCTGTTGGAATAGACACTTATTTGCATCCAGATGTTGCTCCTCCTTTGCCTTGTTCTGTGAATGATGCGCGTGCAATGGCTCATTTCTTTCATGATTATAATGGAAGTGATGTATTCATGTTACTCAATCAAAATGCGACCCATGACCATATATTAAAGGTGTTGAAAAGTCACTTCTCTAAGTCGACAGAGAATGATGAGATTATTTTCTTTTTTTGTGGGCATGGGCTTCAAGGAGGATTGACTTCTTATGAGATACAAGATGCATCTTCTGTTATTACATACAATGATATTCAAGATATTATGTTGTCTGCAAAAGCTCGAAGAAAAATAATTATAGCAATGTCATGTTTTTCTGGTGGGTTGACATTAAAGAAATTGGATAATGGAAATAATAATTATTCCCAGCGTAAAACAAAAAAAACATCTGTGATGATTTTTACTTCCAGTAGAGCGGACGAGCCTTCTTGGGTGCGTAAAGATATGACTAATTCTTTTTTCGTGAATAGAATATTGAAAGCCTTTCATGGAGCTGCCGATCGTAATGGTGATCGTAAAATTACAGCTCGTGAGCTATTTAATTATGTAAGTCCCAATGTAGCTTTGGATACAGGGCTCATGCAACATCCTCAAATGTGGGGTCGTTTCGATGATAGTATGGTAGTTGTTTACGTAAAATAAAACATTTATGATAATAAAATGTCCTAATTGTGGCCGCCGTTTTGAATTGCAACGTCGTCCGCCAGAAAGATTTAAATGCCCAAAGTGCAGGTACACAACTTTCTTTAGTGAGATTTTAGGTGTACAAAATGCAAACTCAAGTTCTGAAAATCCAATGCTTGATACTCCTTCTATGAGCGATTCTCTAAAAACAGGAGATAGTGCAGCTACATCTATTGTGGAAAAACCAACAAAAGTTGTGGACGATTTGCTGAATCAAGAAACGATGGTTGTGAAAGGCTTGGGTGGTGGTGAGAAAACAGAACTTATACCAGGATTGCAAAAAAAACAGCAGGGTATACTTCAAGTTACTTATAGAGGAACAAATTATGGAGTTGTAAGACTGCCTTTGACAAATAATTTCTCACTGGGACGTAGAAGCTCAGATAGTAATGCACAGGTAAAATTGACACCGGATATGACAATGAGTCGCATTCATGCAGGAATGAGATTGGTTACTTCTCCAATGGGAAATACTACTTATCAAATCACGTCAGCTAAAGATTCAAATCCTGTATATGTTAATCGTGTACCTATTCCCAAAGGAAAACCGATTAATTTGAAAAATGGTGATACTCTTCAAATGGGTGAAACAATTATGATTTTTAGGCTAATTTAGTTTTTTCTAATATGTCACAAAACAAGACTGTAGTGCCAGATGTAAATTTAAATCAATCAGAAATAGAAAATTCTATATATGATGAATTGTATAGCCGTAATCCTGAAAGCTCGAATGCAACATATGTGCCAGGACTAAGTCAAAAGACGACGGTAGGTACAAATACTGCATTCCTTTCTACTAACGAACATTTTGACGTTAGGGAGGAAGATCAAGAACCGAGGACAGTCGTCTTAAAAAAACGAATGGTAGTTGGTGTGTTATTCTCTATTTCAAAAGGTATGTTAGGTGAGTTGTTTCCAGTATATTTAGGAGATAATTTGATAGGTAATGCCGAGGAGTGTGACATCTGCCTTCTTGAAAAGACTGTTTCTTCCAGGCACGCTCTGTTAAATGTAAGCCGTCACTTTGGCTCTATGGCTTACCAGATTTCTATTACGGATTTAAATTCAATGTATGGGACTTTAGTAAATGATGTGGATGCCCGTTATGATGTTCCGATTGTATCTGAGAATGATGTTATAACATGTGGACTTCATTACAAGTTGTTGTTAAAGCTATTTGATGTGGAGGAGAACCATCTTCATGAAGAAGAAGATTTTGAAGCAGTTCAAGTCAATCGTGATAGTGTTACAATACCACAGCGCTCCAATTTGTCAAATGCGTTCTATACGCCAACAAAAAATAATCCAAATTCTTCCAAAACAGTACTTTATTAAAAAACAAAAATGGCAATAATAAAATTACAAGGAGAAAAAGAAATTCAACAAGGAATATATTATGAGTTTGACGATAGCTCAACACCTTTGGGTGAAGGTGGAATGGGCAAGGTGTTTAGAGGACGCCGAGTTAATGTCAAAACTCATGAAAAGCGAGATGTGGCGATTAAGTTTATGTTTGCCGGGCTTCCTCCAAACGTAATACAAAGAGCAGAAGATGAGGCAAATATTAAAATTCAACATGATAATCTTGTTGAAATGATGGGCTTCCTTGCTGTGGAAACGATAATGCCTAATGGAGGAACAACATTGCGTTATCATGTTGTAAGCGAATTGCTTATTGGTGTCTCGTTGTCAGATTTGATTCAAGGAGTGGTTACAGACCAAAATGGAGAGGTCATTCCTTATGCTCAGAATTTATATAAACTATATAATTCTTCTCCAGAACAATTTGCTGTCCAAATAGTCAAGATGATTCTTTCTGGAATTTTGGCATTGCATGATGCTGGTTATATACATCGCGATATAGATCCATCAAATGTAATGATAACAAGAGATGGGAAAGTCAAGTTGATTGATTTTGGAATTGCTAAAAAAGTAGATGGATTAAAAACGCATGATCGTAATTTGACAACTGCAGGTCAATTTATGGGCAAACCACAATATGCAGCTCCAGAATTGATTATTGGTGATTTAAAAAATCAAAACAAACCTACAGATATTTATGCTTTAGGTATCTTGCTTTTTCAACTTGCTGTGGGACATCTTCCCTATGAGGGACCGTCAAATGTTGTTTTGAGTGCTCATTTAAGAAAAAAAATGCCTCTTCAACAAGTAGTAAGCAAAGGCCTACGTAAAATAATAGAGCGAGCAACCGATAAGGATTGTACAAAACGTTACCAAACTGCTGCTGAGTTTCGAGCTGCTCTTGATAATTTCATAGCGGGAAGAGATGAAGATACTGGCTTGGCGAAAAAAATGTTGTTTGCTGGAATTGGCGTAGTAGTCATTATTGGTATCGTCGTTTCTGTTGTCTTATATTTTTCTAATTTAACTAAGTCAGAAAACAAGTTGTCTGTTGCAAAAACAGAAGAAATAGTTAAGCCTTCATCTGAAACAACAGAAATATCAATGAAAGATGTGAGAAAACAACTTTTAAATCCAAGTGAAGCAAAAAATGGGTACGCTAATTTGCTAAAGTTAGTAGATGAGGGAAATGTTGATGCAAAATTTGTGCTAAGTCGCCTTTATGCAGTATCTTCTGGTTCATTCACTCTTAATGATGAGTTTGTTACAATGCAGGCAAATCTGCAAGGTGTCATTAAGACAAATCCACAAAAGGCACACAAATTATTAGGTGAAATCATAAAATCTAAAATTGACTTTTATCCTGCTTTGTATGAGCTTGCTTGTGACTATTATGAAGGACCAAGTTTAACAGGTGGAGAAGGACGTAATTTGCGTTATGCAAAGGAGTTGTTGGACAAAGCTTATAAATATGCTTCCACTGCGGAAGATCCTGTTTATTTAAACAAAATATCTGCTTTGTTAAGAAAATATTAATGTTACTATTATGCATGGAGTAATTTTTATAAATCATGGATTGGAAGAGACTAAATGCATAGCTTCTTCTGGCCTCTGTGATGCTTACGGATGTACTGGAATAGGTGGACGTTCGGAAAATCAAGACGCATATGGGGGAATTTGCAATGATGAGAACATAATATTAACAGTTTGCGATGGAATGGGGGGAATGAATGGAGGACAAACCGCTTCCAGAATCGCTTGCAACGAAATTGTACAAAGTCTTGTCGCAGTACCAACAGGGCAAATGAATGCAGATGCTTTAAAGCAAGCCATTGTTAAGGCAAATTCTGCCATTTATCAAAGAGCTATGGAAGAGCCTTCATTAAGGGGAATGGGTACAACAGCAACAATTGTTGTAATCAATTCTACTGCCGCTTATGTTACCCATGTTGGCGATAGTCGAATATACCAACTTAGAAAAGGGAAAAAAATATTTAGAACCTTTGACCATTCTAAAGTATTTGAGATGGTTGCTCGAAAAATGATGACAGAGGAGCAAGCTCGACAGTCAAGTTTCTCTAATATAATTACAAGAGCATTAGGAATTCGACCAGAAGTGGAAATGGAAGTAGAAGTTCTTCCTTATAAAAAAGGTGATCGTTTTATTCTTTGTTGTGATGGCGTTTGGAATACTCTTCCAGAAAATGAGATGATAACTCTTTTTAATAACAATAAAAATACAAAGGAAGAAGTTCGTGATTTGTTGTCGCAGGTTGATACAATGGGTGTGGAAAATGGTGATAATCATGATAATTTGACAGCCATAGTTGCAGATGTAAAAGCTAATTCAAAATATCAATATAGTTGGTTCAAAAAACTTAAACGTCGTTTAAAAAAATGAAGAATTTTTTGTATGTTATTATGGCATTGTTGTTATGCAGTCAGGGTATAAAAGCGCAGACTGCAGAATGGGCAGTGTTACCTCAATATGCTTCTATCAATTATTTTGCTCCAAATATGTACAAAATATCGAAAGATGGAAAGGTTGGCATATTGAGAACGGATGGTCAGGTTATTTTGCAACCGATTTATGATGCTATCAATTATTTTTATGAAGGAAAGACTATTTTCGTAAACAAAACAACCAAAGGCTGGCAAGTAAAAGGTGTGTTGGATGAAGAAGGTAATGTTAGCTTTGCTGATGGAGCATATTATCTTTTACCAAAATATAAGTTTTTTTCAGAAGGTTACCTTCCTGTAAAGGATGAAAATGGTTTGTATGGTTATTTGGATGATAAATGTAAGCCAACTTTTGATTTTATTCCTGATGAGGTGCATCCGTTTAGTGAAGGTTTTGCTGTCGTCGGGGCGGAAGAAACTTTTCATTGGATAAATACGTCTGGCGAGCAAATCTTACCTCGATTAAAAAATGGTGGTACACCTTATGGTGGAACGAATTTTTATAATGGTTTTGCTTATCTATGGGATGAAGATGGCGTGTTTTTTAAGTTAGATGGTGATGGAAAGACGCAGAAAATTCCATCGCAGGAATTAGAGGTTGACTATCTCTATAGAGTTGGAACTGGTTTGGGAGAGAATGTAGAGTATGAAAAATACAATCAAAAATTTGAAAATATCTGGATTCCAAAAGAGCAAGATAATCAATGGACGTTTGTATCTACAGGTGGCAAATTGCTGACTCCTTTTCAATATGATTCTGTTTTACCTTTCTCAGCAGGTTCTGCTGTTGCTGAGTATAAAGGGAAATTTGGATTGTTAAAAATCGTGGAGGACAAGGCTACTTTTTCTACAAAAGTACAGAAGTCAAGGCATATATATTCTCCTGGTAGTAATTGCGTCTGTGAATTTGAATTGTTTGTTCCTGAAAAATGGAGAGGGCAAGACTTGGTTGTAAAGATGATTGAACAAGAGTCAGGTGAATTTATCCCAGTTTCGAAAAAAAGTCAAAAAGTCTATTCTTTTGTTTATCGACCTTCTTCAAAAGTTTCAAAAGAAAGTAAAAAGTTCAGGATAGTATTGTCAAATAATGGAAATAACTTATGGCAGCAAGATGAAGAGTTCGATTTTATTCAGCGAGTAAGGTTGTCATCAAGTATTAGAGTTAATAATGCTGATGCGAATTCGAGTGATAGATGCTATGTTACTGCAACAATTAAAAATCCATCCTCAATACCAGTGACGACAACAGTTACTCTTTCCGGTGGTGGAAGTAAAACTTATTTCGATAGGAAGTCAGTTACAATAACAATTCCTGCTTATGGCGTAAAATCAATAACAAGTTCTTTTAGAGTTAAGCATGTAGAATTTAATGGTTGGTGTGCTGTTACAACAACGGATGGAACATCTGCAAGGCGTAGCAATATAGAACTTAAACCATTTTAGTGTTCTCTTTTTTTATTAATTTAATTTTTATTTTTATGAAGAAAAAAGTATTTTTAATGCTCATCTTCTTTATTGGTGCGTTGTCTTGTAATGCACAGATAGAAGAGGGTGATGAAGGATTTGGTCAAAAGTCTACAACTCAGGCTCCAAAGACTGTCGAGAAGAAAGGTCGAGTTTTAAACATTAAGACCAAAAACTATAACTATGAGTTATCTTTTGGATTGAGAGCTGGTGCAGGAATATCTACAATGAGTGAAGGCGATGATTTAAAGGTTTATGATGGTAGTGGTATGGCCTTTGGTGGCGGTGTCGCAGTCAACTTGCGATTTGGAGGCAAGGACTCTCGTGGTCGTGCTTTGGATGGACAAGGTCTTTTCGGTCTTGGGTTGGAACTCAATTACAAGAGTGTTTCTGTAAAAACTCTTGCTGATGAAGACTTGAAATTAGGCTATTTTGAGGTTCCTGTTATGGTGCAGCTTTACCCAATGTATAATAGTAAACAGTTGAAAAACTTGTATTTAGAGTTGGGAGCAACTGTTGCTGGTACAATGTCTGCAAGTCCAGAGTCTTTAGTTTTAGGAAATACAACTTATAAGACTGGAGATTTGAAAGGATTTGATGTAAAGCCAACTATAGGACTTGGTTATCGATTCAATAAAAATTCTGCAAACGATGGCTTCTATATGAATGCTCGCTATTATTTGGGAACGAGTGAACTTGCTGGTAATTTCCCTGGTAAGATTAGTTCTGTGGAGATTTCTATTGGATATTTGTTTAAGTGTATTGGTTCTAAGAAAAAGTAGTGTAAAATCCTAATTTTTGAGATTATGAAGAAAATATTATATTTTTTGTTTGCATTTTTTGCAATGTTTATATCATCATGTTCTAATGATGATATTGAAATCATTAAGAGTGGCAGATTGACATTGAATGTATCAACACAGAGTGTATATGATGACTTTGGTGTTTCTGCGAGTGCAAAGTCATATTTGTTGAGTAAAAGTTATAGTATAGGCTTATACACTTTTGTTTATGATAAGGAGGGAAAATTAGCAGCATCAGATAGTATATATACTAAGACTTTTGGAGCTGTGTCAATTGAAACACCAAGTTTAATTGAGGGTGAATATACTGTTGTGACTTTGGAGATGTTTGTAGATACAAGTCAAAATTACGAGTCTGATTCTTGGGTGATAGTAGGAAAAAATAAACTGGAAACTCTTGAAATTTTAAACAGAAACTATGTTGCATATTGGTATTCCGCAGTAGGATTGGCTGTTTCGCAAGTAGAAATAAGTGATATCGATAAAGCAATTACTGTCGTCCCTAAAGGTATTGGTGTCTTAATAGACACAAGAATGACAAATTTTGATAGTTCTGACTTTAAGTTTGTAGCTTTCAATACGAAAGATCAACCAAAAGGAAGGTTCTTATCTCCAAGTTATCAAGGAGAAGAACGCTTTCATTATTTGGAGTACAATGAAAAAAATGTTTGGTCTTTACGTGGTTGCGAGTATAATAAGTCTAACAATCATTACGAGACATTATCGTCTAAAGAAACAACTATTATTTATTTGTTAGAAGAAGGTAATTTAAAATATTGTTTTGGCGCAAAGAAACTCGATGAAAATGGCAAATTACCTACTTCTTTCTATGATTTCCCTAAAGGTGGTTCTACTTTATCAGTTAAGGATGGCGAAACTTATTATGGAGGATTTCATTATATTCAAAATGACAACTGTGTGACGTGTTTAGTTAGAACGGAAAATGAATATGTTGATTGGTACAAGCAAATTTCAGGAACTGTAAGCCAAGATGCAGAACCATATTTAGTATGGGGGGCTTCTGCAACTACAGTTAATTCCTATATGCAGAAAAGTGGAATGACATTTCAGTCAGATGGAATAGACAAAGACAATACGCTTTATTATATGGCATATCATAATCCTAAAAATACTCTTGGTTATATGTATTGCTTTGATACGTCAAAAACAAATTTAAATAGCCTTATGATGACGTATTCTTCAAGTGCTTATTCTTTTGATGAGGTTCTGGCATCTTTGAAAAAAGATTTAATTTATAAGGGATTTGATGATTCTTTAGGAGGGTATTATTTTGTGTCAAGTAAGACTTTGGCTTTAATGATAAAAGATGACAATAGCTTTAGGGTGCTATATGTGGCTAACAGCGCAGCCAATAGTAAAGCATTGAAAAAGATTGCGATGAAAGCTATAAAAAAATAATGGCATTTGATTAAATATTATGAGCAAGTTCTTGAAGATATTGTTATATTCTGTTTTTTTTTATGTAACATCTGCTTTTGCAGTGCCAGCGTTGCATAAAGCTTTTACCGTTAAACAAACTGATGGTAAAAACTTATCCGTTGTGTTGCACGGAGATGAATACTTTCATTATTATCTAACAATAGACTCTGTTCCTGTTTTTAAAACAGAAAATGGATATTGCTATGGTTATATATTAAATGATGAGGTGAAAATATCAAAAGAACTTGCTCATAACAAAGATGAACGAACTTTAGATGAGGAAAAATATACCAAACAAAGTTCCCTGATAAGAAATGTTTTGAAAGAAAAGAAAACCGCTAAACTTATTCCTGAAAATCTTAGGCGAATTGGAAAAAGAAAAATAGGGACTCCTAAAAACTATATAGGAAGCAAGAAAGGTTTAGTGATATTAGTGAATTTCGCAAACTTATCTATGGTTAGTGACAATTCAAATCAGAGTTTTTATGATTTGTTTAACAAGGTAGGGTATTCAGAAAATGAAAGTGTCGGATCTGTTCATGATTATTTCTATGATCAAAGTTATGGAAAGTTTGATTTGTCATTTGATGTGGTTGGTCCTGTTACATTATCTCGTAATTATGAATATTATGGGAGTAATTCACCACTTTATGGAGACGATAGAAATGTGCGAGAAATGGTGATTGAGGCTTGCAAATTGGTAGATGGGCAAATAAACTTCAAAAATTATGATTGGGATGATGATGGGGAGGTAGATCAAGTTTTTATTCTTTATGCAGGATATGGAGAGCATGCAGGTGCTTCTTCTAATACAATTTGGCCTCATGAGAGTATACTTGGTAGTAAGTCTATTACTTTGGATGGTGTTTCTATTAATACTTATGCATGTTCTTGCGAGTTAAAAGGAAATTCTGGTAAAAAACTTAGTGGCATAGGTACTCCATGTCATGAGTTTAGCCATTGCTTAGGCTTGCCAGATTTGTATGATACGGATTATAGTGGAGCCTTTGGTATGAGTTATTGGGATATAATGAATTCTGGCTCTCATTCTGGACCAAATGCTGACGGTGAAGTTCCTTATGGCTATTCTGCATATGAAAGGTGGTTTGCAGGATGGTTGGAAATAACAGATATTTCAACGACACAACATATAGAGTCATTGCCAAATATAGAAGATGTTCCAAAGGCATATGCGGTCTATAATGAAGAAAATAGGAGCGAATACTATATATTAGAAAATCATCAGCCAGCTAAGTGGTTTCGTTATGTTAGAAATTATACTGGTATGCATGGATTAATGATTACACATATTGATTATGATGCTAAAGCATGGACTTCCAATTCTGTAAATCCGAATTCTCAACATCAACGATTGAGTATTGTTCCGGCAGATAGTAGCTATGGTGAATCAGAAGACGAATTTAAAGGAGATCTTTATCCTGGTTCAAAAAATATTACTTTACTCAATAATACTTCTCATTTGAATGTTGGAGGAAAACTATTTAATATGAATAGTGATGGAACTTTTAATATGAATCGAACTATTTCAGAAATAAAGGAAAATGAAGATGGTTTAATTTCTTTTAATGTGGTTTTAAAAGAAGAGGTTCCTTCTCCTACCGATATTTTTATTTCAGCTACAAGTCCTTCAGGGTATCATGTAACTTGGAATAATGTATCAAATGCAGATTACTATATTGTAGAACAAAATTCATATAAGATAAGTCAAAATTTTATTCCAATTAGAAAAAAGCAAATCGTAGATAAAGTCTATGATACAAAAATATTTATGGAATGGTTAACAGATGGGATTACTAATGTGCGCATTAAGTCTTACATTAATGGATTTGAATCTGATTGGAGTGAAAACATAGAAGTTCCTCGGATTGCAAGCAAGATAGAAAATATAACAAATAGTTCAATCAATAAAAAATATTATGATTTAAATGGTATCTTACATAAGAGAATGTCTTCTGGTTTATGTATTATTAAAGGACTAAATGGACAAAGAAAAGTAATTTTTAGATGAAACTTTTTCATTTTGGCTGTAAGATATTGGAATTCTAAGGTTCTATATAATCAGAAGGTTGAGGAAATCATATCCCAAAACCTATCGTGAATCAGATAATAATAACAATTAAAACTTTTTGATTATGAATGCAAACAAGACAAACACGGGTATGAATGTAGATGACTATGAGAACTTGGCGGTTCAGAATAGTAATGTGGCTAAACGAGTAGCTGTAGGTTCTGCAGTTTTCCTTGGTGGTGCAGCTGTTGCAGGTGGAGCAGCTTATGCGGCTAATCATGCAGAGAATACTGAAACACCATTGACAGAGGATGATTTGTTGAGCGGTGCAGAAGTTGGTAGCGATTATGCTCCTGTGGAAGAAACCACAACTGCAGCGACAACTACAGAACAAGTTGTTGTGGAGAAGCCTGTCGTTGTAACAGAGTCTGAGGACACAGCTAATCCTGAAATCACATGGGATGAAACAACGAATTATTATGCTGGCGATGAAAAAGCAATGTCCATAGAGCAAGGAACTGTTGATGGACATAAGTTTGCGCTAATAGATGTAGATGGCGATGAGCATGCAGACTATTTAGTCGTAGATATGAACGATAATGGAAAAATAGATGAGGGTGAAGTTGTACAGTATTCACATTCAGACCATGTTCATATGGGACATAGCACAGCGCATGTTACAGATCATCATTATGATGGTGGTTTCGATATAAATGGTAATAATGATCCAAACCTTGTAGCAAGGAATAACATAGGAATTCATAATGATTTCGAAGATGAGAAAACAGGTGAATCCTATTATGGTGATTTTGCAGAAAATAATCCTGACTACAATTCTCGTGCGTCTTTGAATGATTTTGATAATACGGGATCTGTAGCTGAGAATGAAATCTCTCAAGGCCCTACGGCTGATGGTATGGATGATATTCATAATGATGCTAATGATTTAGCTCAAAATGATACGGTTGTTGAAGAAGAGACCGACGAGCCTGATGCTTATGATTCAATGATGGGTGGTGAAGAGTTCCTCGCTTAAGGGGAACTCATTGCTCATTTGATTAAAAAACTTAAAATTTAATATTATGCCAAAGAAAGTTTGCCCGAATGGGCATGTTTATGACTCGAGTATTTATGGGGATGAATGCCCTTGTTGTCCAAAGGGAGCGAGTGCTGAAACCTATAGCGTTCAACAGAATTTTGGTATGCCTCCATATAATCAGGCTCCACAATCCGAAATGGCAACTCAAGTGTTCTCTTCGGGTGTAGCACAGCCAATTTCTGGTGGCGCAGCGAAACCAATCGGGGGAGATGCTTGTGGAGCTACGCAGATAAAAGGTCAGAACTCGCATGGACCAGTTGGAGGAGGTACTGTCATAAGACAACCGAAAGGTGCACCAACTCCACAAGGAAGAAAACTTGTCGGCTTTTTGGTTACTTACAATCGTAATCCTCAGGGAAAAGCATATAATCTCTATGAAGGCAAAAATTTCATTGGAAGAGATACCTCATGTGATGTGTCTGTGCCAGAGGACAATCAGATGTCAAGTCGACACATGTCTATATTATATCGTAATGTTGATAATAAATATAAATATCGTGACGAGCAATCAAGCAATGGTACTTTTGTAAACAAAGAGCTATCAGATGAAGGTGAACTTCAAAATTATGATATTATTCGTCTTGGTAGCACCGTATTTATTTTCATAGCAATTCCAAAACTTGTTTGATGATGGAAAATTATATAATAGCAAATTGCACTGATACAGGTAAGGTTCGCAGTGTAAATGAGGATAGTATGGTGACTTTTGACTCTCCTAATGGTAGGGTTGTAGTCGTTTGCGATGGTATGGGTGGACAGAATGCAGGAGATGTCGCTTCCCAACTTGCTGTTGCAGTGATACAAGATATTCTTACTGATAATACGTTTGCTTCTCCTGAGGAGGCGATCACTCGTTCCATTGTCGCTGCTAATTTGGCAATTCTCCATAAGGCTTCGCAAGATGAGAGTTTATCAGGAATGGGTTCGACATGTGTGATGGTGATTATAAAAGATGGCTATGTGTACTATGGCTCGGTAGGAGATAGTAGAATATACTATGTGGCTAACCACATGATTCGCCAAATCACAAAGGACCAGTCTTATGTCCAGACTCTTGTGGATGCTGGGCAAATTACTCAAGAGGCAGCAGAGCATCATCAAGATAAGAACCAAATCACAAATGCCTTAGGTGTAGAAGGTATGACACCGCCTGTGATTGGTCAAATGCCAATTTCACCAGAGCCAGATAGTATTTTCATTCTTTGTTCTGACGGCTTAAGTGGCATGATCAATAACAATACAATAATTAATACTGTAATGCAAAAGGATTTGTCTTTGCATGAGAGAGCTCAATTGTTGGTAAAACTGGCAAATGATGCTGGTGGCGTGGATAATATTACTGTCCAATTAATAGAATTCCCAAGCGCACAAAATGTTTCAAGCAATTTAAATTCTCCACATTATTCTTCTAATAGTGGAAATGCAAAGAAACGAACTACTATGTATGTTTGCTTGACAGTCTTGATGTTGGCTGTTTTTGTTGGTTGTGGAGTTTATTGGTATTTTAACCTTAGTTCTTCTAAAGTTGAACCTAAGAATGATGTCATCTTGGTTAAACCGAAAGTAGTGCAACCTGAGAAAGACAAAAAGGTTGTGAAGGAGAAAAAAGAGACGGTCATTGTGAAGGAGGTTAAAGAGACTAAAAAGAGATCTGTAGCTAAAAATAAAAAACTCACTCGACAAGAGGCGCAAAATGCTATAGGTGTGTCTAAAAAAGGCAAGAGTGTTAAAGGTGATAATATTCCAAAAATTTCAACGATAGAATCCCCTAAAGCAGAAGAACCTTTTAAAAAAGGTGATTTTTCCAAAGATAAGGATTAAAAACTAAATGTCAAAAGTCCATGAGGCAAATAGCAAACTATATTATAGAGGATGAGCCTATCGCACGAGGTGGAATGGGACAAATCTTTAAGGGACGAGATACGGAAGGCCGAGTCGTTGCTATCAAGGAAATTCTTCCTGAATTTGCAACAGACTGGGCTATCCTAAGTCGAATAGAAAAAGAGGTGGAATTCTTGTTAAAGGTAGAGCATCCCTCCATTGTAAAGCTGTATTCGGCATTTCGTGATGAGAAGACGCAAAGCTATTATATTGTCATGGAATTGGTTGAAGGGCAGAATATCGACGAATATGTGAAGAAAAAAGGACCGATTCCAGAAGATAAAGCAGTGGAGTTACTTCTGAAGATTTTAGATGCGTTGCAATGTGTACATGGTGCTCATATTGTTCATCGTGATATAAAGCCATCCAATATTATGATTCGACCAGATGGTAATATCTGTTTGCTTGATTTTGGCGTTGCCAAGGATATGGATAGTAATGGAAAACTAACAGTTGTTGGATCTATCATTGGAACAAGTGGATATATGAGTCCGGAACAAGCTGAGGGGTATTCTATTAATTTCCTTTCTGATATTTATTCCTTGGGATGTGTGTTTTACTATATGTTGACAGGACACCATGCTTTTAATACTTTGGCGAGTGAGTTTGAAACACAAGAGGCAATTCTGAACAGTGAATTTCCACGGTTGTCTAAATATAAAAAAGGCTTATCGCCTGTTCTGCAAAAAATATTAGATAAGGCTACAAATCGAAACATGATGCAACGTTATCAAAATTGCTATGAGTTTATGGCAGCTTTGAGCAATGGTACTCATGTTAGTCATGTGGGTGTTCAAAACCAACCTGTAAGTTTGTCTATTGGAAGGGAATTGTGTGATATTATTATTACGGATTCTGAACGAAAGATTAGTAGACATCATGCTGATATTGAATTGAAGGAATTTACAGGCGGTAAATATTATGTGTTTACTGATTGCAGTGCAAATGGTTCAGTCGTAAATAGAAAGCCTATTCGAAAGACATCTGTTAGTATTCCAGCTAAAGGTCCTGCTCCTGAAATATATTTGGCAGGTGTGTTGGATGGACATTTGGATTGGGATAAAGTTATTGAGGAGTTAGATAAGAGGGCAAAAGCTTTGCAAGAAATAGAGGAAAAGCCTTCTAATAATGAAACAGCAAAGGAAGAGGATGTCCCTAAGATTGATGTAGAGTTAGCTTATGAAGGTGAAGATGCTATGCCATGGCTTGTTGCTGCTTTTATTTTTGCATTCCTTGGTGGTTACATGGGTTTAGTTTTTGCTTTGATAATTTGGTTCAAAAAAACTCGATTAGAGAATGGAATCCAAGTCTATCAATATAAAGAATCTCAACGAAAGTTAGCATTTGTGGCTATTATTATCGCAATTGTTGCAATGTTTGTGTGGCCTACAATTATTATGGTTTTATAATTTAAATTTAATAAAAAATGAAAAGATTAAAATTGATTATCTCTTTATTGTTGCTGTTTTCTGCAGCAGTTTCGGCGGCAGACTTGACACCTGTTCAAGAAAAAGCTCTGCGTAGTGTTTATGCGTATTTGGCAAAGGAAAAATATGAGCCTTCAGTTGATACTTCTGATAATAGTGTATGTTTCAAACGAAACAAGGTTTTCTACTGGATTACTTTTGAGGGTGACTCTCCTTTGTTGTATACTTTTCATCGTAAAGCGTTTAAAGTGGGTGAAGAGATTGATACTTATAAGAGAAATCCATCAATTATTGCTTGTAATGAAGTTAATCGCAAGCATAAGACTTTAAAGTTGACAGTAGAAGAGAAAAAAGTTGATATAGCTATTCAGGCTTATGCGGTAAAACCTGAGGATTTTATTGCTGTGATTCCAACTTATATGTCTCAGTTTAGTAGTGTCTACGATGACTTTAAAAACGAATATGAGAAAGCTCTGGTAGCAGAGCAAGAGACTTTAAATCGTTTAGAACAAGAATCCAAAAAGAATTTACCTCCAAGTGTTTTGAGAAATCATGTGTCAAGTATTTCTTTTCGTTTGTTAGATGCTGACGGCAGTGAAAAGGCTGCTTACGATCAGCCATTGCGCAGTTATGATGCTAAGTATATTCAAGCGCGTTTGACCTTTAAGGCTTGGGCTGAAAATGACAAGGACTTTAAGCTGCAGATGAAAGTTACTCGACCAAATGGAAAGGTAATATATCTTCCTGGGAAAAAGGTAACGGCAGAGATGCCTGTTATTTTAAAGAAATCCAAAAAGCCTCAAATCGTAGAGTTCGATCAGTTTGGCTCTGCTAAGGAAGGATTTTGGAAAGCTGGAGAGTATCGTGTCGAGGTTATTGAGTCTGGCGATGTAATCTATACAACAACGTTTAATATTTTGTAAAAGTAGAGTTATGAGAAAATATTTAGGACTATTTCTCATTGCAATCCTCTTTGTCACGATAGTGGATGGTTGCAAGAAAAAAAATCCAGAAGTAGAGCAACTTGTAAGATATGTAGAACACGTTAATTCACAGCCGAATAAAGTGCTGAATAATGGATTGGTGTTGCTTAATTGTAAATACGAAAATGGTGATAGCATTATTACGTATCATTTGAAAGTTGCTGATAATCGTTTTGATGGTACAAGTCCAGATTCTATAAAGAGTAATTTCTTAAATGATTTATCTTTAGGAAATCCTTCTCAAAGAAAATTGGCAAAGTTGTTTGTAAGACATTCGATTTCTGTAAAATATATTTTGGATTTTGATGACAAGGTATTGGAAATATTAATTCCTGTATCAGAATTGTCTGCAATTAATAAATAGTGAGTATAAAATCTTTAACCATCAACTTTCCCTTAATTTGCTTGTGGGAAAGTTATAATTTTATAAGTATGACTCTTTCTGATTCTGTAAAATCTTGCTTGAGCAAGTATGCGACATTTCAAGGTCGTGCACCACGTTCTGAGTATTGGTGGTTTGTTTTGTTTGCAAATTTGTTCGTGTTCTTTATTTGTATCGCTTTCGCTGCGATAGGTTATGTTTTTGGTGGAGTGCCTGGAATGTCTTTGGCTTTTGTCATAGGATATGGCTTGTCTATTCTGATGCTTTTCCTTCCACAATTGGCGGTATTCGTTCGTAGATTACATGATACAAATCATAGTGGATGGTGGTATTTTATAAGTTTGATACCTTTTGGTGTATTTTATTTACTCATACTACTGTTGACAGATAGTGATGATGAGAATAAATATGGTTTACCTATATATTAATTTAAAACTATAATTAATGGCGAAAATAAAATTACAAGGAGAGGAAGAAAGAAGAAAAAATATTTATTATGAAGTTGATACTGCCGACAAGCCTATAGGCGAAGGTGGTATGGGTAAGGTCATGAGAGGATTGTGCGTTGATGAGGCCACAAAAGTCTCACGACCTGTTGCCATTAAATTTCTATATGCAGATCTTCCTGCTCATGCTATAGAGAGAGCTCGTCGTGAAGCATCCATTCAACTAAGAAACGATAATCTTGTTGAAATGTTGGGCTTTATAGAAGTTGATTCTGTTGTAGGCCTAAAGCAAACCAAACATTATCATGTTGTAAGTGAACTGCTGCATGGTATTTCCTTGTCTGATATTTTTGAAGGAAAATGTAGTGATAAGAATGGCAATGAGATACCTTTTGCCAAAAAACTTCTAAAAGATTATCAGACGGATCCTGTACATTTTGCTAAGAATATTGTAATGAATGTTCTTTCTGGTCTTATTGCTTTGCATGATGCAGGATATGTTCATCGAGACATAGACCCTTCTAACATTATGTTAACAGAAGATGAGCATATTAAGTTGATAGATTTTGGTATTGCAAAGCAGGTGAGCAAACTTACCACACATGACAAGGGACTGACAACTACAGGTGTGTTTATGGGGAAAGCAGAATATGCTGCTCCCGAATTAGTCTTAGGTGATTTACGCCATCAGAATCAGACAACTGATATATATGCTATGGGTATATTGCTTTATCAGTGTATTGTGGGGCATGTTCCTTTTGAAGGTCCTTCTCATGTTGTTTTGGATAAACAACTGCATAAAAAGATTCCATTAAATCTTATCAAAGATCGAAAAATTCGAAAAATTATAGAATGTGCTACTGATAAAAACCAAAATGTTCGTTACCAAACGGCATCCCAGATGCGTGTTGCTTTAGAGAATTATGAAGGTAAGAAGATGGAAATGAAGCAATCTACCAAATATTATATAGTAGGTGGATTAACAATTGCTTTTCTTACTGTAGCGGGTATTGGTCTTACAACTTATCACGCAAAAAAAGTAGCGCGAGAAAAAGAAGAACTACGAATTATTGCAGTTGATGATTCATTGCGCCAGGAAATCTCAAAGTATTCTCAAAAAGCAAATGAAAACTTTTTGGCTGGCGAAAGGCATGATGAAGGTTTTGAGAGCTCTTATCTTAAAGCTTATGATGATTATAATCAAGCAATATCTGCTGCCAAACAAATGAAAAAAGCTAAGGTTAGTACAAAGGATATTTCTGTAAAACAAGAACAAGTGCGTAAAGCCTTAATTTCTGCGAAAGAAGAGTTTGAGGCAAAAGCTAAGTCTTTTGATGCTGATGGTATTGCCGATGTCGCAAATGAATTTCGTAACAGAGCAAATAAAATAGCAAAAGTTTTGAAATAATTTTGGTATGAAAAATATAGTAAAGTTTATCCTTTTCATCGGATTTATTTTGATTTCTCAAAATGTCCAAGCACAAAACGCAGGTGATAAATTGTTTGCACAAGGTCAGAAGTTACAAATGACTCAGACTGTGCAAGCGCAAAAGCAGGCTATTGCAAAATTTCTTTCTGCAAAGAAAGCCTATGATTCCGCATCGAAAAAAACGATGTGTGATAATCAAATTTCTATTTGTAGGAATAACATTAAAACAATTACTCAAAAACCAAAGATTCAGAAAAAGAAGATTATTGTTACTCAAGCATCGGAAACTTTTGAGGAAAAACTGCCAGAAAAGAAAAAGGAGCCGGTAAAGTTAAGCTTGTCAGTCTCGTATTTAGAGTTTAAGGCAGCAGGAAAGGTTAGTGATAATTATGAAGTTGTTGTTTCGTGCAATTATGACGACTGGACTTTTATTTGCCCAGAATGGATACATGTTTCCCAAAATGACAATCGAATTGTTGTTACCGCTGATCCAAATAAAACTAATGAAGAAAGGTCTGGAATATTGACGGTATTGTGTCAAGGAGAAAAGGCAGAATTGAGAATTTCTCAAAAATGCAATTTCTTTAAGTCTCTGATTAAAGGCAAGAAAAAGAATAAATAATTGAAGTGGTGTGGAGAATAATGATTATAATATTGTCCAAGCCTTGCTAAGGCATGATAGCCAAATAACAAAAGACTTTTTTTATGTTAGATGCTATCCTTTATTTAAGTCTGTTTATGATAATTATCATACGGATTGCTCTTCGTGTTTAGAATTTATAAATGACATATATATACATATAATGTCTCCTAATTCTGAAACAGGGTGTTGTAGGTTAGAACGTTTTAAATTCCAAAGCACATTATTTACTTGGCTTAAAACCGTTTGCTTATTTTATTGTTATAAAAGGTATAATCGTAAAAATATAGTTCCATTTACTCCTATTGTGGAGAAAAATGAAGATGGTAGTGTAAGAAATGACTTGCTTCATGGGTCTATAGATATGGATTTTACTTCTTTGCATTGTAATGATGTAGAAGTGATACTTCGATTGATGCCAAATAAAAGATATAGTCTTTTGATGAGGTATTGTTATTTAGAAGGTAAATCTTATGAAGAAACTGCTCAATTACTGGGTATGAATATGAATACTTTTTATAATAAACATAAAATGGCAAAAATGCAATTTTTAAAAACTCTAAGAAAGGAGGATGTGTATTATGGTGGTACAAACTTATGATTTGGATAGCTATCAAGAGACTTTTGCCGCTTGGTTAGATGGTATGTTGCCTTCTGATGATGAGGATGCGTTTAATAGTCTGTTTTCTACAAATATGGACTTACAGGAATTGCTTGATGCAAATGATCAAATTGATGAATCTTTTGAGCAAATGATAGATAATGGGTATGAATTACCTGAAGAATTATCGATGGATTTTGAACTCCCCCAAATTGATTCTGATTTTGATGAAGAAGTACTTCCTTATGATGAGGATTCCTATGAGGAATTTGAAGACAACTCGGACTCTTTAAGCGAAGACGAACCAAATGAAAATGTTTCTGATAGCTTTTTTGAAGAAGATTTGGATTTACTATAAAGCTCTTACTGCTAAAGGGATGGGGCGTAAACATCAAGGGTATCAAAAGAGATGCACACATGAAGAACTAAGAGAACTCTCTAATTTTTAGTAATAAATCATTGCTCCTGCTATTTCCATTGTTTTAGGTGGATTAGTAGGAGCTTTCTTGTATTATTAAGGATAGTAATTTTCACCTGTGCAAAAAATGCACAGGTGAAAATTGAGGGCAATAGAAGGATTCAAAGAAGTATTCTTTATTATAATCTTGATATGATAATATCTGTTGGATATAGAGTTAATAGTAGAAGGGCAACTTCATTCCGCCGTTGGGCAACGACTGTCCTCAAGCAATATCTCATCAAGGGCTATGCAATAGATAAGCGTCGCCTTGACCATTATGATGAACTAAAGGATATCGTGCGTTTGATGTCAGGTGCCATTACTATTCAAGATAAAGTATCGGATGGAGAGTACTCTGGATTATTCAATGTTATCACGGATTAGGGTATTGAAGTATGAACGTAATAATATAAAATTTTTAAGCGTATGAAGAAAGTAGATTGCAATTCTCGAATCTGTGTCTTGGGTGCTCAGTTTGAGGATATTTATGAGGTGGCTCGTTGTGCTTATCACAAGGAGCCTAAGGATGGTGTATATGTTGGTGAGGATTCTCAACTTTATCCATGTTTCGATTATGAGGATTTTGCTTCGGAGACTCGCTTTTACTGGAACTTTGTTTTTGCTACTTCTGAGAGTGAAATGCTGGAAAAGTTGGCGAAGTTGAAGGCGATGGATACTTTGGGGGCTGACTATTATAAGCTTACTGAGGAATTGGCTCCTATGGCTTATTGGGGTGGAGATACTAATAGGCTGGTATTTTTGACAGACAATTTGGGCGTTTAGGACAAAAAGTAAAAGTCCACACAAAACGAGTGTTTATTGCATTGTTTTGTGTGGACTATTTTGTATTGTAAAATATAGTTTGCCGTGTTATTTAAATAAATCATCTATGGTAATTACATTTTGCACCCTATGGCTATATTCATTTTTTGTGAGTCCATAGGTTGTCACAATCACAGGATGAATGGCTCTTCTGCCACGTACAGTGTCTAATACAGCTTGTATCTTATTGCGAATGTTGGCATCGGCAGCCTTGTCAATGCGATAAGTGTTCACGCAAAATTTCATTTCGCAAATATTGACAATTCTGTCTGAGCGATTTATCAGCAAGTCTATTTGTGCACCTTTCTTCTTGTCACCATCTCCAATATAATGCCATGGTGAGAATTCGGCTTGGACTCCTTGGATTCCTAATGCTTGTCGAATCTGGGGAATGTGAACCAAGCAAACATCCTCAAATGCCAGTCCTCGCCATGCTGTAACAGATGGAGTTAATTGGTTGTTTTGCCAATATTCCGTATTCGTCTTGCGTTGTTTTTCCGCAAAGCGAATGTAAAAGAGGGAATAGAAATCTGTCAATTTATAGTAAATCTCTCGTTTCGACTTGCCAAAATATTGGTATCGAGTGACAAAGTCGCTAACTACCAATGCTTCCAGCAATTTGCTAAGTGTTCCACCCGAAGACATGTTTAGCAGCTTTGCGATTTCCTCTCGCTTAAGTCCTTCTCTGTAATTCGCCAAGAGCCTAATAATTAGTTTGTAAGGTTCTGGTGAGGAGAAAATAGAACCAAAAAGGCGATTGAACTCTAATGTTAGTGTGCCATTCTTTGTGAAAAAAAGCGCATCTAAATTTTGAGCCAAACTTCGACCTGGATCAATGAAAGACATATAATAAGGTATTCCACCTATTGCCATATAGCATTGCACTTGGTCGTAGCGATCCATGATTATCCCATGTTCTTGGTAATACTCCTCACACTCTTTCAAGGTGAATGGTGCCAAATGTATCTCACGGGTAACTCGGTTGTATAACCCTCCTTTGTTGGACAATAGCTTGTCCACTATCCAAGTTGTTGCAGAACCACATGCTACCAACAGCAGGTTGTCTTGTCCTGCTGCCCACCCATTCCAAAAATGTTCAAAAGCAGTGATGAAGCCTGATCTTGGGGTGTCTAACCAAGGCATTTCATCCAAAAAGATGATGAGCTTGTCTGTAGAAGGCTTCTCTTGCAAAAAATCAATCAACATATCGAAAGCTTCAAACCAACTTTTAGGTTCTTGCTTTATTTTTGCTCCATAACGTCGCAAAGATGAGGTGAAATTTTGCAATTGGGCTTGTAGCAAATCTTTTTCATCCAATTCTAAAGGTGACAAGGCCGTATGATAGAACGAGAAGTGATCCTTGAAATAGTTGCGTATCAAGAATGTTTTTCCCACTCTACGACGTCCGTATACAACTAAAAATTCGGCTTCCTTTGCATTGAGGAGACGCTCTAACTGCTGTCTTTCTGCTTTTCTTCCTATGATTTTTGCCATAATTACTTTTTTGCTGCAAATATAATATTTTTAATTGAAAAACGCAAAGAAAATGAGGAAATAATCAGCCATGAAGCGTATTTTTGTGCGTTCGTGGCTGAATATGTCCTATTTTATGGCATTTGTAGTGTTGTAAAATGCTATGGTATAGTTTGTTATGTTAGTGTCATGAATAATCAGCCACGAAACGTAAAAAATGCGTTTCGTGGCTGTGCTTAATTTTCTCTGTTCTCTTCTTATTTCCGAAATCACCGTTTCAGAAACGGCGGTTTCGGAAATAAGATAATGAAAAACTTTTGATTATCAAGTAATTTTGCTGATTTTTTATTTATGAAATATGCTTATGTTCGTTAATAGTGTCCTGTTTGGTAGCTAAGAGTGGTGTGCTGTTCATGATTACTTGAAATTCAAATTTTCTTCAAAATTGTGCCGTATCTTTGTCAAGTTTTATAAAATGAAAAGATTATGACGAGATTCTTGCGGCGTAAATACATTGTATATATAGCTATCATCATAGCATTGCTCCCATTGGTGGTGTTGAGAGATTACACACCATCCAATGAGTTGCGCTATTTGAGTATCGCTGATGAGGCTTTGCGTAACCATACCTTTTTCACATTCTATAATCATGGCGAAATCTATGCCGACAAGCCTCCTTTCTATTTCTGGCTGCTGACGCTATGCAAGTGGATGGTTGGTGATTATAGAATGTGGATGCTATCACTTCTTTCTTTGTTTCCAGCCCTTGGCATCTTGCAGGTCATGGACAACTGGGTGAAGGACGAGATGGACAAGGAACATCGTTCTTTGGCTATGCTGATGTTGCTTTCTTCTGGTTTGTTCTTGGGATGTGCGGTGTTCTTGCGTATGGATATGTTGATGAGCTTCTTCATCGTGCTTGCCTTGCGTGAGTTCTGGCGAATGTATATTGGAGAGGAAGCCTCGCAGCGCAGCAGATGGCTTTTCCCTACGTATTTGTTTCTTGCAGTCTTTACGAAAGGACCTTTTGGAATATTGATTCCTCTTTGTGCAACCTTGTTCTTCCTGATTGCTGCAAAACGAGTCAGAGAGTTCTTCTGTTATTGGGGATGGCGCACTTGGGGAGTCTTGGCTTTGCTGTGCGCTTGTTGGTTTGCTGGTATTTATATCGAAGGCGGAAAGGCATATCTTAATGACTTGCTGATACATCAAACGGTGGGGCGTGCTGTCAATTCGTTCCACCATAAGGAGGCTTTTTATTATTATCTGCTTCATATTTGGTATTGTGCCGCTCCTTGGTCACTCTTGGCTGTGGGAGGGATTGTCACCTCTTGGCGGTCGAATTTTGTCAAGAGCGAGTTGATGCGATTCTTTCAAATCGTGTTTCTTTCTACCTTCGTCTTGCTTTCTTGTGTCAGTGCTAAACTCCAGATTTACATCTTGCCTGCCATCCCTTTTCTTGTCTACATCGTGGCGATGTGCTTGATGAGAAAGGGAAGCCCTTGGTGGATGAAATGGTCGTTGGCTGTCCCTGCAGTTATATTTGTTTTGGTTTTGCCGTTGTTGCTTGTCGTATGTTCCCAGGAAGAGGTCTTTGCTTGGGGAGGCGGATGGGCCTATGTGGCAGCTACGGTGTTGGCGATAAGTGGTTTGTTAGCACTCCAGAAGTTGTATCGGATGGGGAAGGATGGTTCTATAGAAAATGTGATATGGCATTTGGGAATGGGATTGCTGCTGACGGTCTTCGTTGGTGGCTTCGCAATGCCTCGCATCAACAAGGAGATGGGATATGGTCCTCTTTGCAAACAAGCCTTGGAGATGTCGCAGAAATGGCAAGTCTCGGACATCAGAACTTGGAGCATACCTCGCTCTGAGAGTATGGATGTTTATCTAAGGCAACCCGTGAAGGTGATTCCTTCTGATTCGATTCCTCTTGGTGAGCACGGAAAGTCGTACCTTCTTCTCACCAAGAACAGTTTGCTCCCCAAGGTCAAGGCTTCTTATGACAAGAAGCTCGTAATTGGCAACTATGCAATAGTGATAGTTGAAAAGCATTAAGAAAAAGTATATCACAGAACGAACGTATTAACGAACAATATACAATGAACAAAACTTGTAATTATGAACTGACAATTATTGTCCCAGTATATAATGAAGAGGACAATATGTCAAAATTGGAGGAACTCTTGAGTGTCTATTTGACAAAGGCCATTCGCTCAACTTGTGTGCTTTTCGTCAACGATTGTTCTACCGATGGAAGTCTTGACAAAATCAAGGATGTATGTCGTCGCCATACCTCATTCTTTTATATCTCTTTTGAGAAGAATGGGGGGTTGAGTGCTGCCTTGAAGGCTGGCATAGACAACACGGATTCTCGCTTCGTAGGTTATATGGATGCCGACATGCAGACGGTGCCAGACGATTTCAACTTGCTCTTGGCTGACATCGACCAGTATGAGTTGGTGATGGGCATTAGGGCAAACCGAAAGGATAAGTGGGGCAAGCGCATACAGTCGAAGATAGCCAATGGCTTTCGACGCATGATGACGCATGATGGTGTGCAGGACACGGGATGCCCATTGAAGGTGATGCATGCAGATTATGCCAAGCGGATTCCTTTCTTTACAGGAATGCACCGTTTCTTGCCAGCGTTGATATTGTTGCAAAATGGCCGGGTAAAACAAGTGCCTGTACGCCATTTCCCTCGTACGGCAGGTGTGTCGAAGTATCATCTTTGGAATCGTTTGGTGGCACCATTTGTGGATTGCTTTGCCTATAGATGGATGAAGAAACGATATATCAACTTTCAGGTAGCAGAGGGTGATGTAGACTTAAAGAATTGATGGTATGAGATATTCGATAGTGATACTTGCGATAGGTTTCTTGGCGCAGGGCTTTTTCTCGGCGCGCATCCTTGTGCAATGGATGCTGTCAGAAAAGGCAAGGAAAGTCTTGTCACCTTCCATTTTCTGGGTGTTGAGCATTTTTGGCTCTTATCTCCTTTGTGTGTATGGATGGCTGCGAGATGATTTCTCCATTGTCTTGGGTCAGTTCCTTTCTTATTACATCTATCTGTGGAATCTGCGTTTGAAAGGAGTATGGGGTAAGTTGCCTCGGATTGTGAAGGCGATGTTGCTGCTCACACCAGTTGTCGCCATCTGTTTAGTGGCAGGCAATGCCGAGAGTGTGTATGATCGATTCATGCATAATGATGCGGTTCCTTTGCCTTTGCTCCTTTGGGGATCGGCAGGACAGGTGCTGTTCACGATGCGCTTCATCTATCAATGGGTATACTCTTACAGACTGAAGGAATCGAGTCTGCCTATAGGGTTCTGGGTGATTAGCCTTGCAGGTTCTCTATCCATCGTTTCCTATGGCCTCATGCGGGGGGATCTGGTACTGATTGTGGGACAAAGTTTTGGTGTTGTCGCCTATGTCCGGAATTTGATGTTGATTCATTCTCTGAAGGGTTTGTAGTGTCCCTTGTCGGCGAAGGCCAACATCTCTTTGTCGCCTCTGCTGTCGCCGAATGCCTCGATGTCGTATTGGGTGCGGTCGAAACTGAGGGTGGAGGCTCCCTTGCCATTCTCAATGGTCTGGGTGAGGGCCTCGCAAATGCGATGCACTTTCTCTTCTCCATAGCAGTTGTTGGTCTTGAAACGACCGGTTACCTTGTCGTCAATGACCTCAATCTTGGTGCCAAGTACTTCGACGTTGGCTAACTTCTGAAAGGCGAAGAAAGGAACCACCCACTTGTCGATGCTGGCTGTCACTACGAATACACGTTCATGGTTTCGTTGTATCTCTTGAAGTCGAGTGATACCTGGTAAACGGAGGAGGTACAAGTTGTGCATGGCAAAGAAAAAGCAGCGTTCGTCGAACTCATCAATGTCCATTCCGCCAAAGAAGTGTTTGAAGATGAGTTGCTTTGCCTTCCAATTCGGAAAGAGATGAAGCTTCATCAGTACCAAGATGGGGCTGTACAACAAGAATCCCAAGAGAAAACTCCATTTTCCTTTGTTATACTTGATAAATTCGATGAGTGTGTCCTTCTTGGTCAGCGTCCCATCGAAATCAAAACAATATATCTTTTCCTTTTTCATCTTTTCTTTCTTTTTGTCTTAAACTATGTTCCTAAACTTCTCTTTTATTCTTCTAAAATCTCCTAACTTTCACCTATAATATATAGATGATGAACAGGAAGGCTGCCAACCAACCGATGACAATGAACTGGGTGGTGCGGTCGCGAAGCAGAATCTTGGTTGGGTCGCCACTCTGTTGGTCGACTACGGCTATCTGGATGTATCGCAATAGTCCCACCAATACAAAAACGGTCGTAAGATAGAGATAATCGGTGTGGAAACGCTCGATGACCTCGGGACTGACTGTATACATAATATAACAAACCAAGGTGACGGAAGCCGTGATGGTGATGGCTTGGTTGATGAAGGTGAGGTTGTAACGGCTTGTGTTCTTGCGAGGTGCCTCTCCTGTTTTCTCCATGCGAACCACATCGTCGCGTCGCTTGGCAAAGCTCATGAAGAGAGTAATGAGGAAAGTCATCAGCACAATCCACTTGCTCAGTATGACTCCTGTTGCCACGCCACCAGCCAAGAGGCGGAGCACGAAACCGAATGCTACGATACAAACATCGATGATGGCATACTGCTTGAACTTGGTGCAATAACCTATGTTGAGAACCCAGTAGAAGAGGATGACTCCAACGGTTTCCCATGTGTTGAGCAAACTTCCAATACCAATGGATAGGGCAAACATCAGGAACATTAGCGTATATGCCATCTTGATGGAAATCGCTCCCGATGCAATCGGACGATGGCATTTCACGGGATGACGGCGATCAGCCTCTACATCAAAAATGTCATTGAAGCAATAGATGCTGGAAGCTGCGAAACTATAGGCGAAGAAGGCGATGACTCCTGCTATCAGTGCATCGACATGGAAAAGCTCGCCGCCAAAGAAGAGCGGAACGAAGACAAATCCGTTCTTAATCCATTGTTTTGGACGTATCAAGCGCATCAAGGCAGAAAAGCCTTTGGCGTCTTTTTCTATATTGTCTATTTCCTTCATATTCGTTTATTCCTTTATTAAATGTGCTAAGTATTTCAATTATTAATATGCAAAGTCTTTTCAAACTCCGTGATTATACCTTTAATAATTTAGAGAGTTCCTTAGAAATCCACCCCACGATTTTCGCCAATATCCATGATGCAGGCAAGGTAATGGCGATACAGGTGAGGAAGGTTGGCCAATAAGTCCAATGCCATTTCTCGATGTAGTCGAGCACGAAGTGGATGTGGATGAGGTAAGCCTCCAAACTCAGTGCCCCGACAAACATGAATGCCTTGTTCACCCATTTTGGGGTGCGGCGGAAGATGCGGTTGAGCAACAAGATGCTTGTCACGGTGAGCGGAATATAGAGCATACGTTCCAAGAAAAGCGGAAAATGCCCATGTTTCACTTGTTCCAAGAAGATACTGGCAAGGAGCGTCATCAAAAACATCATCCATATCATCCAAATGCTGGCTCCGTCGAGCGTGTTCTTTTGTCTCACCATCTCTCCCATGTTGATACCGATGAAGAAGATAGGCACTCGACTCCAGAATATCTCCAAATGACCCACGGCTTGGTGGATAGGGGTGACATATTGCACAAGGATGCACCACATGATCATCACCACTGGTAGCCAACGGTAGATGGGGTGCCGCTTGATGAGTTCCATATAGGCTGGCGCAAAGAGGTAGAGCATCATCGTGGCAGGGATATACCAGAAGTTGAGTTCATCGTGCAGCCAGAATCCCCAGTTGATGGTGATTTCACCGAAGAGGTTGATCCAATCCCAAGTGCTTCCGCCATGGAAACGAGGGATGTAGAACAGGCAGGCTATGATGAGCCAAGCTGGATAAATGCGGAGATAGCGGCGGATAAAAAAACGTTTTGCGTCTGGGTTCTTTATCCAAGAGAACCATAGGCCGATGCCACTGAGGAAGAGGAACATGTCTACTCCCACATTGCCCATTCGGCGCAAGCCGTAGAAGGCATCCTCTCGTGGCAACCCCACATGGAAGAGAATGATGAAGAGCATCGCCGCTCCCATCAGCTCACCGCGAAATCTACTGATGTTCGCCAGTTCTATATCTTTTATCTTGTATTTCATGATTGGGAAGTTATAGAAGTTAAAGAAGTTATCGCTTCGCTAAGAAGTTAAAGACAATAGCTTTCGGGTTGTTGGACTTCTGCTCCATCTTTATTTCTACATTTTTGGGTTTGGAATCTTCTTCATCAGTTGTGAGAAAAGCCAGGCGAGGCAGATGCTCGAAATGATGTATAGCAACAAGCCAGCATACATGTCGCCCTGGCGACTGATAGGGATGAAAATCTTTCTTGTGATAGGATGGCAAACAAAGAGGGCGGCAGAGATGCTACCCATCCATTCCAATGTCTTGTTAACTCCCGACAACCAATAGACTCCTGACAAGACTTTTGCTGCCAATACGCCAAGCAGGCAGATGAAGAACGGTACGAATGTCCAGCCCAACATACTACCGCTGAGGCTATAGATGATGGAGCAACAGAAGATGATGCCAAAGAAGTTGGTCACGTTATGATGGAAGGTCATGAGAATTCTTTCTCCATAGCGTGCATATAGGATGCCTAAGCCAAATGGCAACATGCCCCCCATGAAGTTATAGCGATAACGATTCATCGCCTCGCTCTCTGGGTTGTTATAGCCCAATGCTATCTGTATCGCCATGCAGATGACCATCAAGCCGACGGTGAATCCCCAGTGACGGCGATAGATGAACAGGCGATATACGATGTAGAGTTGCAACATCAAACCGAAGAACCAGAATGGACCAGGCCAGATGATATGGTCAGGGGCTGGCAATACGTTGTTGAACATGCCAAGCATCGCCACTATGTCTAAGAATTGGTATTTGTGAGGACCAGGGGTCACGTAGTCGAGCATGGTGAATGCCACGAAACCAACGATCATCATCTTGAATAGTTTCAAATAATGATAGCGGATGAAGCGCAATGGCTCACGCCAATTGAAGATGGTCTTGCCATGGATGCTGACAAATTGGGTCTCGCTATCCAAGTGTGGCTTCGCCTCATATTTCAATACCAGTCCGTATGCACTCAGGAAAAGGAAGACTGGCACTCCATAATGTCCGAAGAAGGATATGAGATGGAATGGCAAGTTGAGGTCGGGATTGACCATCACTTGGTTGAGCCAATCCACGTTGTGCTGAAAATACTGGTATTCGTTCTCCTTGACGATGGGACCAAGCCAGTGGCAATAGTTGTGGAGGAAGATGCCGATGATGGCAAGTCCTCGCAGCACGTTGCATTCCGAACGACTTAATGTTGGGGTACTCATTTCTTGTTTCTCCTTTCTATGTTGTTATTTCTTTTTCTTGTTTGCTTTCTTGTTCTTGCCCGACATGGCATCTTCTGCTTCTTTCAATCTTTTCTGCTTTGCCATTTCTGCATCTCTCAATTGATCGTAGTCGGCGCTGTTCTTGAGAATGCGAGGGCGCATCTCGTTATACTCCTGGCTGAGAATGTTGTACTTGGCGTTGTAGGTAGGCGTCTCAATGCCAGCCAGGTATAATAATAGGTGAGGCAGGGCGTCGGTCATAAAGCGCTTGTCCTTCGCTTTCTTGATTTGGCGATAGATGTCGCGATGCTTGTTGATGTACTTCTGTGAACAGTAAATCCAGAAAGGTATCTCAAACTCGTAGTGGGCCAAAGGCCAGTCGATGTTGGCGGAGTGGTTGCGACAGATGAAGCCACGGTTGCCCTCGTAACATTCCTCGCCATGGTCTGGCATGTAGATGACGATGGCATCCTTCTTGGAATAGCGCTTGACGATTTGTGCCACGATGGAGTCGTTGTAGAGCGTGGCATTGTCGTAATGGCTCAATACCTTGCGCTGTTTGTCTGATAGCTCCGGTCGTTTCTCCTCGTAACTGCTTGCCCAGAAACGCCCTTGCTCTTTCTTGTAGCGTGTCTTGTAATCCACGTGCTGTCCCATCAAGTGGAAGATGGTGAGGTTGTACTTGCTGTTGGTCTCTGCCTCCTTGAGATGGTTGTCGTAGTCTGCCAACAAACCGTCATCGAGTGGATGAAGCTCTGTGTTGCGGCTGTCAAACTGCAATTTGCTCAGCTCTGGGTTGTTGAGGAAAAAACCGCCACTGAAGTCATATACGGCTTCCTTGGCTTGTGGCAAGAACTCGTTGGTAATGAAGGTGACGTGGTAGCCTGCCTTTCGGAATAACTCTGGGAAGAGAGGATAGTCGCACCATTCTCCCTTCTCGCCAACTACATGCGTAGAGAAAACGTTCTTGAAAACAAAACTTGTCAAGTTCCAGCAACTGACAACATCTGTGAACTTAACTAATTTCCGGGTCTTCTCCAATGCCACTTGTCGAGGGGTCGTCTCCATGAAATAGCCATATTGCTGTGAGTGATGTTTGCCAAAGCTCTCGCCAATGATGAGGACAATCTGGGTGGAGCGATAGGAACAACTGTCTACTTTGATGCTATTGGCAGCAGAGATGAGTTGGGTAATCTGATGGGCAGCCAACTTGTTGGCATAGATGCTGAATGCCAATCGGTAGATAGGCATATAGAGGTTGGCGTGGTCTTTTTCGGTCAGGGTATGCTCCACTTCTCCAATGGTGCTGCCAGTCATCAACTTATGGGTGGCAACCTTGTTGTCCCAAGAGGAGATGGCACTCCAGATGAAAAGGATGATGCAGGCGATGCCAGCTATCGAAGGCAGCCCCTTAGACAAGAACATGAGATGATCGACAAGCCACTTGTACAATGGCTTGCAGAAAGACGTGAGCAGTACCGCAACTTTCCAGGTGAAATGTCGGAAGCGGTGGGAGGCGGTCAATATCTGTATGATGATGAGCAGCAATACCCATCCCACGCTACTAAAGATGACCGTAGGGGAGAGGCATGCTGCGATGAAGTTGCTCGCCTCGCTTCCATTGGTTTCCCCCACCAACATGAGCATGGAAGGGTTGAGCGTAGAGCCAAAGTTGATAAAGCAATAGATGTCGGCGATGGCAGTGGCGTACAAGGCGAAGTAGAGTACCCCTCTTATCCAGAAGCGTACTTTCTTAGGGATGAAAGCCAAGATGGTGCAGGCGATGTATAAGTCGAAGAACAATTCCAAGTAAAGGTTGTCGTATAGCTTTTGCCTTCTCAGCAGTGTGACGTTTGCTGAGAGTACTCCGAGTATATACATGAATGTAAAGAAGTTGGCATTCCTGCGAATAGGTTCAAACGCTAAGTTCAGGAACTTCGTAATGTAGCCTTTCCAATTCATTTCTTATTCTATTGCTTGTTTGTTTCTTTTTTAATGTATGATGTTGATTCTGTCACCTAAATATGATAAAGTTTCCTATTATTAATAGGTGTCAGATGCCAATCATCGTTGAGAGTAGTAGCGAATAGCCTTTTCCTCGATGTTTTCGGGTACCATCCCTTGGATGCTCTCGCCTTGGGCGATACGCTGTCGTATCTCCGTGCTGCTGATATTGAGCAGTGGTGTCTCCACGATGGTCACTCCCTGGGGAACCTCTCCGATGGAGGAACCTTGGCGGGGATAAACCACGATGGGATAATGGGCGAGGATGTCGTCATGATGATACCATTTGTCGAAAGCCGCCCAGTTGTCACCACCTATTAATAAAGTGAAGGTGATGTCGGGATAATCCTTGCTCATGGCTTGGAGCGTATGCCAGGTGTAAGATGGCTTGGAAAGGTGAAACTCGTAGTCGCAAGCCTGTAACTGTGGCTCACCTTCGAGAGCAATCTTTACCATTTCCAATCTCTTTTGGTCATCGAGTAAGTCGGTGGCTGCAGTCTTGAATGGGTTCATGGGAGATACCATGAACCACACCTCGTCTAATCCCGCTTTCTCACAGAGACTTTTTGCAAGAGATATATGTCCTGTATGGATGGGGTTGAAACTACCACCAAATATTCCGACTTTCTTCATCTTATTATTATAATTTATAAAATAATTAGGATAGCGTCTTTTTTGCTAATAAATCCCTTACTCTTCGCTTAAGAATTTGCGAACAAGTTCGTAAACCTCTTGCTCTGCTTTTTCCAGGTCATCATTGATGACAACATGGTCGAATTGAGGAGCGAAGGTCAACTCATAGCTTGCCTTGGCAAGACGTTGCTCGATGACCTCTGGTGCATCTGTACCACGACCATTGAGGCGACGGCGCAGTTCCTCTACCGAAGGAGGTTGTACGAAGATGCTGAGGGCACGCTCGCCATAGAAATTCTTGATGTTGACACCACCCTTGACATCAACATCGAATATCACAGATTCGCCAGCATTCAATTGGTTCTCCACCTGTGATTTCAAGGTGCCATAGAATCTATCTTGATATACCTCCTCATACTCCAAGAACTCATTGGCTTCAATCTTAGCCTTGAATTCCTCTGGAGTCAGGAAGAAATATTCTACACCATTCTTCTCTGTGCCACGAGGGGCACGGGAAGTACAACTGATGGAGAACGCCAACTTCAATTCTGGGTGTTCTTTCATCAACCAATTTACAATTGTGCTCTTTCCGCTTCCAGAAGGAGCACTGAAAATCAATAATCCGTTCTTCATTTTATAGTGCGTTCAAAACTTGTTCTTTGATTTGCTCCAACTCGTCCTTCATCTTTACCACGATGTTCTGCATCTCTGCCTGATTGCTCTTGGAGCCTGTGGTGTTGATCTCACGACCCATTTCCTGTGCGATGAAACCGAGTTTCTTTCCTACGCCATGGCCTTCCTCGTTCATGGTCTCACGGAAATACTTGAGGTGGTTTGTCAGGCGCTGTTTCTCCTCGCTGATGTCCAACTTCTCGATGTAGTAGATAAGTTCCTGCTCCAAACGGTTCTTGTCGTAGTCGACGTTAGGAATCTGCTGCAAGCCACTGATGATGTTTGCCTTGATTTTCTCGACACGAGATTTCTCGTAAGGTTCGATGCTTGCGAGGAGTGCCTGGATGTTGTCCACCTTCTCCGTGAATTTCTTCTGGAGTGCAGCACCTTCCTGCTTGCGGAAGTCTACCAAATGACCGATTGCCTCGTTGATAGCACTTTTTGCAGCTTCCCACTCCTCTTCGGTGAGTTCTTCCACTTCTGTCTTGGTAGTTACGTCAGGAAGACGAAGAAGTGTGCCATACCAATCTGTAGGCTCAGGAATACCAGTCTGAGCCGAAATCTGCTTGATTTGTTGGTAATAATTTTCAACAAGTGCAGCGTTGATAGGAGTCGCATCAGCAGCGGCAGTTTTCTCTATCCAGATGGAGAAGTCAACCTTGCCTCTCTCCAAGTGTTTAGCGATGATTTGGCGCATCTCCATCTCCTTTTCACGATAGAGAGGTGCTATACGGGTAGAGAGGTCAAGATTCTTGCTATTTAATGACTTTATCTCTACATTAATTTTCTTTTCTTTGTAGGCAACGGTAGCTTTTCCGAAGCCTGTCATTGACTGTATCATATAATCTTTCACGTTAAATTTCTGCAAAAGTACAAAAAAAAGCGAGAAAATGATTAAATTTGCACCTTATTTAAGAATATATTTTTAAATTATGTCTTGTATATTGAATATTGAGACGAGTACCGACGTGTGCTCAGTGGCAGTTAGTGATAATGGACAGGTGGTTTTCAACAAGGAAGATCACAGCGGTCCTAACCATGCAGTTAAGTTAGGTGTTTACGTAGATGAGGCTCTTAGTTTCATAGATGCCCATGGTATTCCTTTGGAGGCAGTGGCGGTGAGCTGCGGCCCAGGTTCCTATACGGGTTTGCGCATTGGCGTAAGTATGGCAAAGGGTATTTGCTATGGCCGTGGTGTGAAACTGATAGCTGTGCCTACTCTTGAACTTTTGGCTGTTCCTGTCTTATTGGGTGAGCACCCAGCGGAGGAGGACGCATTGATTGTCCCTATGCTCGATGCCCGTCGTATGGAAGTATATGCCCAGGTGATGGATCGTGCATTGAAAGAGGTACGACCTATCCAGGCCGACATAGTGGATGCTGATACTTATAAGGAGTATCTCGACAAGGGGGCTGTCTATTTCTTTGGAAATGGTGCAGCCAAGTGTATGGAAGTCATCAACCATCCTAATGCGCATCTCGTGAAGGGAATCGAGCCATTGGCGAAGAACATGGCTCCTCTTGCGGAGAAGCGTTTCGTGGAGGGCAAGTTCGAGGATGTGGCTTATTTCGTGCCTTTCTATCTGAAGGATTTCGTGGCAAAGATGCCAAAGAAGTTGATTTAATATAAAAAGGTATACTTCGACAACAAGCTTTAATTATCATCAATCATCGCAAAGAATGAAAATAGAAGGATTAGATTACAATACACAACGAGAGAAGTTGGTGTTGCCAGAATATGGTAGGGAAATTCAGCAAATGGTGGATCATGCCATGACCATCGAGAATCGTGAGGAACGTCAGCGTTGCGCTGAGTCGATTGTCGCCATCATGCATCGCATGTTTCCAGAGGGTGGTAACTCTGAGGATTACGATAGAAAACTTTGGGATCACCTTGCCATCATGAGTGGTTTCCAATTAGACATCGATTTCCCTTATGATGTGACACAGGCCGTGCAGATGGCTAAGAAACCTGAGCCTTTGGAGTATCCAATGAAGAAGATTCCTGTACGTCATTATGGTTCTATGATGTTTGGAGTATTCGAAAAGTTGAAGCAGATGGAACCTGGTGAGGAACGTGATGCATTGGTGAAGTTGACTGCCAATCAGATGCGTCGCGACCTCATGCAGTGGAGCCATGGCTCCAGCGACGAGGAGAAGGTGGCTTCCGACTTGGCTCGTTTTACAGATGGGAAGATACAACTCGACCTTGATACTTTCAAGTTTGACAAGGTGGTGGAGCATGATTCTCAAAAGAATAATAAGAAAAGAAATAAATAATGTAGCTTATGGAGTCATTTATCATAGAGGGCGGTCATCCGCTCAAAGGTACTATCACCCCACAAGGTGCTAAGAACGAGGCTTTGGAGGTGATTTGCACCACCATCCTTACCAAGGAACCGGTGCGTATCAAGAACGTGCCAGATATTTTGGACGTCAACAATCTCATCAAGTTGTTGAAGGAGATAGGCGTCAAGGTGACCCAAAACAGTCGTAATGATTATACTTTCCAAAGCGATGAGTTGAATCTCGATTATCTCGATAGCTTGGAGTTTGTCAAGAAGTGTTCTTCGCTTCGAGGCAGCGTGCTGATGATTGGTCCGTTGTTGGGTCGTTGTGGAAAGGCAACAATAGCCAAGCCTGGTGGCGACAAGATAGGTCGTCGCCGTTTGGACACTCACTTCTTGGGATTCAAGTACTTGGGCGCCAAGTTCAAGCACGATGATGAGCGCAATGTATATCAGATTGAGGCTAAACGCTTGAAGGGTTGTTATATGTTGCTTGATGAGGCTTCGGTGACGGGTACAGCCAATATCATCATGGCCTCGGTGCTTGCCAAGGGTACCACGACTATCTATAATGCGGCCTGTGAGCCTTATATCCAACAGCTTTGTCACTTGCTCAATGCCATGGGTGCTCGTATCAGTGGCATTGCCAGCAACTTGCTGACGATTGTGGGTGTGGAGAGTTTGCATGGTGCGGAGCATACGATATTGCCAGATATGATAGAGGTAGGTTCCTTTATCGGTATGGCGGCAATGTGTGGCGCAGGTGTTCGTATCAAGGATGTTTCCGTGAAGAACTTGGGTATCATTCCTGACGCATTCCGTCGATTGGGTGTTAAAATCAAGGTGGAGGGAGATGACCTCTTTATTCCTCAGCAGAAGCATTATGTCATCGATTCCTTCATTGATGGCACCATCATGACTTTGTCGGATGCTCCTTGGCCTGGCTTGACCCCTGACCTGTTGTCTGTATTGCTCGTTGTGGCGACACAGGCTCGTGGCAGTGTGCTCTTCCACCAGAAGATGTTTGAGAGCCGTCTCTTCTTTGTTGATAAGTTGATAGATATGGGGGCGCAGATTATCCTTTGCGACCCTCATCGTGCTGTGGTGGTAGGTCATGACCATAAGCTGACTTTGCGTGCAGGAAGAATGACCAGTCCGGATATTCGAGCAGGTATCGCCTTGTTGATTGCGGCAATGAGTGCCACTGGTACGAGCCGTATCGCCAATATCGCACAGATAGACCGTGGTTATCAGGACATCGAACAGCGACTTAACGACTTGGGTGCAAAGATTACCCGTGTGGAGGACTGATTATGATAAGACGAGACGACGTATATAAGATAGGCAAGCTCGGCAAGCCGCATGGTGTGAAGGGCGAGATTTCCTTTGCCATCACCGATGATGTCTTCGATAGAGTGGATGCGGAGTATTTGGTACTTGACATCAATGGCATATTGGTGCCATTCTATATGGAGGAGTATCGATTCAAGAATGATGATACTGTGTTGGTGAAATTCGAGGATATTGATACGCAAGAACAGGCACGCAACTATACGGGGTGTGAGGTGTTCTTCCCTCGCCATCTCTCTGATAGTGACGGAGAGCACATGACTTGGGCGGAAATCATAGGCTTCCATTTGGTGGATGTGCCAACGGGAAAGACGATAGGTACAATCGACCATGTGGATGACTCTACCATCAACCTTCTTTTTGAGGTGACTACTCCTGATGGCAAGGAAGTCTTGATTCCTGCAAGTGATGACTTGATAGAGGAGGTCAATGCAGAGACGAAAGAAATAAGGATGGCAATCCCTGAAGGATTGCTTCAGTTGGCAGATTGATGCTAATATTAGCGGTTTGCCCCATATATATAATAAGGTGTAAGTCATCTTGAAAGATGATGTGCTTACCCATGAAATGAGAAAATGATGAAGAAACAACAGATATGTATTCTCGGTTCTACCGGAAGTATCGGCACACAGGCTCTTGATGTCATTGAGCAACATAGCGACCTTTATGAGGTATATTGCTTGACAGCCAATAATCGTGTGAAGGAACTTGCTGAGCAAGCTCGTAAGTTTCATCCAGCTGCTGTCGTCATAGCCAATGAGGCTCATTATGACGAGTTGGTGGATTTGCTCCGTGACGAACCTGTTATCAAGGTGTATGCAGGTGCACAGGCACTTTGCGACATAGTGGAGGCAGACCCTATCGACATGGTACTCGCCTCAATGGTTGGCTTCTCTGGTTTGGAACCAACCATTCATGCCATTAAGGCGCGCAAGAAAATTTGTCTTGCCAACAAGGAAACCTTGGTGGTTGCAGGTGAACTGATTTGTGGGTTGGCACAGCAATATCATGCTCCAATCCTTCCTGTGGATAGTGAACATAGTGCAATCTTCCAGAGTTTGGTGGGTGAGGACGACAACGAGATAGACAAGATTCTCTTGACTTGTTCGGGAGGTCCGTTCCGTAACTATACCCATGAGCAGTTGGAGAAAGTGACGGCAGCTGATGCCCTCAAGCATCCTACCTGGGACATGGGAGCCAAGATAACCATCGACTCTGCTTCCTTGATGAACAAGGGATTCGAGGTGACGGAGGCAAAATGGCTCTTTGGCGTGCCTGCGGATAAAATTCAGGTACTGATACATCCTCAGAGCGTGGTGCATAGCGCCGTGCAGTTTGTGGATGGAGCAGTGAAGGCTCAGTTGGGTGTGCCAGATATGCGTCTTCCTATCCAATATGCCTTCTCTTTCCCAAAACGTTTGCCTTTGAAGGGCGAGAGACTGGATTTGTTCAAGACCAAGGACTTGCAGTTCTTTGAGCCAGATTATACCAAGTTCAAGTGCTTGCAGTTGGCTTTTGAGGCCATCAAGAAAGGTGGTAACATGTCTTGTATCGTCAATGCTGCCAATGAGGTAGTGAACGCAGGTTTCCGCCATGGAGAATGTGGATTCCTACAGATGGGTGACATCATCGAACAGGTGATGCAGAAGGCTACTTTCGACAAAAATCCAGACCTCAATGTCTATTTGCAGACAGATGCAGAGGCGCGCCGCATTGCCACAGAATTAATGAATAAATAATAAATGATAAGTAATAAATGGAAGTATTTTTGATCAAAGCGTTGCAGTTGATACTGTCGCTTTCCTTACTTGTCTTGCTCCATGAGGGCGGACACTTCTTCTTCTCCAAGCTCTTCGGTGTAAGAGTGGAGAAGTTCTATCTCTTTTTCGACCCTTGGTTCCATCTTTTCGAATTCAAGCCAAAAAATTCTGATACAACATACGGTATCGGTTGGTTGCCATTGGGAGGATATTGCAAAATCTCAGGTATGATAGATGAAAGCTTCGACACCGAACAGATGAAACAGCCAGAGCAACCTTATGAGTTCCGCAGCAAACCAGCTTGGCAGCGACTGCTGATTATGATTGGTGGTGTGCTTGTCAACTTTGTGTTGGCTCTTTTCATCTATTCCATGATCTTGTTCCATTGGGGTGATGAGTATGTGTCGACCAAGGACATGACATACGGTATGAAGTTTAATACCGAGGCAAAGAAGCTTGGTTTCCAAGACCATGATATATTGGTGGGCACAGAGAAGGGAGACTTTAAGACATACGATGGTGACTTGTTCCGTGACTTATCCGAGGCACATCGAGTAGACCTCATCCGTGGTGGAAAGAAAATGAGTTTGAACTTGCCTGGCGACCTCAATATGCTTGACATGATTAAGGAGTCTCCTCGCTTCGTAGAACTTTATGTTCCTTTGCAGATTGACAGTGTGATGAAGGATTCTCCTGCTGCCAAGATTGGTTTGGAGAAAGGCGATGAAATCTTGGCGGTTAATGGCAAGAAGGTAGCTTCTTATAATGAGTTGACTGAGGAGTTGGGGCGAGTAGACGATGTCTTGTCTGTAGCTCAGACTCCAAAGGATAGTTTGAAAGCACTGTCTGGAAATCTTACCTTGCTTCGTGGCGAGGGCGCCATGCGTGATACCGTGCAGTTGGCGGTTCAGTTTGAGTCAACTCCAGAGGGTGTGAAACTTGGTTTTTACAATCATCCTGTGATGATGGATTACAAGCCAACGCATGTAAGTTATGGTTTCTTCGAGAGTTTCCCTGCTGGTATCAAGTATGGTTGGAACGTGCTTGCAGGCTATGTGGGTGACATGAAATATGTGTTCTCTAAGGAAGGTGCCAAGAGTCTTGGTGGTTTCGGAGCCTTAGGAAGTTTGTTCCCATCTATTTGGGATTGGCATTCATTCTGGATGCTGACAGCATTCTTCAGTATCATCTTGGCGTTCATGAACATTCTGCCAATTCCGGCTTTGGATGGTGGACATGTATTCTTCTTGCTTTACGAGATTATCACAGGCCGTAAACCAGGTGATAAGTTCATGGAGCGTGCCGAGTATGTAGGTTTTGCCATTCTGCTCTTGCTTTTGGTAGTGGCAAACTTGAATGATGTTTTGAGACTATTTGGAATCTTATAATAAAACTCCCAAATAAAAGCCAACCCTTGGTACCAAACATACCAAGGGCTTTTTTATAGAGTGTGTAGTTATAAACAATGTAAAAGCCCCGATGCTTCACAGCATAGGGGCTTCTTAGTTTAGTTTCAGTAAGAATATGCTCTCTAATTTACGATGATTATATATAAGTTCTTATTAAGTATGTACTGAATATTGTATGTCTGTTATCTGAAAACTCTGTGTTTATTCATCCCAGGAAGACCAGGCATCATGCTGTTTTGAGTTGATAGGAAGGTCGGCGTCTTCTTCTACGTCACCATTCTCTTTCCATTTATTGGCAAGGTCCCAAGTTTCTTTGTTCTCTTTATTGCTGCCAGCCATGATGCTCTGAAACTCTGCCTGTATGCATGTAAGATTTGGAGCGATATATGTTTTTTTCTGTTTCATCTTCTTTTACTTATTATATTCTCTCGTTTGAGAGATTGTTGGTTCATTGTTTTTGGGGGCAAGTGTACATCTTTATTTCACGATGTACTTCTTGCCATTTAAGATATAAATACCTTTGGTGAGGTTATTGGTGTTAGCACCTTCCTTGACAAGCTGACCATTCAGGTTATAAATCTTTTGGCTGTCATTGCTCTTGCAACGATTCATCTTGTTTGTTTCGATGTCTTCAATGCCAGTTGTCTCTCCCTTTTTGACAGGTGAGAAGTCGAAGGCATTGTAGCATTTTGCAGATGTTGCTTGTCCTCCTGTATACTTTACCAGGGCGGTCATTGGAGTCCAAATGTTTTTTGACTCACGGGTCAAGTGGTTGAGGATGAGCGTACGAGAGCCATCTGCATGGTTTCTATATGCGAAATAGTAACTGTTGGCAGGTAACTTGACATTAGCCTCATAGTTGCCGATAAATTCATACCCACTCAACAATTCGCTTTCCCCATCATCAAATCTATCCATGATTTCCTGTTTGTTCTGCTCAGGAATGGTAGGGATGAGGTTGGCTTGGATACCTGTTTGAGCATCAACAGGAATACCAGGAATGATACGATGCCATACATTTGTGTTGTCGCCTTCCTTCTTGGAAGCAGGGTGAATCATGTATGCTCGATTGGCACGAGTGATGATTGGTGTAGCAGCTCTTGAGTCTCGATTGTCCTCTGAGATGGCTTGCTCATCAACTTCATCAAGAAGTGGCTTGAAGCGGAAGGAGATGATGTTCTCTCCCTTGGAAGTCAGCTCTTTGGTGTCCCAGGCACCGATAAATTCACAAACCTCAGTTCCTGCACCATAAGCGGTACGAATCTGATTGGCATTCAAATCGAAAGGAAAACACATGGAATACCAGCGGTCGTCTACACGATGCTCATCATCAAAAGTGTTCTGTTTGGCATCATCTTGAACAATTAGAAACTGTTTCCAACCTGCGTAATCCTCGCCAGTTTGACTGATTTCGTTGGCTGCATAGTAACCACGTTCTCTACGCCAAATCTTACAAGTCTTGGTCTTTCCGCTGTTGTCCTTGTACTGATAGTATGCAAAAGGACAGTCTTTTGTGTTGTCGTTAGCGTAATAGTATAAGTCCCAAGGGAACTCGTTCTTGAATTTCAAGCCATATTTCTCGATGAATGCTTTTGTATTTTCATCATTTGTATTGAAACCCTTCAACTCATCAAGGATGCCTGGAGTGTTGAGCATGACCCAATATGGATTCTCATAGTTGTTGGCAGAAGCGTTGTCTTCTGCAACGTAGTGGAGAACGACTGGAGTTTTGTATGTGCCCCCGTCTACAGTCCAATCCTTTCTTGATGCAGGGCTATCCTCAGAAAATCCTGTGGTCTTATTCTCAAAGCTTTGGCAATTCTGCAATTTACTAAAGCCATTTTCCTGGCATTTTGCCTTGGTTCCCATGACGTATACGTCTGTGAGACTTAGGTTCTCTTGGAAGGCGTTGGTCTCAATCAACTCGACATTCTCAGGAATGACCACGTACATCAGATTGCATTTATGGAAGGCATTGGCACGTATGTTCTTTAAAGTATTAGGAAAAGTAATGGTCTCCAAACTGCAATACTCAAAGGCACTTGTTCCTATCTCCTCCAACTGGTAAGGCAAGTCGATTCTTTTCAAGGCTTGGCACCATTGGAAGGAGCATGCTGGCAATGTCGTAACTTCGGGTATGTTGAGGAAAACTGTTTGCAACTTAGATTGTCCTTCATAACTACACTGACACAAGTTCTCTCCAATCTTGGTTACGCAATTACCTATATATAATGTGGTCAGAGCTGACATTGCGGAGAAAGCACCGTCTTCAATGGCAATGTTTTCATCTCCGTCCTTCTTGTCTGGTATGGTAATGCTTTGGATGGTTGTATTGCTGTTGAAGCACTGGTATGGTACATCATTGTATCTTGACCAAGTAAGTAGGGTGATCTTACTGCGGCTGCCAATTTTATCACCAATATTGTTCTTGGACAAAAAAGAAGGCTCAAAGCGAGCATCGCTCAAGTCAAGGTTAGCAACCTTGTCAATGAGGAGTTTGCCATTAGAGATAATCTTTTCCCAGTCCTCTTGGGTCAACTGGTAGCTGCCAGTGGCAATTTTTACTGAAGAGAAACTGAGCTGCATTTTTGCTGTCTCTACCTCCTCGTCGGTTAAGCTACCGCTGATGGTAATGGAGTCTGCCAAACCATCAGCGGATCTTGTTACACTTACATTTGCGTTCGCCATCAGCGAAGCAAACAAACATACTGAAACTGCTAAAAACTTACGCATCTTTTACTTACTTAATATTATTATTCATTTTTAGGTTTATATCAAAATCGTTTGTTTTGACGGATGCAAAGGTAGAGGTAATTTCTGATACTTGCAAGCATAAAATGCAGAAAAACAGGGAGTTGTACGCATTCGTACCCTCTTGCGTACGGAAACGTACCCTCGTTGTTTCATTAAGATAGATTTTGGGATAAAAATGAAACAAGAATGGCTTTCCTACTTTAAGGAAGCCATTCTTGTAGTTTTTGCTTTTGCTTCATTTATGTGCAAATCTGCATATACAAATGAAGAGATACGTACTATTTTGCAAACCAATAAAATTAGTTTTCTGATGTTTGTTGCTGAACTTCGCTTGGGTAGATACCAAACTCCTCATGGAAATATTTCGAGAAAGTCTTAGGGTTATTGAATCCTACTCTTCCAGCTACTTCCGCCACATAGAGGTGGTCTTGCTCTAAGAGTTGCTTGGCTCTTTTGAGACGAAGAATGCGGATGAATTCCACTGGTGTATCACCCGTGATGGAACGGAGCTTCTTATATAAAGTGGTGCGTGAGAGGTTGACTCCCAAGGCCAAGTCCTCTGGCGAGAGACTTGCCTTGTCGATGTTTTCTTCCACGAATGCGATGCAATCGGATAGAAGTTGCTGGTCGAGTGTGGTGATAGTGACTTCGCTTGGATTCACTTCCACTTTCTCCTTGAAAGTCTGTTGTGCCTTTCCCACACGTTCCAACTGTGACTTGATGCGCAATCGGAGAATCTCCATGCTGAATGGCTTGGTCACATAGTCGTTGGCTCCCATTTGTAGACCAGCCAACTCGTCCTGTTCCAAACTTTTGGCAGTGAGCAAGATGAGAGGAATATGGCTTGTCTCGATATGGCTCTTCACCTCCTTGCAGAGTGTCATGCCGTCCATGCCGTCCATCATCACATCGGATACAATGAGGTCAATGTCTGTTGCTTTGAGTATCTCCAAGGCTTGTTTGCCATCTGTAGCCTGGCAGATGTTGTATGTTTCGCCAAGTGAAGACGAAAGGTATTTGAGCAGGTCGATATTGTCCTCTACCAAGAGTAATGTCTTCTCTTTCTGCGTCGTTTCTCCTTCTCTTGCCTTGCCATCATCTTTCTCTTGGGTCATTTTAATCGCCATCTCTTTAGAAATTTTCGTTGTGGTTATTTCTTTAGAGGACTCCCTTGTGATCGTCTCAATCTCCCCTTCGCTTTTGACTATGACAGGCAATTCGATGCAGAAGATGGAACCTTGCGGATGATTGTCGGATACAGTTACATTTCCACCAAGTTGTTGGATGAACTGTTTTACGATAGACAGTCCTATTCCAGAACTTTCAGAGCGATTGCTTTCTTGTCCTAAGTAGAAAGGTTCGAAGATGCGTTTCTTCTCCTCGTCTGGGATGCCTTTGCCTGTGTTGCTTACAGAGATGTGAAGTATGTTCTGCTTGTGGTCAGCACAGAGTGTGATGCTTCCTCCGTCAGGAGTGTATTTGAAAGCATTTGACAGTAGGTTTTCTACTATCTTGGTCATTTTGTCAACGTCTGTTTCTATCAGGAGGTGCTTGATGTCAGCCTTGAATCTGAAAACCATCTTTCTGCTGTTGGCTATTGGCAGAAAAGCTTGATATTCATGTTCCAGGAGTTCAATCAGGTCTTGCTGGCTGGTGATGACCTTGACGGCAGATACATCGAGTGCGCGGATGTCAAGTATCTGATTCACCAAGAAGAACAGGCGGCGAGCATTTCTGAGCATCGTATTCAAAATGTCCTTATTCTTGGTGTCACTTATCTTGTAGATCATTTCTTCCAATGGCGTGATAATCAGCGTCAATGGTGTACGGAGGTCATGGCTCACATTGGTGAAGAACTGGAGTTTCATATCGTTCATTTCCTGTCGATGCTTGGCTTCCATCCTCATCAATTTTACCTTCTCAAGGTATCTGCGTCGATTCGTGCGATAACGATAAAGTATATACATTGTTCCCAATGCCAGTACTATATATATAAGGTATGCCCATGTGCTGAGCCAGAAAGGTGGGCGTATGGTGATGCTGAGAGCCTCATATTCGATGCTCTCGTTTGACTGTTGGCTTGGTTGTTCTCGAATGATAATCTTGTAGGTGCCAGGCTTTAGGTTGCTCATCAAGATTTGGTAGTTGTTAAGCGACAGCCATTCCTTGCTTTGTCCTTCTATCTTATAATAATAGTTGGTGAAGGAATTGTGCATGGCGTTCCTTGGGCAAAACTCCAATACGAGGTTGTTCTTGTTGTATGCCAAATTGAGTTCTTTAATGAAAGAGAAGTCGCTTTGGCAGATAGCCTCCTTGTCGTCAGGTGTGGCTGGGTTCACGTATTGACTGTTGATACGTAGGGCCGTGAATATCAAGTTCGGTTTGTTGATGTCGCTTTTTAGGTGAGTTATCTCACGTGGGTTGAAGAGCATATAGCCATCTGTGGCGCCAAACAGTAGGCGACCATCCGAGAGGCGAAGTGCGCAACGCTCATTGTAATATTGGTTCTTTTGTGTACCCAGATGATAACTGTAAGTGGAGAAAGTGTGCTTTGATGCATCTTCCACCTTCAGACGTACGATGCCATTGGTGGTGCCAAACCATAGATTTCCATCTTTGTCTTCAACAACGGAATTGAGCACGTATTTGTTGAGCGCATTTGTTGTAAAGAATCGGTTGTGCTTGGTGTCGAAGATTTCGACATCCGAATAACTTGTGTAGTTGATAATCCATAGCCAACCTCTTCTATCGATGCAGAGAGCCTTGGTGCCAGCTGCGAAGTTGGAGTTTTTGAATACGGTTCCGGGAATATGTTTTTTCTGTCCAGTTCGCATATTGATGCAATGTATGTAGCGTGCTGAGGCTGTATAGAGCCAGTCGCCCTGTCTTACACATTGCATGAGCCAGAGATTCTCGTCCTCTACCAATGATGTTTGGTGAGTGGCGGGGTTTACTTTCCAAAGACCTAAGCGCATCAGACTGACATAGATACATCCGTCAGGGCCTTCTACAAGACTGTATGGAGAGTAGCCTTCGAAATAAGATGTTCCATCGCTGCATTTCAATCCAAAATTGTAGAGTCCAGTCCATAGCCTTCCCTTTGAGTCGCAAAGCAACGATACAACAGTGCTGTTCGGCTGTTGGTTGGCGAGTATGTTGTCGTCTTGGTTTGAGTTGCTTTTTATTTTGTAGGCACCATTGTCCTCTGTTCCCATCCATAGCTCATGACTCTTGGATTCGCTGAGTGCGATGATATCGTTGGTCATTTGGTCTTTGAGAGAAGGGAGGGGACGCAGACGATAATTCTTGCTTGAATAATGTGCCATGCCTAATCCCTGTTTGTGATAGATGACCCAGATGTTCTCGTTGGCAGCATCGTAGTAACAATTGAGCAGGTGCTTGTTGATGAGTCCTGTGAGTGCGGATGGCATGAGGTGTTTGATTTCGTTTCCGTCTTTGTCGAAGATGAATACACCGGTGTTGGAGGTAGGAACCAATAGTTGGTCGTCTCTCATTAAGAAAGCTTCTGTGATATCAAACATGGTCTGGTTGTAATCTCTCCATTGTCTGGAGCGAATATCGAAACGATGTAGTTTGGAAGGAGATGCCAACCAGATGTTGCCCTTGCTGTCTGCCTGTAGGTAGAAATATTGATAATTGTATTTCTCTGGGGCATGGCAGAGCCAACTTATCTTTAAGCTTTTCTTGTTGATGAGATAGACTTCCTTTTCACAGACCACGGCAGCTTCTTGGTTCCGTTTGGAGCAAATAGATACAATATTTCCTCCTTTTTCAGGCAAAGAGATATGTTGGTGCTTACGTGTTTGTGGGTCGAAGAGATATAATTCTCGTTTTCCTCCCAACCAGTAATTTCCCTTTTCGTCAATCGAGATACTGAAGTCGTACTCGATAGGTATGCCAGCTTGATGCAGATAGATGTCCACATTCTTGATGAGGCGGTTGTCCTTAGGATTGTAAATCATATATTTGTTGCTCTGTGCTCTTATCAGCAGTCTTCCCATCTTGTCTTCCTCAATCTTTACAATGATGCCATTGAGTTGTGGATTGCGAATGAATCCGTTGGGGGATTGGCTGAGCAGTTGTGCGTATGTCATGATGCCATCATTGGTGCCCAACCATAGGATGCCTCTTGAATCTTTCAGGATGCTATGGATGGTATAACCTTTGGTGTCGATGTAGTCGAACTTCTGAGCGCTTGTGTTCAGTGAACAAATGATCAAAAGTATGATGAATAGTATCTGAATATTTGCCTTCATAAGAAGTTTTTTTGTTGATTTGTTGCAAAGTTATGCTTTTTTTCTGAATCTTCCAAATTTCCTTTTTGTTTTTTGATTGGCTACAATTTCTTGATGATAAAATCATGTACAGAAAGTGTTTATTAGTGACTTCTTTTTGTCATAGAATAGCCTTTTTTAGGTTGAAAGTAGGGGAGCGTTTTGTTTTAAAATAGGTGCCTATTTGTAGTTTTGCTTGATTTTCAAGGATTTATATACATAGTATATTTGGGAAAATCACTAATTTTGTACCATTAAATATAAACTCAATTTTATCAAACTTAAGTAAACAATGAAGAAATATCTGTTTTTCTTGCTGCTCATGATGATAAGTGTAAGCATGAGCGCTGGAACATTCAACCTAACTTTTGGAGAGGAAAATTCCGATGCGTCATCTACTTGGAAATCACGAGAGGTTGCAGATGCAGGCAAGCTTCAGGTAGGTGATTTTGTTGTGGTTTCTTATGATGAAGTTACCAACAGCGGTTGCCAGTATGCCATTTGTACAAAGGATGGGGACAAAATCATTTATAATGGTAGCAAAGATTATTTTGACTGCTCTGTTGGCGATAAGAATTTTGATTTCACGATTACTCAGGACTTATATGAAAAAATCAAGAAAGGCGGTTTGCTTATCTCGTATAATGGTTTGAGCAATCTGAAGATTCAATATGTTCGTATGGCAGAAGAAAATTGGCAGCAATATAAGCCAACGGGCAATAATACCGAGGAGATAATGTCCACTCCGCAGTATATCAAGAATTGGTACAACGAAGGCTACTTGCTGAAGACATCTAAGGATTATATTGGAAAGACGCTCCGAGTCGTTTGCTTGGAGACGGGCGATGATTCATACGCTTTCTTGAAGACAAATGAGTCTGGTTGGCCTTCTCTTATGTCGGGTTCTGACAAGTTTAGTATTGCTGGTTGGAAATACTTCGAAATTAAGATAAACACAGAATTGAATAAAATCTTAAGACGAACTGATGAGTATGGCGGTTTGCGCATCGGTGGCAATAACTATTATATTGCAGGAATCTATGTATATGATGGTACAGATACCTCAGACGAAGAATGGAAAGAGGAAGATACTGATATTGTAGATACATATTTTGTCAATAACTGGCAATCGGGTACGGAAGATCAATATGGAAATTTGTGGGGAAGTGCCGTTGTACCAGGAGAGTTCTTTGAGTATAAAAGTAATGGTGGCAATCAGAATAATTCTAATTCCACGGAAAAGATTGCCAATACGAAGAACAATATTATTCGTTTGATTTTTAATGAAACGAATAGCAACACGCAATGTTCTGCAAAAGACAATGATGGAAATGGACAGAAGCCTGCTTATATCAGACAGCGCAAATTTGAGAATGGTGCGTTCCATTACGAAAATTATGCTGATTGTGGTGGTAAGGGATATTATGATTTTGAATTGAGTGATGCCATAACAGTCTTTGAGGATTGGAATAAACCATATACAGGAACTCAAGGGGTAAAGAAAGGTATGCTTTCTACGCTTTTGAAGAACGGTATGGCTGTGAGTGCCAATCATGTGCAGATTGCGAAAGTGCAGATACGCCGTTCCTTGGTGTCTAAGTATGTTTCGGGTTATGCTGTCTATACTCATAATCTGAGCGACCAAGTTTGGCGTCCTATCGCTTTGCCTTATAATTTGACTAAGGAACAGCTTAATCAGACTTTTGGGGAAGATGCTGTCATCTGCGAGTTGGGACCGTCGAAAGTGACAAAGACCAAGGAAGACGGAACTACGACTTCTTATGTTTATGGTATCTCCTTGAGTTTTGAAAAAATCACGGATGGCGTGAATGCGGATTATCCATATATCATCAAGTTGGGCGCAGGGAAGGTTGCAAACGACAATTCTTATATAATTAATAATGTAAAGGCTGATGTACGTGATTTCCAATCTTACGAATTCCGTACGGCAGACTTCAATACGGATGCTTTGGATGCAGTCCAACCAAATGTTAGTGAAGCTGACTATGATAAGAAAAATGCAATATATGAATATGAGCAAGGTATTAAGCAGGATTTGAAAGGCGTTTATATGATGTTCCAGTCTACAGCTCCTGTCTTTGACATTACCAATACCGATGTCGGCAATGTTGAGATTATCAATGGTGTCAACCAATATACAACATTGGAGATGGCGGGTGATCGTTCCCAAAATAATACCAATTATTTCTTCAGTAATGGAACGCTTGTCCCTGTTCTTACTCAAGCTCGTCGCTTGAAGTCAGGCTTGGCTTACGTGAAGTTCCCACCTGCCGCTTATCAGTTATTCCAGGAAGAGAAGAATACACCTCAAGGTGTGTCGCTTGCAAAGGATATTGCTTGCAGCTTTGGAGAGGAGCATACAACGGGCATTATGGAAATCTCTGCGATGCCAAAGGTAAAGGAGGATGCCATTTATGGTCTCAATGGTCTGTTGGTTCGCAAGTCTCGTTCCACAGATGGATTGCCAAAAGGTATCTATATTGTGGGTGGAAAGAAAATGATTGTTCGATAATTTTAAAAGTAGGTGATATAAATTAGAATAAAAGATGATGAAGAAATATATAACTCCAAAGTTGCAGATTGCGAGATTGGCAGGTACAAGCAACTTGTTGACTTCCTCTTTGGAACTGAATAAGGACATTGTGGTGTCCACTCCTGGAGGTGGCACGATACCTGTAGCCAAAACTGATAAAGACATTCCTGATGAGGATATAGATTACGCCAAGGACCACAATGCTTGGTCGTCTTGGGACGAATAAAGGTCAGTTGGATACTAAGTTTTAACTTATACATATAATTAAAAGCCATTGGCTTGAAGGTACAAAGAAAAAATGTATCTAAAGCCGATGGCTTTTTTATGTTAAAGATTTTTGAAAGTTTAGAGATAATTGTTATCTTTGCATCAGAAAATGCAAACCAAATTTATTATGGAGCTATTTAGAAACCTAAAAAAACATTTGTGGGTTCTCGTCACAATGTTGATTTGGCCCTCGATGGTTCAAGCCAAGCTTGTCCTTCCTTTCTCTCATCATATAGAAACCGGCAATAAAACGGTGTTTTGTATGATGAAGGATGCTGATGGTATCCTTTGGGTGGGTACTTCGTTAGGACTCATGACTTCTGCGCAACTTGTCGCAAACAATGGATATGTGCGTTACCCTCAGCTGAATAATGTGATACAAGGCATTCAACAAGATAATCTCAAGCGCCTTTGGTTGAGGACTCAATCAAATGGATATATGATTTATTCTCCTCGTACCAATGAGTTGATTCCTGATGCTCGAACTTATTTGCAAGGAAAAGGTCTCCCGGTATGGGGCGATATGCGCGTGGAATTGGATGCTGATGGCAAGGCTTGGGCTTATGCGGGCTACCATATTTGGATTTACGATAGCAAGACTCATTTTCGCAAAACCCTTACGCTTCCCAAGAAAACGGGACAGATTGTGGGAGTCAAGGCAGATAAAAAAGGTGTCATTGTCGTCACTCAAGGTGCAATCTATTTGTCTTCTTCCAAAGATAACGAGATTCAGCCACGTTTTTATGCCAAGTCTCCTTGTTGGCAAAATATAAATAAGAAGATAGTGGATAGAGCACCTAATGGTACCCTTTGGCTATATACAGACCTTCATCTGTGGAGCTTTTCGGATCATGAAAAGTCTTGGAAATGGCATCAAGAGGTATTACCTGATGTTACTTGTATGTTGCGTCCTCAAGGTGGCGAATATCTCTTGGTTGGAACGACTAACAATGGAATCTATGTCTTTGACCAAACCGACAAGGAGATGTATCATGGATATAAGCAATTACCTCTCAGGGATGGTTTAGCCAATAACCATATTGAAGCCCTCTACTACAACCATGAGAACGAGGCTTTGGCTGTGGCTTACCATAAGCATGACTTATCTATTTTCAACATGAATCCACAACAGTTTAGAAACCATTATCTTCAGTCAAAGGAAAATATGTTCTTGCCTGAAGATGTGATAAGTTTCTGTAAGGGAAATGACAATACGGTGTGGATGGGAACTGAAGACAATGGCATCTATCGTGTCAAGGTCGATGGAACGGATGAAATGTTGGAGAATCGGTATCCCAAGACAGCTGCAACGATGGTGTTTCAAGATAGTGAGGGTAAGTTATGGACAGGACTGTACCATCAAGGTTTACTCTGTAGTGATGGCAGGCGTTTTTTCCAAGGATGGGCACCTTATCATATCATTGAAATATCTCCAACACGCTTTTTCGTTCTTATTAATGGTGAGGGATTATGGATGCTGAATCCGAAAACGGGTGATAAGAAACGCATTCCGATGGAAAATTATTGGTTGATGGATATGGCTCGTGTGGGTGATAAGGTATATACGGCAACGCCTAAGTTTCTTTATATCGTGGATATCCATACCTTGATAGCAGAGAAAGTGCCTGCTGCCAAGTTCAGAAACTCTGATTTCAAGGATGGCAACAAGGTGATGCTTGCTGACAGAAGGGGGTGGCTATGGCTTGTTAATTACAAGGGACATTCGCCAGTGGATATCTATGATACCAAGACTGGACATATTTTTCAATGTGAACAACTTACGCCATACGAGGTCTATTCCTTGGAGGAGGATGCACATGGACATGTCTGGTGTGCTACGGACAGAGGCTTGGTATTGGTAAAACTGGATAAAAACAAGGCTGATAAAGGAAATGTGTTTGAAGTGCATTGTTTTGGCAAGAAATCAAATGTACTCTATAATTTCAGGACAATGAGACGAGTCGGCAACCAACTTGCCATCGGTCATACCGATGGTTTTCATTTAGTCGATCCAGACATCTTGGAAAAGTCCATAGCTCATGCACGTCCTTCAGAAAGATTGGTCTTGGCAGCCTTGCGCATCAACGAGAAGTATCTCTCTCCTGGCAAAGAACTCGATGGAAAGGTGCTTATAAATAGTGATTTGCCTTATGTGGAACATTTGGATTTAGCGTACGATCAAAACAACCTTATGTTGGAATGTCATCCCAAGACTTTTATCGTGAATGAGCGAAGTTCTTACTCATATCGTCTGAAAGGACTTGATGAAGAATGGACACCGATGGACAATCATACGATAACTTTGTCAAACTTGCCACCTGGTGACTATCGGCTGTTGATTAAGGAAAGCGATGTCAACAAGCATGACTTTGCAGAATATGAATTACTTTCCATTACCATTCGACCACCTTTCTGGCGAACGATATGGGCATACCTTATTTATATATTGCTCATAGGCGGCATGGCGATATTAATCATTCGTTATTATCAGAATCGCAAGAAATACCGCAATCAAATCAACGAACTGATGCTGAAAGCGGAGATGCAAGCGGGTATTACTCCAACCCAGGTGGAACCAGTGACGATGGATGAGAAGTTGATAGCCGATGCTGTGAGAATAGTAGAGGAGAATATGGGGGATGCCAACTTCTCGGTAGAGGAGTTGAGTGAGAAACTCAGTATGCATCGCACGAACCTTTATAAGAAATTGCAGTTCTTGACGGGTAAGACCCCAAGTCAGTTTATCAGGCTGATGCGCCTGAAGCGAGGTAAGCAACTCTTGAGCAAGGGCAATGTGCTGATATCGCAAGTGGCATACGAAGTGGGATTCAATGACCCTAAGAAGTTTGCAAGATACTTCAAGGAGGAGTTCGGAATGTTGCCAAGCGAATATGTGAAGCAACAGGAAGGTAATCAAATGTAGCAATGAGGGTATTGTTTTGTGCAACGCCCTTATTTTGTGTGTATTAGCTATGGCTGTTTGATAAATATTCAGTAACTTTGCAATTGTAGTGTGTCCTGAGGCAGAATGAAGTCAGATATTGGCTATATTTGATAGA